>Ga0116227_10002827_pt1 | contig 39140 bp, 30 predicted proteins | sample S1TSphgellanicum_FD_89693 | JGI IMG/M metagenome (GOLD analysis project Ga0116227, IMG submission 89693) | Host-associated microbial communities from peat moss isolated from Minnesota, USA - S1T2_Fb - Sphagnum magellanicum MG | ecosystem: Host-associated > Plants > Peat moss > Unclassified...
TCCGGGGCCGAGTCGGGAGTCGGGGCGGGAGTCGAGGGTCTGGGGCGAGGCGGGAGTCCCGAGTCGAGGGTGCGGGGCGAGCCGGGAGGCGGGGCGGGAGTCGGGAGTGCGGGGGGGGGGGGCGGGGGAGGGGGGGGGGGGGGGGGGGCAAAAGGGGGGGGGTCAGCACGAGCGGGGAAGGATCAGGCGGAGGGGCCAGCACGGGTGGGAGGGGGGCACAGGTAGGGAAGGATCGGGCGGAGAGGAGGGTCAGCACGGATTAAGGGGATGGATGAAATGTTCGTCTGATTTGATGACGGGACGAATTTTGGGGAAACTTTTTTTCTTTTAACTACTGTCTGTCCCAATTAAGGGGATGGATGAAATGTCCATCCGGCTGGATGATCACAAAATAATAATAAAAATAAAAAACACATAAAAATTAAAAAAATAAAAAAGTTAAAAGTTTCTAAAAAAAACTAAAACGCGAATCAAGTTTAAAAAAACCAGGGGACTTCACAGTGACCGAAGGTCACGAGCACCCACTCGTTAACCAATAAAGTTATCTGTAAAGTCCCTGTCTTTCACCTTGTCTTTGGTCCTGTTTTCACCCCCTATCCCCCCTGTTTGAGTGGTATCCCCAAAGTAATGAAATTTTATTAAATCTCAGTATGAATTCGCTGAAACTCAGCATTTAGTGCACAAGGTTCCAGAGTAATCGTAATAGTTGTACACATGTTGAAACATATATGTAGCAGATTGGTTGGGAGCAATGCAACGTGAGGAATGCACATAATATTTACACTGGCATTTTTTTTTTGTGTTGGGAGCTTTAAAAGCAGAAAGAGGCAGTAGAGATTTATGGCGTTGAGAATTTGTGTGGATCCACTGGAATTAGAGGTGAAGAGAAGACAAAAACCTAAAATTGTTTTGAATTGTGCAGGCTCACTACCATATGAGTCTGTGACTCCATTGCTGTTTTTTTTCTGCTGGCTCTATATATATATATATAGCCAAAAAGCGAAAATTCAAAAAATCAATAGCCATAATTCGACCAAAATTCAAAAAACCCATTGCTAGTTTTTTAAACATGGTTCAAGTAGGTAACCAAAAATTATAAAGGGATGCTTTTAGAACATTTTTTTTTTCATATTTAGCTTATAGCCAAATCTGGCTAAACTTCCTATGGATGATTGCCATTTTGATAGTATCGCTCAAATTTGACCAAACAAACGTGTGTCAAGAGACAAAATTGCAAAGCAAATATCAATTATGAGGTATTTTCTTTTTGTGTACCATATTACCCTAGTAGCTTAGATACTAATAATATTATTTATACATATGTTGAAATTTTCAAACAAAATGCTCCTTTTTATTTAAAAATTTATGAAAGGAAATTAAGAATCTTTTGAAATATTCAGGAATATTCTTCTTTTTCCACATGAAATCTTCAAATTTAATTAATTATTGAATATACATGTGTTGAAGTTATGTTCATGTTCTATAGTATTTATCATTGTTATATGGTTCTTTGGTTTGAAGAGAATCTCCTTTAGTCCTTGATTTGACACAAAAAAAAATTATTTGGCTTTTTTCTAAGTGAGGTTTTGAGCATAATGCTTCCAATTTCTAAACTCTTCAATTTGGGCAGATTTTTCCAAATTCAAAAATCTTCAAACCCAATTCCTAAACCAAATCCAATTTCATGTCCACATTCGGCACTTCCCATTGCTAGAGATTGTATGGGTATAAAGTTTCACAACAAATTAAAATGGCGTCTATGTAGGTAATGGAGTCCAATAATTAATTTAAATTAATATTTAACTATAAAGTTCAAGTTACTTATCAACTTTTCAAAACTAAAAATAAAAATAAAATTTAAAGATCTTGACCATGTTTTCAAGAAAAAATCCATGGTTCCAATTTTGATTCTAGATCTAATAGTAGATTAATAATATATATATCCACTAGGTGTTAAGTTTTTAAAAAATCAACCTCACCTTGTACTTGGGCATTTTAGAAAGTTGGTACTTGCCCTCATCTCATAATCAAAACTTTTAAAAATTCAAATAGTTGAAACCATACCTAATTTGAGGGAATAAATGGAAATGGTATTTCCCAAAAACACGAATACCCTTTTAGTACCCAATTTATGCCCTTTTAGCATATTAGGGTTAAAGATTTTATAGTTTGTATTTTGTGTCTACATTTTAAGAGCACATGTCTCCTTCACTTTCCACATGAACTTGCAAGTTGCAACATTCACTTTGAACTTTTTATCAATGTGCCATCAAAACTATGCATGCAAGCTATTAATTACTAGAGATTTTTAAGACAAATCAAATTTCTTTCAAGGGACCATGACTACTACAAAACCCATTGAATTAGAAGGTAAATGGTTTTAAAGCTTTGTATTTTTTTTGTGTTTAAATCACTTTGTTTAGTTTCATCTATTGCACCATTGCTTCTACATTGGTATGAAAGTCATATGTTCAAGTTGCAAATGTGGTGGAGGACAAGGGAGCTTAATATTTTTCGTGATTGTTGGTAATGTTTTTGGTCCTTGATCTTAGGGTTTCATTGGTGGAGAACAAGAATTTTCAACAAATCTCTGGTGATTATTGGCAATGTATTGAGTCTCTTACTTTGCAATCTAGTTTTGTTTCATTCTTTCAGTTTTTTGGTTTTGCACCTTGCTAGTGCAAGTTTTTCTTGATTAGAGGCACACGGAAAGCAACAAGGGTTCAAGGGGAAGAACTTTATACTATCCTACTTTCAATAGTTTTGTGTCTTGGGTTTCTTATGTTGGAGTTTCATTTTGTGTGATTCTTTTTTTTAAAAATTTGCACCTTGCTACTACAAGGTTTTTTTAATTGAAAGCACACAAAACAACAAGGGTTCAAGGGAGCTTGTTGGATTTTGACGATTTTCTATTGATCCAAAAAGTTCCAAGTCTGTTTTATCTTGATGGCACAAAAAAGAACATAAGTTTCCACCATTGCTCTTTGTTGTGCAACATATCTTTGAAATTCCAGCAAGCCAAATCAAAACCAAGTGTATTTTTTCCATTGTTAGAATATTGATGGCATTCCATAGATGCCATTTGCAAACATAAAACTTAGACAAATGAATTTTGGTCCACAACAATTGGTCATCCAATCCACGGACTAGTTACACATGAAACCAAATGATTTTGCCTTGACATGTGAAGTGGAATCAGGTTTGACAACAAAATTGGAAGTTGAATTTCAAGATGAAGTTGATCGTGAAGATTTCTTAGACCTAAATGAAACCTTTTAATTTCTTTATGCAAGTGGTTGGAAACTAATGGTCTTATCCATGATCTCTAGGTATGTTGAAAATGATGATTGAATCATATGTCATGGTTTGAGGTTTTAGGCAAACTAATATGTGATTTCACATTATGAGGGTGTTAACAATTTCTTGATGTATTGTTCGGTGTTTTTTTTTTTTATGGTGTTATGGTTTGTTACTTGGGTTTTAGTCTAGAATTTAGAGTGTCAAGTTTTTTGTTTATGTTTTGTGTAAGGTTTATAGCCCTTAATATCCAATTGCAGCTAAATGTGTGAGGCAATGAAGGGCCCTAAAAGCCTACAAGTGCATTGTACACAATGGCAGGGGAAATCAACAAGGTTACATAAAGACTTACAAGCCCCTGAATGCGTTGCATATTATGGCAAGGGAAATCGGGAGGGTTATGTTAGGACTTGTGGGCCCATGAATGTGTTGTATATAATAGCAAGGGAAATCAACAAGGGAAATTGATGAGTTAAATAAGGACTTGCAAGCCCACAAGTTCATTATATCCAGTGGTGAGGGAAATCAACTAGGTTACATACGGACTTGCGGGCCTACGATTGCGTTGTATCCAATGGTGGGCAAATCAACGGGGTTATATAAGGATTTGAAAGCTCGCAAGTGCGTTGTATCCCCTAGCAAGGACATCGATGAGGCATGCAAATTCATTCTATCTAGTAGCGGGGAAATTAGTGGGGTTCCAAAGAAACTTGTGGGCTTGCAAGTGCCAATATCCAATGGCACGAAAATTTGCATGGTTCCATAGAGACATGTGAGTGTTTCTTTTATCTATCTCTTCTAGGTGTATGTGTTTTTTTAATTTTGTCTTCAATGTTTTCAATTTTGCATCTATTGGTTAATGTTTTTCATGGGTCTATTTTTTTTGTTTCATAAATTTGTTGGAGGGATATCATGTTTTGTGAGTCTTATCAAATGAAGGAAAAATTTCTTAAAACCTAAAATTTTAATTTGATTCATTATTCAATATTGATCTCTAGAAAAGTTTAGTTGTTTAGCTACAAGTAGCAATAAGTTTGTTTAGTTCAAAAACTTCAAAAACATCAATGACCTTCCCTCAATTAAGGTTGTTTATTTTATTCTTGTAATCATCTTCTCAACTACTTAAAAATGAAAAAATCCAAGCTAGACTTGAACTTTGTATTTGTCAAATATTCGAACGTGATTTTCGAAAGGAGATTTGTCAGCTAACATGGTCAACTAACCTTCTTATACTCATTCGGGTACTTTTCAAAGAACCGAACTATATACCCAATTCAATCATGTAACTAAACCCTCGCCCCTAACTTATACTCGTTCATCTCTAGTTTCTAAAACCTAGACCCCAGTGGTTCTTTAAAACTTTAAAATACAAAACCCTAAACTCAGGCGATTATTATTTTTAAATCCTTAATACACTCACACCCGATTAATATTCCAAAATCACATACCCACCCAACACTCGTCATGACCCTCTAGTTTCTTGTTACTACAAGAGTCACTTTGCATTGAAGATTTGCAAGTGGGTTGAAAATATGTAATTTATCATGTGAGGAATTCTTGGAACACATATTCTCTTGCAAAAAAAAAGGACAAATGGAAAGATGGCCTTTGCATGCTTGTGTTGCTAAGCTGACTATGAAGATTCAATAATTTCCTTCACAGATTTTTGATATTATTTTAAAATAAAAATAAAAATCAGCATTTCTGAAAAAAATAATATAATTAATGTTGAAGCGACCAAGATGCTAAAGTAGTTGAAATTGGACAACCCAACCTTGGAAATTTGTATATTATGATAAATGACAACCCAAACCTACCTCACTTTATTACAAGGGAACAAGAAGACAATGGAAGCAGAAAGGACAAAAAAAAATAGAGGCTAGAGGAGCAAAGAGTAAACAATGAAGGAAAATTCTAACCCTAACTTGAGCATACATGGTTAAAGGATCTTTGAGAACTGGAAAATCATGGAAAGGATTGTTAACCCTGGTTTTCACTCTGGGTAATGCCTATATATGGAAAGCCTTAGATGAACCAGCACCCTTGTTGGTACCATGGTAAGAGTCCCAAAATTCATTCAAATTATTTTTTAAATATTTAGAAATTATATCTGATGCTTCGACTAATTAGGGTCTCTGATTCCAAATCTAACATTCTTTGAGCTTAATTGACTAACGAAATGAAATGATTTTTTTATGGACATAAAATAGGATGCCAAGCAGTCCATGTCCATGGATTAAAAAATAATTTTGATGGATGAAAATTTATCACCATTGGTTGTGGATGAATTGCTAATGCATGCATTGACATGTCCAAATGGAATGACATGAAATTTTCATGGATGCAAGATGACCCAAGATGATGGAATTAATCTAACGGATGAATGAAACAATCAAATCAGACTATGTTTGTTCTTTCTGTTGGCTCTCAGGTTTTCGGCACTCTAGTACTGGATGGGGACATTGAGGAAGTGGATGTGCGGTGCACCTTCGAGCTTGATATCACATCCTCCTGTAAGCTTATTACACCAACAATCTCTGTTAGTCAAATCTTTGTTAAGAGCCTACACTGTGATTCCATTCAAATCTGATAACTAACAATCTGCCATGTAATTCTTGTTTGTTATGGTGTAGGACACTACGTGTTCCAGGGCATCCCAATCTTGAATTCCGGAGACACCAGCTCTCACAAGTGTTCCTTGTGGCATCTGCCTTGTACCTTCTGCAAACCTTCAATTGCATTGCTTACATCATTCACTTTTCTGTTTCACTTGCTTTTTCCCAACTTTGAGACCATCTCTTGCATACCTCATCATTCCAACCTCTAGAATCATGGACAAAATAGTTGTGTATTGTGGGCTGCAGGTTCTGCATGAATGCCAACCTGACATTGTCATATCACCACAGACATGCCTTTACTTTAATGACTGGGCAACTGGATCTTTCTGCCATCTGTCTCTCTGTGTCTCTCTCTGGGCCACATGCCCAGGAATCAAGCTTCAAACCCAGGAATGTAGACAGTCTGGAATGGAGAAACTCAACATCCATCAAATCCTGACTGTCATAACTAATGCAGAGAGAAGATCTGCTTGAACAAAACAAAATTGTCTCTGGGTGCCAAATCCTCACATTATAAACTAGTGTATTTGTCTTTCCTTGTAATGGTTATGGCTACGATTTTGCAAGATCAATTGATGCTAGGACACATGCAATACTGTTTCATATTGGTTATATTCCTCAAAGCAGGAAGCATAGTTGTGTACTTGCGATAGATATCTACCATTTTACTGACTCTTGGCAGAATTGAATTCAGCTTCCATGTTGTGGAGTTCTCGTCTGGCACCTGCTGTGGGCGGGCCTCTGCATGGTGCATCAACTTCTAGGTTTCTGTGGAACTTAAAACAAGTAACAGTAAACAAACAAGTGTAAGCAGTGCCAATGCTCTTGATGCAGCGAAGAATCCAGTCACCTGAGCAATCCCACAATAGTTTACATGGCAGTCATGGAGCATGATGAAGATGGTCTGCATAGAGCTAGCTCTAATTAGGGCAATGATTCTAATGCTGGACCCCCACCTTTTTCACATAAACTGCACACGGTTCTTAGGATCCTCTGTTCCTTATGCTCTTTGCAAGGAGATTTTGAAGCAACAGTTTGTCTCTGCAGATCTGGAAAGGCAGTGATGAAAACCATACTGGATGAGCTTTGGAATCATGAGAATGGGCTTGCCTGATGATCTCTCTTCTTTCTTGTCCTTTGGATGTGCCCATGTGTGCTGTTGGAGATTCTGCAAGAATGAGAGAAAGGCCACAGAGGAGTTGTTGATGCTGAACCCATGACCATCTCCTAACTCACCTCATCCATCAGGAGTTTGCTTGTTGAAGACAGTGATTGCCTTGGTCTTGTGGAGATCTCTTCAATATGTCGTCACTTCTCTAGAAGATGATGACAATGATGACTCCCATATGGTATGATCCTCTTGGGTCAGAGATCTTTGTTTCAAGACACACCACAGCTTGTGGCACAAGTTCTCTTTCTTGGTTTTTCTATCTCTGTGCAGCTGCTGCTGCTGCTGCTGCAACTTGTGCATCAGATACGTCTTTGCATTCTGCAGTCACAAAGTTGCTGCTAAAACAAAGAAAATTTGCTCTCACAGTTCACCTCAATTCTCTTGCAGTTAGTTACTCACGAGATATGATAGTCACATTCAAATGCAAGCTCTCTAGATTATGAAGTTCTGGATGAAATGATGATGACAAAAACAACTTTCTTGCAGAGATTGCAGATGACCCAACCCATTCCAACAAGTGCCACAGACTAGGTGACTGTTGAGAGAGCTGCCTGGTTACCAGACATAACCATCCAGCATGAGAATAGTAACAACCTCTTTTCTGCAGCAACATTATTTTCAGTAACCAGGCAGCTCAAGCCAGTTACCAGATCTAACCATCCTGAATGAGAATTTAGGCCCCCTCCTTTCATGCAGAGAGTGGCTACAAAATCTTCATCTGTGCTGCAAAGGGTTACAGAGTTATTGGGCCAATCAGAACCCAGGATGGTACCTATTGCTAACTGATAGGTTGATAATGGAACAGAGGTTGAACACTACAGGTTGTAAGTTGCAACCCGACAGCCAATCAGAGCAGCAAGATTCTCGTCAGGGATGGTTATGTTCAAGTATGGCAGCCACCAAATGGATGATTGGCAAATTAAAATAGGAGAGCCAGTGCATGATATGTTCAGGATTTCAGCCCATCCTTGAACTACATACCATATGTAACAAGTGAACCCATCTTAAACAGCTCTACCCAATAGCTTAAAACTGTAAAAATCAACTTATGGTTGAAGAAATTACTCATGAAAACTTGATCTAAGAGCAATGAGAGAATATGACTGGAGAAACAACTTACTCCAACATCAGCAAACTACTTTTTGCTACCAACAATCTAAGTCCCTTCCACCCAAAAGGCATTTGAACAAGAATCAGAGTCACACGCTGAAAATTCAAAACAATTATACCATTGCATTATATTAAGTGGCAAGGTGGTTGTCACAAGTTCCATTGAAATATTGCACTCAGAAGCCGTTTGGCAATGTGTTTATCATGAGCCTGGTCTCCTAAAAAGAGTATTAAGACTAAATCTCCTAAAGATGAATGTACCTGTAGATAAAGCCCCTAGGACCAAAGAGCCAAAAAAGAGGGGGCTGCCTACCTTCAATTTCAAAGAGAGCTGGATTATACTGTTCTCAAAGCTTTGTTGTTGAATGAAACTCATTTGAGCATTGATCGTCCAAGCTACATGGAAGGAGTCTCTAGTTCTTGGACCTCTAGCCATATTCACAACACTTAGGCTTGATCACAAACTGCTTCATAATCCTTGATGCTCATGATGCAGTTCTCTTTAGTTCTATTTGGTGCAGATCAAATCCATTCTTTGGGGGTACACATACTTCTTTCTCAGATCTTGGCTCATCTTCACCATCTGGAATATACTCATTGTCCCAATAGCCATCATGCTCAGAATCTGATACAGAATCATAGTTCTCACCATGGAGTCCATATCCCTCATCCAACACAGCACTCTCAGTCTCAGAGTCAGAGTCAGAGTCAGTGTATTCTTCCAACTCCTCTCCATCAGAGTCATAGATGACAGCACTATCACTTTCAGAGTCAGAGTCTGTGGATTCATTCAACACCTCCCCATCAGAATCATAGATGATAGCAGAATCTGAGAGCCCATTGTCATCTGAAATGTATTCAGTGTTTTGTTGCTGATCAACTTGTTGAAATGCTGGTTCGGGATTTGGTACACCTGGATTCTCTGCAGCCCAGCGAGCATCAGCAGCTTTCTTACGGGCCATATCAGCCCGTAAATCCTTCAGATCTTTCTCCCACCTTCGAATGTTCTCGTACAACGAATTTATTGCTTGTTCATGCTTAGATTTCAACAATGCCTGTCAGCATAAAACCCCAAAATCAGAACCCAAAGTTTTATTGTCTAGGCAGATTGTTGAACTATTAAGCCAGAAAATCTACTCTGCCTGTTTCAAAGACTATGCAATGAAAACACATCCAACCTTCCGCTTGTTGAAATGCTTGAAAACCTCTGGAATGTCTTTCTCAGGCCGCTTGTAATTTCGGCCTCGCCACATAATGATAGTCTTGGCCTGATGAATGTCAATCACAGTACCCCCACTAAGCCTCTCAAGCTGTTTGCCCATCTCTTTGATCTTCTCCTTGGGGAAGTTGTCACAGCACAATCTTACAGTCTCATGCTTCTTCCAGTGCATATGCAAGTTCTGTATTGTACCTCCATAGATTCCTCGCCTTCCAACAGGCACATAGTTCTTGTTCTTGTACCCAAGTTTCTTCAGTGCATACAGTTGCTCTGGTGTCAAAATCTCTGTATCTGGGTCAGGCTCTGGAAATTCTGGCAACTGATACTTCTTCTTGATTTGTTCTTCATGTAGGGCAATTTTTTTCCGTAGCTAAAATGTGACCAAAACAAAACAGGAAAAAAATCAGGCACCAGAAAAAACAAACTCTCTGACATCATCCACTGATCCAAATATCAGTATGCCAGCAGCCAGAGACATTTGTAGAGCAGAATTCACAAATATTCCAGCATAGGAAGGAGAAAGGTAACCTTATAGATTCCATGCTCTAGCCTTTGCTCCGGAGACATAGCAGCTTTCTTTGCCTTCTTCTCCTTCCTAATCTTTTTAAGTTTCAATCGGACCTCCCTTGCCTTCTTCCTTTTGAGGCCTTTTTTTGACATTTTGGTGCCCTTGAACCGAACTCCACCAGCAAGAAGGGGATGCCTGAGAGGTGAAGAAGGTGGATAACTAGGGTTTGACAAAAACAACTGTTTCCCCACCTCTCCTCCGGCCAGGGACCCGTATCGTGCACCACGCCCCAAAAGCTGATGCACTAATGTCCTCGAGACCTCGATCCAAGTTGTTTGCATAGAAGACTCGCTACTCAAGCTCCTTGCAAAGTCCTTGTCCACAACCCCCATCAAGCTATCCTCCCCTTCAGATTCTTCTACACTGCCACAAAGAAAGGGAAAAAAAAAGAGACGCCGACATATAGGTACACATCAAGAAATTCAACACGGTGCATTTCTTTACATACCACGCTCTTGGAAGTGGCTCCTCCTCAACAAATCCAACGCAGCCACCGCCGCAACTACCACCAGTTGCTCCATTGACGAAACAATCGAACCTGCTTCTGACGATACCAAGGCCTTGTCTCGCCAGACAACCTACTCCTGGCCTTGTACCCCCCACCATTTCTTGTTCAAAAACTCAGAAAACAGACAGAATCACCTCCGCTCTCTCTGCACCTGTGCTACATAAACCCCATGAGTGGTTTTCAGGCTTCGAACCCCCAAACACATGCACAGTGAGGTCAGAAATCCATCAATTCGGGATGGGAAAAAAAGTGCCCATGGTAAATGCAACGCCAAGAAGAAGAGGATACTATCATCCTCAGTTGGTTACGAGACTCGAGACCATTCAGAGACAATCGAGAGAGAGAGATAGAGAGAGAGAGAGCGAGAGACTCTAACGCAGCAAAGCAGTCCAGGTTCGCACAAGAGCTGCAAACCCTAAACTTTAGCCCTAAACCCTAAAACCCCTGATAGATCCTAAGAACAACATCGGCCCTAAACCTGAAACCGGAACCAAACCTTCGACTTTCACAAGAGTTCCTTAAATCGGCCCTCTGTTGGCCTTCACAAAAGCATCTTTGACACATTGCCAATGAACCCTTTTTCTCAAGACCATCCAGAAACAATAGAGAGAGCCATAGATTCTAAAGCAGCAAAGCAGTCCAGGGTTGCACAAGAGCTCCAAACCCTAAACTCTAGCTAAGTCCTAAAACCCCTGCTAGGTCTTAAGATTGACATCGGCCCTACTAAACCTGACACCAAAGCTCAATTTTCAACTTTCACAAGGGTTCCTTCAAATCACTCCTGTGCTGGACTCCACTGAATGTAGGTTGTATTTTTTTCTTTAGGCACGAGGTATGAACAATAAGATAACACATACGGTTTCCTTAGCTAATGCTCGATGATGATAAATGATGATAAATTGGAATCCAAACAATGATAATTTTCATTGAACTTCACGTCGATTCAAAACACAAAATGTTATGAAAAATTAAAAGTTTTTGTGGTTTGAATACGTAATGATTTCACATTAAACTCCTTCAAACAAATAATTGTCATTTTTCAAACATATCCATAATGATCAAAAGTCTTTTGTCATGAATATCATAAGGTTTAACTAATATATATTCAAACAAAATTGTAACCATTATTAAAAAAAAATTTAAATGGTAATTTAAGTTAATGGGTTTTTTTTTAATTTATTTATATAACAATATTCATAATATATCATGGGGACATGTGAATAAACTTGAAAATAATGTAGTGAATTAAAAATAACCAAAACCAAAATTTAAATCAATTGTACCAATGTTTAAAATCACATTTAAACATTTAACAAATGGCTATAACTTTTTCATATATTTATTTATTTATTTATTATAAAAAATTATATAATAGTATAATTTTTAAAGTATTTTTGAAAAAAATAAATATCTTTCTAGAATATTTCAAATTAAACAATTGCCTCAAGTGGTATTGTTGGTTCCTAATATAAAAAAATTTACCATGTAATTAATGTGAGTAGGAAAAAACTTTTGAGAACGAAAATCAACAAGATGAAAAAAATCTTCTTCAAGTTGTCAAAATGCAACACAAATGCAAAGTCAAAATCATTTGTCTCTATAATAAATGATCCACAAAAGGTTTGAAGAGTGTGCATGAATCAATAGTAAAGTAGTTGTGAAAGAAGCCTTTAAAGATTGGAAGGTAGTGTTTCATTCCAAAAAAAAAATGTTAATCCTTTCAAATCAAATGAGTAAAATTGGTCACTAACATGAAATAATGTGCAATGAAATGTTGATAAAATTGGGAAATCCAAGAAAATGTTGAAGATCACAAACAAAAGCTAGGGTAGCCCAATCCACATTTTGAACTTTATGGTGATACATGAAAATGCCATGGCCAAAGATGATGTAACCAAAGATTTCTACAAGTTGATTTGTTAAAATTCACACTTATCCAATTTGGCATAAAATTCAACTTCCTTGAACTTGTCCAAAACAAAATGTACATGATGTTCATACATCTCCATGTTCTTTGAAAAAATGAAAATGCCATCTATGTAGCAAATCATGAAATCATACAAATATTCATGAAAAAAAAACATTCATTAGATGTTAGAAAACAACAAAGTGCGTTTGTGAAACTAAAATTCATCACAAGTCATTCAAATTGGCCATAGTATGATTGGAATGTCATTTTTCATTCATTGATTTTTTGAATATGCACCAAGTTGTGCATTCCACCTAAAACCAATCTTAATGTACACCTTAGCATCATTTAATTGATCCAACAACTCCAAGATCAGAAGTAAAAGTATTGGTTCTTGATACTAAGTCAATTCAAGCTACAATATTTAACACACATTCATAAGGAACCACATTTTTCTTGATAAACAAGATTGGGGCACTAGCTCAAGATTTGGAATGTTAAAGGAACCATTTTTCAAGATTTTCATTGATGTACTTTCAAAAGCATTGGAAGTCCATTTTGTGACAATTGTAAATGAGTTCAAATGGAGGTTGTGCACCTTTCATGCAATCATATGATTGATGTTCTAAAGTACCAACACTCTTCTTTCCAAACATGTCCTTGTATTCTTTGTATTGAGAAGGGATCCAATGTTAATGTGATCCAACATTTGATGTGGGGAAAACATGGATAAAAAACCGTATCTCCTTCCTTTGTAGCATGCATGAAAATCTTTGCTTCTACAAACAACTAGGAACATTTGAATCTTTTAAGGAATTCTTTTAAAGTGCCATTAAAGGACGGATTGGATTATTGTAGTTCCTTTGCCACTTCCACACATGTTAGTTGAATAATTAATTGATTTTGAGGATTCCATTTCAATGAATGATATGTTCCCAAATATTATTGCATCAGATTCAAATCACAACAAAAGAAGGTGCCCTAAAATCATTCTTCATCCAAAACTTCTTTATAATATTTTTCATGTGAAGGACTTGTCACGGGCAAATACTTTTCTTTGAAGGGCAGCATTGAAATTTGACAGTAGCCCTCAACACCAGAAAGGCAGCAGTCATGCCCTTTTATATGTAAGGCTTTGACTTCTTTACATTACTCATGATAATGCATCATGGAATCATTTTCACTAATTCCATCCTTCCTTGAATCAAGACCATCTCTAATATGACTAATATCACTGCAAAACTAATGAAAGATTCTCATACAAGAACTTTGTTAAACTATTTATGAAAGAAACAGTGGTCAGGATTCAAGCAAAGGTGGCAAATAGACCACTCTCAGTGAATTGAAAATGGGGAATGAAACAAGAGTGTTACATTGAATGTTACCAGTGAGTAGATGATCAGGATTCAATTCAATGATCTGTGAGGGCGATAAGCATGAAATCCTGTCAATTGCCAAATGCCAATAACTTGGCAGCTTATGTAGACCCTCAGCTTGCTATGGTGCAGATCCTACCGTTAGTTTTCCACCAACAATAAACCATTTGCTGCTGTCTACAGAACATGGAAGCAGCTCGCTACTTACATATAATGTAAAACAAGACTAAATATAATACTCTACCTTTGCAGTGTTCTTGATATACATGCTCATACATAATACAAATACAGTTGAAAGCTCGTTGAACAAAAGAACAGCAACCCTACTAGCAACCGTTAAACCTCACAATTGAAAAAGCTGGATGATCCAGCTCACATGGCCACTTGATGACATTCACAAAATCAAGCAAGATACAGTTAAGAACTACCTCTCATTGCAAGAGTTTGAGTGAAGGCAGATTGGCAGGATGATAAAGCAAACCTGCCTTGAATCAAACACTGGTAGACATCCTTATCTCACTCTAAATCAATTCCACTTCCTGATGCCAAGCAAGTTGGACAATATCATGCAGAGTCAAAGACCAAAAAATCATTGTGTAAGCTGTGCAAAGTTGGTCTCAAGAATTGTCAAAGTTATGACTAATGTCCTGCAAGATGAAACAAGAGGGTTTTGATGGACTTTAAGCTTGGGAAGTTTCTTGAAAAGAGAACATCATGAGATGGACAGCTACTCTTGTTTTGTGTACAAGATATCATAATGGCCTGGGCGGTAGAGTAGAACAACAAAGGGATCAACAGTTGTCTGAGGACTTCCCACAGGGATAAAATCGTGGTGATTAACCTCTGCAGGTTTATCATCAGTGTCACCACTCCTGTCAAGATACACCACTCGAACAGGTACACCCAAAGCATCTGACAATGCTGTTATATGGACATGATCACTTTCTTCCCCCATGGGCTCCACTGCTGAACGGCAAAACTGTGCACCCAGGTGGGTAAAAAGGTGAGGCAACTGACTAGAAAGCCAAAGAAGAGACAGATAATGAGAGATCAGTACACAATCTTTGCATCCATTTTGATATCTGAATGCTCACACAAAAGGACTTAATAACAAGTGACCAAACTAATGCACACCTGGACAACATTCATGCCGCTCATGCCAAGAATGAATGGTTCAAAGAAGTCAGTTCGTCGGCGAATTTCACCAGATGTCACAAACCTGAAAAACATCACCACTAAACCCCAAATAACAGGAGGCAACCTGTTCAAGCATGTTCACCTTTGCCTCTAGGTGACAACTTATGCTCAATCATTGAAATCTGAACACAAAACTCTGTGCAACACTGGACTGGCTCATCAAGGAAGCTTTTCTCATAGGTAAGATCCACTCACCATAGTTGGAGACATATTGATCCCGGCAGCGCTCAATGAGTGTCTCAAGACTGAAGCAGAAACACCAGGTGGCTGTCAGTGCAATAGATTTGTAACTCAAAGTTCAAGCCCATCTGCTCTGAATGGATGCACAGACATATCTAATATCAGAACGTGAAGTTTACCTTCAGTGTCTATGTTGACACCAACAATCAGAGCTCAGGAGAGTCAAAATTCTTTCCAAATGAGTGCATACCTGATGGAAGTTTCACGACCTTGAATCACACTCTGTAACTGTTCCACAAAGATCTGAAGAGACAGACCAAACCAACATTCCGACCAATACTTATGAGGTAGATGAGGGTGAACAAAGCTTTCTCTATCTAGCTCACAAAATACTGCACAACACAAACTAACAAGTAGTCCAGTCTCTTGAAGACTTAGAAACAGGAAGTGTCCAGACGGAAGAAACCCTTTAGTACAGTACAAAGGGCTGATGAACACAACTACTAAGACCCGTACACAAATAACAATGCATATAACATTGTTGTGTCAATGATCATGAATCACTAACTTTGTCAAGAACCAACAGTGGGTGCAGATGCCTCTGAAATGCGGATGATGAGATCATCAAGCTCGTGTGCTGATTTTATCTCACATTCCTCAAATTAACAGGAGACCACATAGAGAGAAATTTTTAGCATCCAATAAAGGAATTGTAAGATGGAGATAATGGGACAATTTATGGAAGAGACGCAAATGAATGTCAAGGAAGTGTTGAGCATTCCCAGAATCACTTTCAGCTCCATAGCAAGACTTCTTACCACAAGAAAATCCTCAAATGTGAACTCTGCGTGCCCAAGATCAATTAGTGTCTTCTTGCACTCCTCAATGCTTCTCTCCACACGTGCCACCTCCACTTCATCTTGTGTCACTAACAAATGCTCCTGCGTGAAAACCACAGGTCAACATAAGATGAAAGAAAGACACCTCAGTCTTTCATCCAGCATATGACTCTCGAGCATCTTCAAGGCATGAGAAAGGTGAACAAAGGTTCAGCTAATCAACCACAATGGTGGTAGGACATGAAAGTCACCAGATAAGAGAACATGAAACTCCGAAAGAAGCAATTTCCATCACCCCGAGCCCGCCTTATTGCAACATAGGTCTGTCCCAATTTCTGTCACAATCAACACAACAGTTAAAAATATGACTCTTCCAGGCTCATGCTAACTATTTCAGACTCCAGAAACCCTTCCAAGACAGATATAACCCTAATCACATGCATTTGGATCTGCTTGCACCGATATGCATACTTCAACTTTTGCTTTGAAAACTGGGCTCCCAGACGCATATTCTGCTGCCAATACAGAAAGGGGTTCCTGCATCCATAGAATGAACCATCAACAACTGCTTTCTGTGTCGTCTTAATTATAAAGTTCCTCAAGCAAGTGAAGTCAACCATGTGATTCAAAGGAGGCAAACTCTTAGAAGTTTCTGATTCAAGACAAATTGAATTGCACATTGCAACAGACATTGCACAAAAGTGCATAGACGAAACTTGATTGCAAAATCTGCAAGGCATGAAAAACCTGACAGTACAAGACAACCCAAAACTCTTTCAATGTCAAGGCAAGATCAGAGAATCTTCTCTAGATTTAGGGCACAGCAAGGGACGTGAACACATAGGTTTCAGGCATTGTGTAGGGAGGACACATAAACACTGACCGCATTGTATCAAAGACAAAAAGCCAACGTAGCAGAATGCAACAAAAAATGCAGCAGTATATAATACAATATATACACTCAACTGGTCTTTCTGCACCTCACCGTTTTCAGCTAATTTTTCTTTCCACAGAGCATTAAGTCAGGAGAGAAGAAGCCGTTTACTGCAATGCACTGGCACCGGTGACGAGTAGGAGAAGTTTCAATAATAATAGGCAATATAACGGCAGCGTACCTTGTCACCGACGAACTCCAGTTTCTCAGCATCCGCGGCTCTGATCAGATTGTGGAAGGCAAGGATCTCATCATCACGCGGTCTGTCCTCCTCCCCGCCCGCCTCAGTGTCCATTCCCTCGTCTCCTCCACTTTTGCTGCCGAGTGCAAAAGACCAAACCACCTTAACAACAAATCACCTCCCGCCCTCCTGTTGAAATGGTTCCCAAAAAGCACAAAATCACGAAGCCCCGGAGCACAATTCTTCAGCAGAAAACTCTTGCTTCGAGACGATGATGATATATCCTCACAGAGAATGCAGCAGCGAATGCGTCGCAGAAGAGCAGCCCACGGGAGAGAGAGAGAGAGAGAACAACAACGCGCACGCAGACGAAGAAGAGATAGGGGGGCAGCAACAGCAGCAGCAGCATCAGAGAGCTCATTCTTTTCCTTAAATCTTCCGTCTTTACCAACCAACGGTCACAATCTACTGATCTTCCTTATCTGACGGTGAGATCCAAGTACCACCGCCAGTTTTCGCTCGTCACGGGAAGAGGATTTCTTTGGCCGTCTTTATCTTTTACTTCTGACGGCCTCGATCACCTCCCTGTTCTCGTTGGATGGTTCCGATTGCACTCCAGAAATGACGTCTTTCTCTGTTGAGCCCAGTTTTTTTAGGGCTTGGGGTCCTGCCAGGCCCTTCTGTTTGTCCTGCCTCTGCTGTCGAGTGCAAACAAGAGGAAGAGATTAGGGAGTGACGAGGGAAGGAAAAGCAGAGAGAGAGAGAGAAAGAGAGTGAGAAGAGTTTGCGATTCAGAAGTGGATTTGACTCGTTCAGGATATAAACTTTCAAGGAGTGATGTAAGCTTTCTTTTTAAAAATTTAGCAAGAAGTGGGAGATTTAAAAATGGAGAGGAAATTAGAGCGAGAGAAAAAAATTTGAGAATGTTGGGCAGGCAATGAAGGTTGCAAAGAAGGAATGGCAGTGGAGTAAGAGTCGTCCTCTGTGTGTGGCAGTAACGAAATAGAACCCAAGAGCTTGGAAGAAATTTTGCAGTCGAGAAATAGTTTTAGGGTTAGGGTTTGGAACTGTTGTCTCTTAGGGGTTTACTGTTGGTGATGATGTTGCAGCAGAGTACAGGAGAGAAAGGATCGAGGGAGGGAGATTTCAAGGGGTCGACAGAAACGGTAAGGGCTGTGGAAACTGGAGGGGCGTCATTAGTGGTAGTACTAGACAATGGAGGTGGGTTTTGCAAGGCAGGACTGACCAGGGGGGCAACTGGAGCCTATAACAGTGATGCCCAATTTCCTGGCGCCCGAAGAAATTCGCTAACCAATTTCAAGAATGTTATGAGATTTGCGGAATAGCGTTGTGTCTGATTAGCCCTGAACGAGTGAGTGTGATGGAACTTCCATTTTTTCTGTACATACCTTTTGATTATACATACCAGGAATTCAATTCAGCAGCCAGGTTTAGCAAGGGATTGAACTGGAAGAATTTTTCTGGGAGGCAAAGGGGTAGAACTTGACTTCATCTCATGTCAAGTTTGTTCTGCAAGATGAAATCTAGTATGTGGGGCCTTCATGAAGTATACCAACACTGTGGCTCCCAAGGAAGAGGATTGTGAAAGGTGATGATGTCGAAAGCATGGGTGGATCTCAACCAAGGCCAAGACAAACCACGCCTGCAAAACAAGAAGAACAAGAGCTTACATTGGCCCATGAATGATTTCCAGTCTGAGAAATGCTCCTTCATCTTGTTGACCTTCAAATGAATGACGTAGGATTTGCAGCAGAGTGAATTATTTGGCCATATCACTGCCAATGATTCTTAACAGCACCCACAGTTGCGATGCGTTGCAGTGTTGTGCTTACTGGTGGAAACAGTTTGCAACCCCTTTGCCTCCAAGCTTCAAAGAGTGTCTAGTGCTTGAGCTGCACCCATTTGGTCCTGATGAATTTGATCTTAATATTTGCCTGGTTGACATTCCAATTCTTACAGCACAGAAGGGGTTGCATCTCTGATGACCATAAGCCCTGCTGATTTTCAAGGATAGTTCTTTACCAAAACAGAGGACAAAGAAGATGGTACCTTGAGATCTCACCAAGGTTTTTGCAACAATAATTCGAGGTATAATGATTTCATTGGAGCTGGTTTAGGTGGGATGATGGGCTATAGTCATAGGTCATACAAAAAGATAATTCCAAACTGCAAATTTATTAGAGGTCAATTTCAAATTGGAATTTTTGAAAAAATAAATAATTTATAAGTTGGAATGTTTCAAAATGTCCTTATGGATCCTAAGATATCGAAAGAGAAACAAATCTCTTTAATTTTTTCAATGTCTTTTGAAATCTTTGTGTCCTTTAAAATTAATTTTGGAATCATTTTGTCTTTTCAATTTCATACACATGTTTACATGTAATTTCATACAAATGTAAACATGTGTTATTTCATTTGAATATGTTGAGATTATTTTAAAAGATTAACCTTTTATTTTATTTTTGAGATTAAGCTACTTTCCAATAAAAACTTCTTCCTTAAATTAGATATGTAAGGATGTAATCTCCACTTGCTTAGCTGATTTAATGTTTATCCACCCTAATTGCTTACAAAATTTCAAGGAGTGGCGGATTATATCTCCCCTTGGATGATAATTGAGCGATATTTTGTACAATTTGAATCCTATATATATCTGAAAATAATGAAGTTTTCAAATGTAAACCCTTATTTCTTTTTTGTCATTTCATCTCATTGGTAGTGCATAGCAGCGCGGAGCCCAAGTTGATAATTATGATTGCAAGAAGTCAATGAAACACAGTTTGGCTTCAACATGTCACTACTCGACACCAGCAAGTTTTGACTTTGCATTGGTCTTTGCTACAGGTTCCAGGTGACTTGATTCTTCATTCTCAACCATCTTAAGTTTGCTAATCACTTCCATCCAGTCAAGCAGAATTTGACAATCATGGAATAGGCATACAACAAATTGTTGCAATTCCATGTCCCTTCTTCAGCTAGAGAATTGAACCAATGCACCCATCAGTACTCATCTGTAGATTGTTTTGAGTCTGTAGCAATCATGAAATGTAGGATTGGGATTGCAGATAGATGTGATGCATGAAAAGAGGGCATGATGCTGGTGCTATGGCTGGAACAGGTTGTAACAAGCTGCACCAACCCACATTGATGATGATAGAGATGTCAAGCATAGGCGTGCATGAGATGAGCAACCCGGTACAGCTGGATGTGGTAAAGATGGTCAATGCTTTATAACAGACATTGTCACAAATGACTCTATATAATTCAACAGTTCCAATGATAAGGGTACAAGGAACCACTAACTCTTATACCCAAAATTGTTGTTTTCAAAGTCCATTTTGCACGATGCCAAAGATGGATATGATTTTTGTGGCTGTTGAATGAGGCCTCATGTTTGTCATGCATCTGTTTTCTGCTGCAAACAAGTAGTGAGCATTGGATAGGAGAGGAAGGAAAATTGGTTTCTTCAGAAATTGGTGTCTATGTGAGTAAGGACTGAAACCTTCAAGCTCAGATTTTGTTTGCATATAAAGTGAAGGGAGGACTAGCAAACTAGCTTCATTTTACTAGCCTGCTTTGAGCTGATTATCATTGTTTGAATTCTCATTGTTTGCAAACCTGGACTGCAACTGAGAATCGGGATGCAAAATTTATTTCCCTCTGGGAACAACATTATGTAGCTTCGAACTTTGTCTCAGATTTTGTGAAATGGTTTTATATCATCTTTACCTATGAAGTTGATCTCTTCTTATCACTACAAAATAGTGGTAAGAACTTAGTTGTCCAAATTCACACCACTTTAAGCCAAAAATACTTCAACTCTCAATTGGGCTCACTGCCAAAACTTCCAAAGTTCCTTTTCTCACTAATATTTTGAAATAAATTAAATTGATGAAACTTTTAATAAGATGGTGGATAGCACAAAATATGTCAAGAATTACTCATAGCAAAATGTAATAAACTTCTTAATGGTGTCAACTTTGCAAGAATCTACCACTTCCTAACATTTCTGGTTGCAAAATCCCATGATAAGTCTCAAAGTTATTTCCACTCATAATAACTAAATAGACTAGGAAAATAAAAAAGCATCAGTTGACATAAGAATTCATAAACCATGCTATTGTCTAGTTTTAAATATTTTGAAGAAAGTACATCATAAATTAATGAGCATGGTTTTTCCTACAAAGATTGGAAGGAAGGGAATCATCGACATTGGATCATTGATATAAAATTAATATAAAACAAAATATAACTTTTTGTAACAACAATTTTACACTACATTAAACATACACTCATTCATAACTTTGCACTGATTCTAAACACACATACATTTGCAGTTCAATAATACAACAAATTCATGGTTATCTTTGATAACCAAAATCTATAATCCTAAACACAATGTCTAAAAACTACAAACAAAATTACAATTCATTTTCATGATATTAAAGACCATGGATGATTCACACATCAAATTGAGAATGGAAATTAATAAAAAAGTTTGTACTCTCCTTGTTTATTGAAAATTCAACAAAAATACAACAAAATCCATGTTCTATGGAAGTGTATTCAAAACAACAAGTCAAATCTATGGTATTCAACACTAGAATCTGTAGTTTTTTTACAAAGTACTTACATTTCTACTTTTATTCCAGAAGTGTGTCTCTACGAATGTCCTCAAACTCCAAAAACTCCCTCCATTGGGTAATCCGTAAGTCACCATCAACATGAACAAGAAAACAAAACTCAACACAAATTCAAAATTCAAACCCCTCAAGTGTCCAATGGCCTATTCCTATCCATAATGTCTTGTAATCCCAAAAACAATGTAATTTGCCTACTCTTTTAAAGGGTGCCAAAGCTTTTTTTTCCTAAGTTGTTTAAACTTTTTTGTAGCTTACATGTGCTCTTTCCTAAGCACCATAAGGTTTTATCTTAGACTACTTGGGCTTTTTCATAAGTTGCATGGGTTCCTTGGTACATTGGTTGCCCATGTTTTTTCATAGCATCTTGGGAATGTTTTGAAGTTGCCCAAGTTTTTTCATAAGTGTCTTGGGGTTTTTTTGAAATTGCTCGGGTTTTTTCATAAGCATCTTGGGGTTTTTCCCAAGTTGCCCATGCTTTTTCATACGCATTTTGGGGTTTTTTCTAGGTTGTTCAAGCTTTTTAACATGTTTGAGCTTTTTCCTAGGTACTAAAGCTTTTTCATAAGGTGATTAGTGTCACAACCCTAGCCTTGGGCTCGCAACCAAGGCAAGGACTTACAAACGTGCGAGCCAAGAATGAACGCAGAAGTCACATTTCATGCTCTCGGGAGTGCAAGAAAGTTAAGGGAATGAACCTCCACATTGCCAAGTGAGCTCCCACTTTGGGAGTTGGAGTCCCGATGGATTCTCGAATTTTTAGAAGGCAATTACAAGGGTCAAAACTCATTGGATTGAAGAGTTCCTTATATCATTGGAAATTTCTTGGAACATAGATGTTTGAAATGGGCTTGCATGACACATTTGGACACTTCAAACACAAGTTATGGCCAAAAGAAGGGTCGGGAGTCAAATTGACAATTTGACTCCTAACCATTAAAAGTCAAAAATCACCTTGACTTCCTTACGTGAAAGTGGCATGTCACATATCGTTGGAAAGCTCTCAAAAAGGGCTATAACTTTGTTTCAAAACTCATTTCAATTGGAATCTATACACAAAATTATGGGACCCCAAAGTCACAAGAGTCCTAACTTTGGGAATTTCGGGACTCCCACTTGGGAGTTTTGGGACAAAATGACATTTGAATGTTGTTCTCGTGTCCAAGAAAAATATATATTATAAGGGGGAAGGTGGTGGCTTCCCTTAAGTTCGGGTCGTGGTGAATATGTGTTTGCCCGTGGCTTGTTCGTGCACCAAAAGGTTCCAACTACGCACTAACCAACCTATTGTTTGGTTTGTGTAGGTCCGTGTGAGTAAATGACTTGCTTGTCAATCTTTTTAGTCCCATCTCGAAGCTCCAACACGGCCTTCTACCCCCCGAAATGTTGCGAGCCAAGGAGTGTGCCCTAACTCCTTCTCCTTCCACTGTCTTCTTCTTTGAACTCGGAACTAAGTCCACCAAAAAGCTTGGGGGTGCGTCAATTAGGCTTTTTCTTAGTTTTTAAAGGCTTTTTATCGGTTGCCTTGACTCTTTCCCATGTTGCCTATGCATTTTCATAGGTTACTTAGGCTCTTTCGTAGGGTGCTTAAGTTTCTTCAAAGGTTATTTAACTTTTTCAATAGGTTGCTTAGGCTTTTATATCATGCCTAGACTATTTCATAGGTTACTTGAGTTTTTTCCTAGGGTATCTACCTTATTTTAGAGGTCCGTTAAACCTTTTTCATAGGATGCATGGGTTTTTTAATAAATTAAATAGGCTCACACTAAGGTTCTTAAGGTTTTTTATAGCCGTCATGGGTATTTTCTTAGACATGTGTTTTGTCTAGGCATTTCCATAGCTTGCTTGATGAGTTCCTAAGTTACATTTTGCTATTGAGAGGCTGGGGCTTTTTCCCCCTAGGCCACATAAAGGCTTCCCATTTAGCAAAGGCCTTTGGACATAGTATGACCCTTTTGTTTCTTGAAGCATTGGATTTTCTTAACATATGTAGGTGGTTTAGGCTTCCTGGGCATGGGGTTGGGTTGCTTGTACTAGGTATGGGCTTGTTTAGGTCTTTATTGTGAGGCCTAGTCTTCTTGGACATAGGGTCAAAGTGATTCCTCCCTCGTTGGCATGGGCTTGGGCTTCTTGGACAGGGAAGGTGGCCCAAGCCTTTTGGGTTGGGCTCAGGCTTCTTGGACATTAACATGGGCAACTCCAAGTCCAATCAAAATCATAGCCTTATTTTAATCGTAAGCATGCCCTTCTTGGATAGGTGCCTAGGCTCCTTGAACACATGCCTTTTTCAACACACTAATGAGTTAGGCCAAAATTTTATAGTTAGATGAAAATTCACAATATGAATTAAGATGTATGAAATATATTTTAAAGAACACATAAAAATGATATACAAAATTGTGAACAACCCAAGGCCAAATACACATAAATTAATAAACCTAAGGCTAAATATGCATGAACTTTAAAACCCACGGTCAATATTTGAGAACTTTTAGACCAAAGGCAAGTATTGCATGGACTATTAGACCCTGGGTCCGTTGGAGTAGCTGAAAACCCCTTATAGAACAACACATTTGAAATCGACTAGCATATTGTTATGTGTGCTCTTAGGTTTTTTGGAATTCCACATACTTAGATGAAATATTCCATTCTGATTGGACAAAAATCATGGGCCAAGGCTTGTCACAAGCATGGCCTTTTTGCTATTCCATACTATGGCCACCCCCTGGGTATTTACCCTACACATAATAGAGATATCAGTAAAGTCAGGAAAAGACAGCACCAGTACCCTAAGTTTGGTCATACACAGGGTGAGATTTTTTAAAAACTGAAAAAAAGTACATTAGCATTCAAGGGGGCGGGGGGACTCAGGAAACCATCAATTTTTTCCTGAGTTTCACCCTGTCTTTCTTTTATCTATCCTAAGCGCCTCCACTGCTGCTACATAGATTTTCACTACTCCTACCTGTACAGCAACTGTAATTCCTCTCGAACCTTGTGCATGAAATGCTGAGATTCAGCATTTCGTACCGAGTTTCAACAATTTCATACTGAGATTTAATAAAATTTCCTTACTTTGCGGATACCACTGAAAGAGAGGTTAGGGGCTGAAAGGAGGCCCAAAGACAGGGTGAAGACAGGGTGACTTTACGGAAGAAAAAAACCTGCGACAGGATGATTTAGTTTGCATACAAATCCTCAAAGGAGAAGACCACTTCCAAGGTACAAAACAATCTCAACAGAAAAAGAAGAAGACTACCAAAGACCAAGTCTGAAGATCTTCAAGGACCCAAAAAAAAAGAAAAACACAAAACAAAAGCATCACTGAGTTGTTCCTACTGGACTGACGATGTTTTTGAGAAGCAGAGAACTTGGAAACTGTCTAGAGTTGCTTCTGCTGCAACACTGCAACTCCTTGAATCCCAGGACTGCTCACACCATAGCCATCTCTGCCTCCTCCTCCTCCTCCTCTTGATACTCTGCAACATGCGTGCTAAGCTCGGCAGATACTAAATCTATGGCAAAGAAAAACACTGAGAGAAAGACAAGGTACCCACAGAAGAGAGATTCGGTGCCGAGCAGCAGCACCACAGTACACAAAGAGCAGCAGCATAGCAAATGATGTTCAAGGGACTGTCTGCAACTTATATTATTGCATCCTTTGACTCTTCGTTCAACTGCCCCAGAAGAATCTGCACACAAAGGAAGAAGAGAATTTGGATGGAACAACCTCCACATCGCCGAATCGAGAAGATCTCCAAAGGCGAAGTTCTGATATATGGAAGGATAGAAGGAATTTACGATGCAGAGAGAAGGGGCCCACTTTGGCATCGTAAAGCTTGAAACTTTCAAGCGGGGGGTTTTTTTTTTTTCCCCCAAAAAATAAAGATAAAAAACACTGTTTTCAAGCCGTCGAGTGTTCGTCATTTCCATCTCCGTCCAGAGTCCAGACAATTAATCCCTGATTTCTGTTGGGCACACAGAAATCTCCTCGGCTGCCATGTCGCGCGACTCAAGAGCGATTTAGCTTATCCGCCGCCCCACATCCACCCACCACCACTGGCGCCATTCAAATTTGCGCTCTCTCTGGGGCACTTGGGGATTTGCTTGCTGCTCAGAGAGGAACCCAGCCATTCTCGAAACCCGAACGAGGATTGGCTGAGCTCGCGGAGACTTCGACCGACGACTTCAAGGAACTGTTGTTGTCGACAAAATTGTGCGCTTTCTCCGTGGTTTGTTTGTTTGCTACTAACACCATGGCAGCTCTTGTCTGCCCATCTTCTTGTGTCGTATGTTCCTCCTCCTCCTCCTGCTGCCTCATCATCCCTACAAAGCTGCAGAGCTCGAGAAAACACGTTCGCGCTAGAGTGGGGATTATGAGAGCTTCTTCTAGTGAAGCTGCCGAATGTAACTGCCGGCAGCAATGCACGAAAGAAGCAACAAGACCTTTGATCTTGAGGAGGGACATGCTGAGTTTAGCAGGTGTGATGGCAATAGCTGGCCTTCAAATGACTCCATCGCTGGATCCAACAGCAGCCAACGCAGCAGCTGCAACAGCTGCTTCTTTTTGTGCCGATTTCAGCGTCAGTCCATCCGGTCTAGCATTTTGTGATTCTTCCCCGGGTTCTGGCATTCAAGCTTCAAAGGGCATGCTGATCAAGGTCTGGTCAATCCCACCACTCCCTTTCCAGCTCTTGAAGATTCTCAACTGTTTCCTTACTTGGCTATGAAAATCATCAAAGAAAAATCGCCTTCATTTACAAATCTCCCCTCTTTGTTTTCTTCCTGGAATCTTAGATTGGTATTCTTGGAGCATTGTTGTGCCATTGTGAACATCACCCCCACCCAGTGCCATCTTCTTTCTGGATTTCTCCCATCATCCATCTGTCAATCTTCTTCTTCTCTTTGCTGAAAAACCTAGAAAACACGACCTGTTTACCATGCTGAAAGGATTCATATCTGTTGTCTCTGCAAATCACAGAAAAGCAATTGTTCATCTGCAACACAGAAATTGGCAATACAGAAATTTATTGTTCATGATGGAATGGTGGGATGGAAAAAAGCAGGCTCATTACACAGGAAAGCTTGAGAGTGGGCAAGTGTTTGACAGCAGCTACAATCGGGGAAAGCCCCTCACCTTCCGCATTGGTGTTGGAGAGGTATTGCAATCTCTCTCTCTGTGTTTCCTCTTCCTACTTGACAAAAGCATTGTAAGATTGTTGAGGATCTGTTTGACAGAGAGCCTTATTGCAAGCTTGTTGCAGATTTATTTGACAGAGAGCCTTATTGCAAGCTTGTTGAGGATTTGTTTGACTGAAAGCCTTATTGCAAGCTTGTTAAGGATTTGTTTGTTACTTCAATCTTGTTGTGCATTTGTTTGACTGAGAGCCTTATTGCAAGTTTGTAGGATTTGTTTGACAGAGAGCCTTATTGCAAGCTTGTTGAGGATTTGTTTGACAAAGCATCATTGTAAGCATGTTGAAAACTGTTTGACAAAGCATTGCAACATGTTGAAGAGTGTTTAACAGAGCATTATTGCAAGCTTGTTGAGGAACTCTTTGACAGAGCCTTCTTGCAAGTTTGCTGAGGATTTGCTTGACAAAGCACTATTGCAAGCTTGTTGATGATTTGCTTGATAAATCATTGCATGTTTGTTGAGCATTTGTTTGACAGCTTCTTGAGGATTGTTTGACAGAGCCTTATTACAAGCTTGTTGAGGATTTGTTTGACAAAGCATAGCAAGTTTGTTCAGGATTGTTTGACAAAGCATCATTGCAAGCTTGTTGAGGATTTGTTTGACAAATCATTCCAAGTTTGTTCAGGATTTGTTTGACAAAGCATTGTTGCAAGCTGGTTGAGGATTGTTTGACAAAGCATTGTGGCAAGCTTGTTGAGAATTTGTTTGACAAAGCCTACTCCAAGCTTGTGGAGGGTTTGCTTGATGAAACATTCTTGCATGCTTGTGGAGGATGTGTTTGATGTAGCATTATTGCAAGCTTGTTGAGGATTGTTTGACAAAGCATTATTGCAAGCTTGTTGCATTGTGAATCTACTCAGAAGGAAAACAATATCCTAAAGACTCTGATTGTAGAAGCAGATTGTATGCCTCCAAGTTTTGCAGAACAAGTGATTGATTGGAGGATCCTATGAGCACAAATTGTGATGAAATGGGAGTGCAGGTGATCAGCGGATGGGATCAAGGCATTCTTGGCACAGATGGAATTCCACCAATGCTTGCAGGTTCTCTCGTTTGTGCTCAACTAAAACCATGAATGTTTCTTTGCTTGGAGATCAAAATTCCTTTTGGTTGATGTGTGTGTTTGTACATGGATTGGATCAAGGCAATTCTTGGGGGGCTGATGGAGTGCATTCCCCCAATGCTTGCTAGTCTCTTGTTTGTGCTCATCCAGACATGATCATTTACTTTGCTGGAGGTACAAAAACTCCTTCTGTTCAATTGATATATGGTTTGTAAATGGTGGCAATCTCACAAGCAGGTGGCAAGCGAACATTGCGAATTCCACCACAACTGGCATATGGTGAGAGAGGAGCTGGCTGTAGATTGGGTAAATGATGAACAAACTTTGAGCTCAATTGTCTTACAGAGATTCGCATAATGTCAATGGTGGTTGTGACAGATTTATATGTGTTGTCAAAGTTTGCATGTTGCTGCAGAGAATCTTTGTCTTCTTGCACAGATATGTTTCTTTCAATCTAAGAAACAATTGGGGGCCCAAATTGGCAGGGTCATGTCTTATACCACCAAATTCAACTCTCCTCTTCGATGTTGAATTCGTAGGAAAGGCTTGAAGATGATGGTGGATTGACCTACAAGAACCTTCACCACTATAGACTAGTTCTGGTATATGATTTTGTTGTACTCAGTTGTAGTCACAGTACAACAGAGGAAGTGGGTGGAGGAACAAAGTTTGAGTTTTGCTCTATATGCAGTGTGTTCCAGGATTGAAGGATGATAGTAGGTACCTTATTTTGTGGAAGTGTAAATTGCATTGCCATGATAGTAATATAGATTGAAGGTCTTTCATTGCTCCCATAATAATTCTTGCAGCCAGTAGAAGGGTGGTGCTCATACTTTGATGATGAACTTGCAAGTCTCAATCTCAAACTTCACAACTTGTGGATTGTGGAACAAACACAGGCAGAAACAGCAAAGATGCTACAGAGGTTTCACTCCTACTGATAGTCAGTGCAGTTCTGTGATGTATAACATACAGCATCGCAGAACTTGAAAGCAAGCAACATGAGAGAAACTCTTCTAAGTCTGCAGACACTTCTATGCAGAGAAGAAAACAAAATTGCAATCAAATTTAGTGGGGAGTTGTGGCAGTTTGTTACTGCTATTCTTGATGAAAGTGGTGAGGTCTAACACTTTGTAAGCAACTCTCACAAGGATATGGCTGCGCTTATTGGTGTGTACCTTCAAAGTCTTGTTGGAGAGTTTTTGCTGCAATCTTACAGATATGGGTGCACTCCTGGTACATAACCAACACCTTTCTTTGTTCCTAGTTTTCTGAAGAAAGATATCATGCAAAGATGGTCCTTGTATCACAGTAGATGATCTTTTTATCAAAACTTGGACATAGTTATTTCACTGATTGCTCATGGAAATTTCCAAATTTCCTGTAATAATCATGGACAAAACCCTGTATTTGTGTTGTTTGACAGTCATTGACAGAAATGTGAAGAGGCCTTCTTACACAATGTAGATGTGCAAGATCTTTGGACTCTATATTTGGGGAGGTGTCCAAACTGATCATTAAAACTATGTTCTGAACACCTGACGACTTTGTATCAATTGTACTTTCATGGTAGTATGGTTTCTAGTGCCTCTACAGAGCCTACCATACCAGGTAGTGTACTCACAGATTTAGGGAACTGGAATCACAGGTCATTTGGAACTTTTGGATGCACTGAAACTGAAGGCTATCTTGGCAGGACTAGAAGAGTTGTGGAATTGAAGAGTTGGCATGGAGTTTTTGAAATGCCCTCTGTACAGTGGGAGGGCAGTAATGCCCTGCTGCCAGGGCATTACCCAATACATAATTCTCAATAGTTGCACAGGATTTGCATGAAGCTATGGTTCATCTCATTGCAGCCCATATTAGAAGAGACTATTAGTCAATGCTGGAGTCTTGAGAGAAAAAAATTTGAAATCAAGACTAAGCCCTCAGTGTTCAATGATCAAGCGGTTTCTGAGGTTTTCAAAGCAACAGATTGAAAGAGAAAGAAGCCAATGAACATAATTTGCAACTTCCCCATGATTTGCTTCTCCAACACCTTTAATGATAGAAGATAATCAACTCTGCCACAGAAAACATGATATTGAATTCATCCTAGTCATAACTCTCTAGTAGCACATCATGCATAGGATTAACCACCTGCTCTTTTTAGTGGTGACTTGGGGGGGTGACTTGGGGGTTTGTGTAAGTCTCAGTCTGGTTGGGAGATTAGACCTGATTATCAAGAAAGCATGATCTGCAAATCAAGAATGAAAAACAGTTATGTCATTCACATGATGCATTGAGAAAACAAATGATTAAATAGCAGTAGATTATATAATGAAACATCAATGATGATGTAAGAGAGACTGGAAGATGATGTTTTCCTGTGGGTAGATAGATTCCTGGTGTGGACTGCATGATGAGCAGTTAGGTGAGAAGAGGTTGATCAGAATTAGCAACAGGAGTACGTGATATTCAGAACTCATGCATGATGTGCATGGGCCAATGACAACATGACTGTCAAGGAATCTTGATGTAGGAATGCCATGCTAGTAGCATGGGATCGCACGATTGTTGGTGAATAATCCTTGATGCAATGGATGTGCATGGGCAGAATCTTGATGCAGGAACCTCATGCCAGTGGTATGAGATTAATGACTGCACGGTCATGGAGTTAGTTTTTAAGCTCATCATGCATGTTATATAATCTTCAAGGCAAGTTGCTGATGAACAACTATACAAGAAGCTGCTCTTGAGGAATAACACTGGGCTGCTGAAGATCAAGTACAAATGTTGCATTGGCAAATTTTATAGACATCATGAAAACAGGATCCACAATCATGTGCTTTCCATTACTAGATTGTGTCAATTGCTCAGCTGATGAAGAATAAGAATCAGCTGAGAAGAGCAGAGAGTCGGATTCAAGTTCAGTCATGTTGCTACATCTGCACTAATTCCAGCAGCTGATCAATCACATTTTGACACTTTCCATTTTTAGAAATGAGTGCAATACATCCCAAGTTATAGAGAACCAACTCCAGCTTGAAAATTGCAGGAGTTGCATTGTTGTGGAAAAAGTTGGCCATTATGCCTGGGGGCATCAGTGGTTACTGATTAGAAAGTCACAAAAAGCCAGCAGTGGTCTGCAGCATGGAATAGTGATGAGCAGTTAATTGTCAACTCTTCTTCAGCAGCCAGCTGGAAGTTCACTATGGCTGCTGCAGATCAATCCATAGCCAGAGTTATTTTCTTGGTGTCAATCAACATTGTCTTCTTACTCGCAGGTTTGCACGTACTTCACTTTAGAAGCAAGTTCCACTATAAAGCTGATTGTAGCCCTGCAGGAGAGTTTACAATTTCACAACATGCAGCAGGATCTGCATCATCAAGTGATGATTGCACATCTGATCATCATCGTAATCATAATCACACTGGGGCGTCACTTAACAAGAAAGACATCACAGGCCAGCCTTATCTCATGTCTCATGTCAATGTCGAAGCCTCCCACTCAGCACTCAGCTCTGTTGATCAGGTATTGCAATCCTGCAACCCATGCATCTTGGTGAGAAATGCAAATCTTATAAGTACAACAGCTGTATGCCAGTCATGCGATGTTGATCATGAGGCAAGACCTGCACAATGCTTTGGTCCATCTCTTTTACTTCATTATACAGCACATCTTATACACAATTTCTGCACATGATTTTGTTGCACAGATCCAAAGCAGCAGCAGCTCCAGCACAAACAATGTGAGGAGATTTGAAACTTATGGGGTGGCAGTGCACCTCTTCATAAAGATGTCAGCATACAGAGGAGGATCAAACACCTTTGCAATCATTGGCCTGGAAGCAAAAGAACCTGCACGGCTCTATGAAGATCCACCTTATGAATGTGAGTGGATCCCTGCAGGTGCACGTCGAGCTCTGGTGAAGGGGGTGGCCTTCAAGATGTTTCCTGATGATGGCAACGTCTATAGCCACCTCTACAATGCTGTCACCATCAATTGCACCTTCCAAGAGAATGTGGGGACAGACAAAATGGGGGGGGAGCTTGTGGTGTATGCCAGCTATGGTGAAGCTTTCTGGAGGAAAGCTGAGCGCATTGTGGCACTCACGGAAGCTCCAGGCGAGTACCAATCAGCTTCAGCTGCAAACAATATTTACGAGTATGTCTACTGTGGCTCCCCATTGTTTGGAAACCTGAGTCCACAAAGGATCCGAGAATGGATTGCATATCATGCCCGATTCTTTGGCTCAAAAGCCCACTTCTTCTTGTATGATGCTGGTGGAGTACATGCAGATGTGCAGCGAGTGTTGGAGCCCTGGATCACATTGGGTCGAGTGACAGTAGACAACATTCGTGGGCAGGAGAAATTTGATGGCTACTACCACAACCAGTTCATGGTGGTGAATGATTGCTTCCACCGTGCACGACATCTTGCTCGCTGGTTGTTCTTCTTTGATGTTGACGAGTACTTGTGGATGCCATCTGATGCAGGAAGCTTGGAATCTGTGTTTGCCAAGTTTGAGAATCATGCCCAAGTCATCATCTGGCAGAACCCAATGTCCAGAAACATGTGCATTGCTACTGACAATGTATCAGAGACTCCTTATGTCTCTCTTCCAAGGTAAAAATCTTTTCCAATTCTCAACAGCTCTTTCAGTTGCCAGCTAAATTTCCTCAAATGTGCAGCTTGTCCAAACACTGCACAGGATCAGGCCACCTTGCCAGGTGCTCAAGTCCTGCTCCACAAAACCACACACAAGTTCTTCAAATCACTTGATGATTTTGCAGACACTAACCAGACCTGACTGGGAGTCCATGAAATGTGCAGAAAATGGGGGTTTGAGAAATTGGTGTTTCGCAATGTGAGGAAAAGAGAGCATAATGATTGCAAGTATGCAATCCAAGCAAGAAAGGCATTGGCAACAGGAATCCATCGCTCAGGTCACCTGATAGGAGCAAACACAACTGTGTATGCAGATCCACTCAAATACTACCACTACCACAACACAATCAACAGGCGAGAAGAGCTTTGCCAAGAATTTGTCCATCCAAAAAACAAAAGCGAAGTTTACATAAATCCATGGAATGGAGATCCATTTGTCTATGACAATGGAATGGCAATCCTTGGTGATCAAATCAAGAAATTCGAGCAAGATTCTGTTGTAGCACCCCAGCAATTCATCCTCTGAATGGAAGGGGAGGAAAAAAACACAACAAACATCAAAATGATTTGGATACCAATTGGATTTGAGAACAGACCAACAGCAACAACAACTACATGATCATGCCAACTTCTTATGATCTATGATGCTGCAGAAGTTATTGTTCTAGTCTGTTGAGAACAAATCAAGAGAAAATTCCCATAATCAGAAGATAAAGAAATTGAAAACAGAAAGTAGTTCAGTGTCTCCTACATTGTAATTCTATTACCGCATCACAATGCATGTTAAATTGACCTTTTTTTGCTGCAAAAATTCTCAAGTAGCATCATAGAGAATTTAGTGAGAGCAAAAGACAATAGTGTGATCTCTTCACTCAATGATTAAATTCTTCTCTTCTCCTGCCTGTATATGATTCATTTGAGACCTAAAATGGGATTTTTGCATCATACCCAAGAATCTTTGACTACAAAAAAATGAAAACTCCACCCATTCAGAATTATGCTGTCACCCAATATTCTACAAATGCTTGTTCAACCATAACCTTTCAATGTTGCCATGGTCAACAACTAAGAGGACAAATCAACTTGATGAAATCTTGTACCTCATCAAGGTTCCTTGGCAGCAGATCACCACTAAAGCTGTCCATTGCGATCCATAACTATTGTACTCTTTTATTATATCAGGCAACATAGCAGACCAGGAAAAAGCATCATCCAATCCAAGATCCCTACACCAGCACTGTGATGCTCTATCTATAGACATCTGATTGCCTCATCAAGGATTGTTAAATCCACAGCAAGAAAACTATTTCTGAGGAATTAGTCCTACAGCAGGGTATGAATATATCCAGGAACTGAGCAGTCTGTATCACAAGACAGTCCTGCATTTGTCAATACCTGAAAAACTTCAGCCATGAGGATTCTTTTCAATGCAAATTATTACAATTTTCCTGCATTAAACACAGAATCCTCTTATGCCTCAACAGAACCAGCATCTACAACTTGTGAAGCAAGCAATATCCGCATACAAAGACATCCATAATATTCCTACAGAAACAGCCACCATGATTTTCAGGCAATGGAATGCAACAGCTTTGCAATGGGTGTCAAGGGGAAGGTACCCTAGGCAATGCTTACCTCTGTAGCATCCCCCTCCTCTAAACCTTCTCAACACTGATTCCTGACATGCTTTGCATGAAACTCAAAGTTGAAGCCCATTCAACCCACCACTCTGCTTCTCCTGGAAGCCTCTGAAATGACATAAGAGACAGCTGCAAACTCCAGTTGCAAACAAGAAAAGTGTCACATAGACAGCTAGTCACCTGGGCTGCAAACAGATACCCCCATTGTCAAAGACAAAGAGGTTGGAGGACCAGTCTCTCACGATCATCCCTCTGCCAAGTCAATCAAGTAAAGAGGGGCCTGCAGATATGAGCTTTGGTTCCCCATGGATTGACTGAACACCAGAAGATGGTACAAAATCAGAACATAAATGATGCCTCCAGGAACACCTTGGCAGAAATTCCAATTGGCAGATGCACAAAACCAGCCCTTGGGAACCAAGTTTAAGCATGAGGTCAGACCAGAGTAGAGCCACTGCAGCAAACTTTGGGACACCACTTACCATACACATGCAGATGCTACCATTCGTGAATCCAAACAGGAACTATGAGGCCAGTTCCTCTCCCTTGGAAGGCTGTATCTGCAGATTGGAAAAACACAGCAGTGCCCAGAAGCATTCATTGTTCTTGCCGTCCTAAGGGGCACATGGGTGGGAGTTTCCATAACTGCACTTCAAGGGGGGGAAACAGGTCGTCTCCACATGCCCTCAAGCATGCATGGATCCTACAAGGAGTACAACCAGTTGGTTGCATTCCCTTTCTTTACCTGTAGGCGCCAACCAACAGCCACAACCTCAGTACAAATGAGATGGCCAAAGGCTGTGAGCCTTGCTTTTAGGAAACAGACACTAACTTAGTTTGTGTCTTCTGAGGACAGGCATGTGCATGATAGGAGCTACAAAATCAAAACACATGACAAGGGCAGAGAAAGAGCTCACCTTTACATTCACATATACTCTCAAGAATCTGACTAATCATCAATGGAGCTTCCCCTTTCTCCAGACCTTGTTGATAAAGTTCATTCAGATGCAGCAAAAGTACTAACACAAAGAACAAATGGAGCAGCCACCATTCACGTAACAATCCCCCTCACAAAGCCATGGAAATGGATGCAGAACAAAAACCCATCTCTTGAATCCTCTTGTCAATTCTGACTCCCCATGGCCTGATCCCAACATCCAAAGTGCTGCTCCTGTGACATATGTGCATGGGAAACATGCGGCTCATTTGTTGAAGAATATATGGAACAGCTCATTGGGTCCAGATCCCAGACACATCACGATCCCAAGTGGCGAAGAACTTCAATTCAGTTGATGGATATTACAACAAAACCTCTGAAGAACACCATCCAGGTTGACCAGCACATATGTGCAAACTCAATCGCAAAACAGAGAAAGAGAATTGCTTGACAGGTGGTGAGCACCAAAACAACTAGACCTGGGTCAGTAACCATCTCAACCATCAGACTTCCACCATAAAATAACAGTCATAACCAAATATTCCTTGTGAAGCACTATGCTTTCCATCCAGCTGTTGTTCCAGAGATCGCACACAAGTGATACAGCTCCACCCATGCTGTTGAAAAATCAGCTGCAACAGATATGTATCATCCCTTCAGATCCTTTCAATCTCGCTCATCATGAGAGGAGCGACCACCACCACTGGGGCGATCATAAGGCCCAGATCGGTCACGGGAACTTCCTTCATAGCAAGAAGGTCCCCCACCAGTGGTATGGTGGTCACCACCACCACTGCTATGGCCACCATCCCTTTCACGATGGTCTGACTTCCCTTCTTTCCCATAGCCACCTCCATTCCTGCGATCACCTCCACGATAGCGATCACTATAGCGGTCACTACCTCCATGGTCTCCACTGCTGTAGCGGCCTCCACCATTTCGACCACTGCAGTCAACAAGCACAAAAATTTAGTACTTACCACCACATGAGAACCTACATCCCCACATGACTCCATGTTTTTTATACTGCTTGCATCAGGAATAAAACCACTTGTCATATACCTTGCAGAGTCACTACCATAACGATCATGAGAAGTATAGTGGCCACCACCTCCCCCACGGTCTCCTCCACCAGAAGGGCATTCCCGAGCCCAATGACCAGGCTGCCCACACTTGAAATCCACCCCCAGCACCTCCACCACCACGCTCCCCTCTGCCTCCACCTCCAGAATAGCCACGGTCCCCTCCTCTGCCTCCATCACGTCCTTTTGGCTTTGCTCTATTGACAGTTATGGGTCGGCCATCAAGGTCCTTGCCATGCAGGCTCTCAATGGCATCATCCATGGCACGTTCACTGTTGAAGTTAACAAAGCCAAATCCACGAGAATGTCCTGTTTCCTTGTCCACAATTACCTGTTCAGAGAAATGTGATTTGTGTGAGATCAAAACCTGCAGCCGGAAAAAAAAGGGGGAGGTTTTCACAAAGAAGGAGAAATTGCCTGTGAAAAAGGCATTACCTTGGCTTCCAGTACACTGCCAAACGGACGGAATGCATCCTCTAGTGCTTTGTCGGTGGTGCTCCATGATAACCCTCCTACAAAACACCTAAACTCTTCGGCCTCCCCATGCGCCATCAAAGTCACTGCAGCACTGCCAACAATATCCCAACGTACTCTGTCAACCCTCCACAAGATTTTGCACCGACACAATAACAAACAAGAACATATCAGATGACAGAACTCAAGCCCCTCTCACCAAGAAACCTACGGGGAAAACCAGGAAGAAAATCACTCAAAAAGGAAAGGCAGAAGCGTATCTCCTCCTTGCCACAAGAAATACAAGTAGAAAATCCTAACTCGAGCCTTGCATCAAAGCATCCACATGGATAATGGCGAGGTATGCCACTAGCATCCATCCAGGAAAGTTCCATTACTTTTCTTACCGGCGCTAGGAGACGAGCACAGAATGAACGGAGAGTTGATTACCCACTTCGAGTCCTTTCCAAATTCCACCACCACGCTTTATGATGAGCACCTTTCTCGCCGTTTTTGTCACGGATACCCTCTTCGTTCTTTGCACCCTAACAATCAGATTCAGAATTTCCTTCCACTTTCCATTACTGAAAAAAGAATTCTCGAACATCGACACAAAATCTCCCAGCAATCGCAGACACAAAATATGCCCAAAAAATGGCGCAAGAAAGCGCGCTCTCTGTCCTCGGTCGCAGCAGCAGCGATGGCGCTCAGCGACGAGCACGAACGAGCACGGCGTGCGCCCGCGCGCCTCCGCAAGTCTGGATGAAAACGACGATCGTTGGGATGACCTTGTGGATGAAACAGGGTAATATTGGATGCAGAACTGCAGTTAGTCGTCAATATGGAACTCACTCAATCGAGGGTAAGTAACTCAATGGATGATAAGAGCCGATGTCATTTATTTATCCACATAGGACTGCCGACTAACTCTTGGACGGTTAACAAGATGGATGATACACACCGACATTATTCATCCATACACGACTGACTAACTGCTAACTCACGGACCACAACTGGATGGATGATAAAAGTTTTTGTACACTACAGCAGTACTAGTAACTCATGGTCCGTAAACTAGATAGATGACAACAACGAAGGTTACATTCATCTAATTGCAGGAATACTACTAACTCATGGTAATCAGATAGATGAAAAACTAACTCATAATAACTAAATGGATGATAAAAATCAAAAGTCATTCATTCATCTGGGGCTCACCCAAATAGTCAATAATCTGGAATTATGCGAAACGACAATTATTGGCAGCGGGCTCTCTCGTAATGGACAGTAGTAGATCCGGACGAATGATAAGAACTCACAAAAGCGCAAAAAAACATTCATTCATCAATCTCAGGGTCGCAGATCACAAGACGGCAAATCTTATTCTTCATCTTCTTCTTGACGATGATAAGAACGGCATTCATCAACGTCATTTATTATTCATTCATCTGGGCTCGGTGCTCAGGAAACGGTAATCTAGATGAAGAAGGATAAGAAAAAGCGATTCTATTTTTTCTTCATTCATCTGGGCTCATCCATCTCTCGCCCTTTTTATTAAATTAGGGTACCTTATCTCACCAACCCTCTATTGACAAGTGGACTAATGTGGATGCATTTTCAGTTCTGAACCAATAGGAAGACATGCCTAGTATTTCACGGGATTCGAAACCGCGACGTGTGTGCCTAGCGAAAATGCCAAGAGCCTTAACCAGTAGGCTGCTCGTTACTTATAGACTTGCGTCAAGGAGTCGCCCTGCTGCGTCTGTTGCGAACGCTTTGTTTGCATTTGTGGCGTAAGGATCTCTCTCTCTCTCTCTTTCTCTTTCTCTTTTGTTTGCATTTTTTTTTCGATTTTTCGTTGCAGAAGAAGAAGAAGGAGGAGGAGGAGGAGGAGAAAAAAGAATTTTTTTGTCAATTTTAAAAAAAATTTGAGGGAGCAGCGATGATGGCGTCTTCTTCACAGGAGGATTCTAGCTCTCGTACTCGCAATTATGGAGATGGACCTCCGTGGATTTTCACCGGCAGGTGAAGTATTTGTTTTTCTTATTGTTGTTGTTGTTGTTGTTGTTGTTTTCATTTGGCTCCAATCTATTTGTTGTTTTGTGACTCGAACTGAAGTTATTCTCCTCCGCCTTTTCGCAATCCTGATGTCTCGTATATATCTTATGAAATACTATATGTTGAGAATCTGGTCGAGGCTTTCTTGTCAGGTTTTTTGTTTTTTTTTTTTTTTTTTTTTGTGTGGGGTGTTTTTTTGTCACGTTTTTTTTTTTTTTCCTTTCGACCACTTTTTTTTCGCACTCTTTTCCTTTGCCGTTGAAAGTTTTTTTTTTTTTTTTTTTCGTTTCA
>Ga0116227_10002830_pt1 | contig 39090 bp, 24 predicted proteins | sample S1TSphgellanicum_FD_89693 | JGI IMG/M metagenome (GOLD analysis project Ga0116227, IMG submission 89693) | Host-associated microbial communities from peat moss isolated from Minnesota, USA - S1T2_Fb - Sphagnum magellanicum MG | ecosystem: Host-associated > Plants > Peat moss > Unclassified...
AATTTTGTTTTTTTTTTTTTTGTTCAACAACATACTTCGTTCATTTTTTTCTTTTTTTTTCTTGTTTGCTTTTTTCGAAGTTGTTGGTGTTTTTGTTGTTGTTGTTGTTTTTTTTTTTTGTCGGAGATGTGTGTTTTGTGCCTGGCGTTTTATAGGTAGGTTGTTCTTTGTTGCAGCAGAGCTTTTTCAGGTTTTCGGAAAATCAATACTAAGTACTGGCTGTTGCTGAAGAGCTCTTGTTTTGTTCCGTTGCTTGAAACGACTTGAGAGAGAGAGAGAGAGAGAGAGAGAGAGAGAGAGAGAGAGAGAGAGAGAGATTTTTTTTGGGGTCACTGCAGTTGATTGTTTCACAACATCTGTTTTTGGCTGACTGAGGAATCTGCAATGCGCTGCGTGAAGCGTTGTGGTGGTCGTTGAAGACGCTAAGTTTGCTCGGTTGTTTGTGGGGGAAATTGTGTGTGTGTGTGTGTGTGTGTGTGTTCGGAGTTTGTTATTGTCTGGGAAGGTGTGTTTTTTGTTTTGTTTGCAAGAGAAAAGGTGCAATGGATGACATGAAAGACAAAGCCAAGGACCTGATGAAGAATCTTTGGAACCCGTTTGTCACCACTCCGAAATTCAAGGGCCAAGGGCACAAGCTGGGATCCGACAGCGCGGCGGCGTCGAGCAGCTCCTCGTCATCGTCGTCGTCACCAACGATGATGAGAAGGCCGGAGTCGGAGCAGCGAAGGCAGCAGCAACAGCAGCAGCAGGGGGATTGGCGGAAGTCCCAGCAAGAGAAATGGGAGAGAGAGCGAGGGGCAGACCCGAGGAGCAGGCAAGCGCACCGAAGAGCAGTATCTGAGGAGGTGCCGTTGCCGTCGTCGTCATCAACTCGAGCACAGCAGCCGTCGTCTTCACAGCAGAACTTTGTGGTCTCCAAGGCAATATCGGCTCCTGCTGCCGCTACTATCACGGCTTTCGATCCCTACACCTCTGTGATCGGCTCACAGAAGTCGTCAAGCTTGAATTTCACACAGGTCAGTACACACTCTTCCGTGCAATTCTTCTTACCCTAACAATATATTGCCTTGTGCTTGATGCTTCTTCTGTACAATATAGCAGAGACGAATCGCTTGAAGGAATTCTGTAACATATCTCTGAAGCAGCAAAATTTATCAAGCATCATGCAAACATGTCATAGAAATACTTCAACTGAGCAGACAGTGTCCTTTGTCAGCAGAAGAATGTCCAGTGTCCTGTGTGCCACGACTGGTGGAAGTCAGAGGCTGAAGTTTCTGCACATGTGGAGGAGTGCCTTTCAGCAGCTTCAACAGCTGCTTCTTTGGATGCAAGCAGTAGTGATGGAGCAAGAGGGGATCACAGCAATAGTCCTCCTGTGGAATCAACACAGCAGCAGGAGCTAGGGGAAGCAGTGAGCATGCTCTTGTCAGGAGGACCTTCAAATGCAACTTTGGATGTGTTTGTGCGGCTTCTACGCAACATTCTGAGTGATGCAAAAGCTGAGAAGTTCCGTCGAGTGCGATTATCGAATCCCAAGATTAGGGACACTGTTGGAATGGCACTTGGTGGTGTGGAATTCCTGGAGTCAGTAGGGTTTAACTTGATCGCAGATGGAGATGAAGTTGTGGCAGTGATGGATGAACCTTCGGAAAGTCAAATTGAGATAATTAAGCAGGCGGTAGTTTTGTTGGAGCCCTGTGTCTCAACAACACCAGTGCCATCCATGACATTGCAGCAGCTTTCTAATCCAGCAAACCAGCTGGTGTCACAAAAGGTGGACAGGCAGGTGCGAGCTGAAATACTTAGGCCCCCACCTTTTTTTTTCCCTGAGGTCTGTTTACTACAGACATGATGAGGATGGTTTCTTGTCTTGAAACCCACCTGCTCTTGCTTCTGTTTTTGCTGATAAGTCTCGTGACAACAACAGATGCGGCTGTTTTTCACATCAGACGAAAATCAAGCTGCAAGAATCGAACTTCCTGACTCATTCTTTGAGCTCACTGCATCAGAAGTGAAGATGGAAGCTGCAGCTCGCAAAAAGAGGCTGGAAGATAGTCAACTTCTGATTCCAAAGTCATTTAGAGCAAAGCAAGCTTCGATTGCACAACGGCGTTACAAGGCAGCACTGATCCGTGTTCAGTTCCCAGATGGTGTTGTTTTACAAGGCCTATTTCTGCCAGGAGAGCTGACGACTGCCATTTATCAGGTATGTTCAGGAGGTTGGGCTTCTGCTTTCCAAGTCTGTTCAGATAGATCCTCTCCATCATGGTGCAATTCTGACTCTTATTTCTCTGTGGCATATGTGGTATGTGGGTGATTGTAGTTTGTTGCCTCAGTGTTGAAGAACCCTGACACTGCATTTGAGCTATTACTTCCACTCACAAGCAAAAGCCGGGTGGTGCCATCTGTGTCATCACAGTACAGTGAAATTGCTATCACTCTGGAGGCAGCCAATTTGGTACCCACAGCCCTGCTCAAGTTTCAACCACTGCAACTGTCAAGCTTTACCGGTCTTCAGCAGGAGTACATGCAATTGTGCGAACCCTTGACACCTATACCTTTTCCATCCAAGAAATGATCATGACAAAATTTCCATTTTCTGAAACTCAAGTTAGAAACATTATACAACTACTGCAGATCGCTGATTCTTTTCTCTAGTCTTTTTCAGTGCCTCTAGTGACAACTATTGAAGATTCATAATATGAAACTGACAATAAAATGACCAGTTAACAACTGCCACATGATATATGGCCCAGTTGTTGAGAAGTATGAGGGCCACATTTTTGGTCATTGTTATTGCAATTGTGATTATGCAGTGTACCTGTGGTCCATCCGCAACAGTGAAAGAGGAAGGGTTTCATACTTGCCATTGGATTGGATGGTCTCAGACTATTTTACACTCACCAGATGTCAGGAACTGATCAAGTCAATGAGTAAAACATGGCAAATAGTTGCTTCCATTCATGAAGTTGATGGTCTGAAGCAGTCATTTGTGTCATGCTAGTTTTGTTTCCTCTGCAACTGACAAAGTTGGTACTTACACAACGAAGCACATTTGTTTCTAGGCTTTCTGGTGTTGTCTTGAGCAGTTCATAGTATCTTGGGGTGACAATACATCTACCCTGCATTGAATTTCACTCAACCTCATGTCAACCAGTCGTCTAGCCTGAACCATCAACAAACAAGCAACACATTGCAAAATGCTCTAGGGATTGAGACCAATTGTGTCATCTGGTCTTGTAGCCCAGGTCAAGCAGCATGCTCAAGATTTCTGTGGAACCCTCGAGAGCTTTCATTCTTGCACACTAAAGCTTGTTGCTTTCATTCATCGGCCTCATTCACTATTTTTTTTCTCTATTTGGACCTTGTAATGGTGCCATCACCTGAGTTGCTGCTGCTAATGAGTTTTTTCCATTTTTTCTTGTGTTTGCAAAAGTTGTTTTCTCTATGCTCTGATGTTGAAAGTGAGATATGAGAGTGATGGCACTTCTATTGAAGGATTTCTTGGCATCCAACATCAAATCGTTGGTTAAAAGTGTATGGAATGGTGTTGTTTTGCATCGTTTCAAGTTTTCTTATGATTTCAATTTGTTAGAGATTGGCTCAAGGCTTAGAGTACCACTTGGTATTCGAACTTCTTTATGACTCTATACAATATTTAAAGGTGGGTTGAACATTTCTAAGTCACTTGAGAAGTTGTTTTGAAAATAATAAAAAAATTGCAACCTTCGATTGAAAAATGAGACACCACATATAGGTGTACAATTCTTATTGATATTAAAGTTGTGTGCTCACTTTACAAGGTTGCACACGAAGTTAACTACCTTCAATGTAGTGAACTCTTTGTGTTCAATAAGTCCTTTGTGAACATGGTTTTGCATGAGTTTGTTGTTGATGTCAATGTTGTGTTTAGGAACCAAATTTGGTGACCATTAGGTGAAGATTTTTCAAGGGTGATGGTGGGCTTCAAGGATTAGTGTAGCCTCCCTTTTGTTCACAATGTAATTGATTGTACATAGATTCATATTTAGAAACTGAGGGGAGTCTTTCTTTCATATTTTTTTCCTACAAATCCAAAGTGATTTCAAAACGTTTTTGTGGGATTGCCAAAATCTATGAATGATTCTAGAATTTTTCAATTGTTTACCTTTTATAAAGTGACAACTTATGATGGCTTTTTCAATCTTGAACATGGATCATAGGAATGCACTCACTCTTACGTCATTAGGGATGAGGGCTATCCACTTATGCCTTGGCTCATGTTCCCTCATGAGCAAAGTGTGAACATTAGGCACACAATTTTGAAACATTATACAACAAACATCTTTCCAGAAGGAATGTGGTGAAAAATGTTTTTGGGATGTTGAAGAAGACTTTCAAAATATTGTTGCCCAAAAGCAATCTTCATATCCCTTTCATCCTTAATGTTGTTACATGTTGCTACTTACTATATAACTTGATATTGAAAGGGAGGGATGTTGATGTAGATGCACTAATGTTGTAATTGGAAAATGAATATCAACAAGGTGGAATAAGAAAGCATTTGAACAATAGGACAAATGCAAGACCCGATGAGGTCAAAGTTGCTTCAAAAGTTAGTGAACTTTCAAGATTTAAACAAAGATTGACCCTTGAAGCATATATGGGGCATAAACAAGCACATGGAGGATGAACAAGCTAAAATGTTGTCAAGTGTAATGTTCACATGAAATTGAATGTGGAATTCAATGTTGTAAATTGCAATGTTCAACTGTTTTTTTCCAAATACAATGTTGTAAATTGCAATGCTCAACTGTTTTTTTTCCAAATACAATGATGTCAAGTTTGAAATTGAAATGGATAATAGTTAAAGGTAAGGTCATTGTTGTTGTCAAGTTGAAATGGAAAATATTGAAATGTTTAATGTCCAATATCGTTGTCATCATGATAGTTCCACAAATTTGTTACAAATCATCACCAGAAATCATTTCCTACATCTTTGAAGCATGAAAAATATTTTAACTTGGCAATAGGAGAACAATAAGATTTGGATCTTGAAAAAGATCTAAACATGGTAATAACAAAAGAAGATTTTTGAACAATTGTGTATTTTGTTAAACATGTGTAATGATGTGTTTTGAAGATGGTAATAGTTGAAGATGTTAATGTGTTTGGATTTGTTATGGCAAATTGATTCAAATCGATTGCAATTGTTTTTCTTTAAGCTCAATCCTACATCAAGTATTGAGGAATGATAAATGAAATGTAAGTTTCATTGCTATTGTTAATTTCAATGTTGCTATAGTTCAATGAAATGATTATGAGCTCCCTATTTTTTATTTCAATGTTGAAATGATTTAAAAGTTCATCATGCTACTATTTAACTTAATGAAATTGAAATGTTGATTCCAAAGTTCTTTCAAGTTCAATGCTCAAATGGTAGATTGATTCAAATTGATTGGAACCATGATTTTTCAAGTTGAATGTTACATCAAGTTTGCAATTGAACTTGGGGATGGTGAATGTAATGTAAGTTTCACTACTACTATTTAATTCAATGAAATTGAAATGCCATTGAATGATAAATAGACTCAACTTGGAACTTTTTTCTTTTCAAATCAATTGTTAGTTGCAACTAGTTTTCATTTGTGTCTTGATTGTTTGGTAATGCCAAATCATTAGAGAAGGATTTAGATATGTTGATTGGTGGAAGCATTTGCGATTGATATTTTATTAAGGCATGGCACATTGTAGAGTTGAGGCTTGATAAAACACTTACCATATTTTTGTTCATCTTGTAAGCCTTCTTGTCTCTCTCCTTCAGATACTTGAAAGGATGTTTAAATGTCTTTTCACAAGACTTAGTCTTGTTTTTGTCAATTTCAAGTTGACTTATGTTGATGAAATCCACAATGGTTACATCACAAGATTGGGGAAGGAAAAAAAAAACCTTTGATGATGTCATCTAATGTACTATCCAATGTTGGGTAGTTTTCACAAATAAGGTTGATTTCTAAGTTGGTTATCATGTTAATTCTTTTAATGAGATTTAATAGTATTGAAAACCACTTCCTTGATAATTGCCCAAGGTATCATTTATCCCTAACTCTAATACCCAAGGTGGTTATGGGGCAAATCACTAACTCCAATTTTCAACCTATTAGAGGTGAAAATTTCTAATAGGTTGAAATAATATATATAAACTTTGCTAAGTGAAACTTCTTGACGTCGAAAGGTTTATTTAAACTATGCAACACTTTCATTTATGTAAAGGACCATATGATAATTTTATTTACACTTTAAATGTGTCAATGCCTTTAGATTTAAAAGTATGGTGTGGGATAAGATGAAATGGCAACTCATTCCTATGTTTGTTTCCAAGGCTAACCCCATTTTATAGTTATAATTCCCTTATAATTTGGAGTGAAAGTTGCAAATATATATATTTTAAATATTACCATTTATTTGGATGGTGGTTTGCAAATATACAATTGACTTCCCATTTAAAATGACATATCCATTTCTGCAATTTTTAAATTTGCCACCAATCTAGCCAGTTTTGCCACCTACTTTTTTTGGGTGATGTAATTTTTTTAAACTCATTTTTCATTCTTCTTCTTTTTCTTTTGGGGGTTTCATGTGACCTACCTACTTGTAACATCATTAAATAGCCCTTGCAAAGTCAACTTTGTTAGGCAAGATCGTGAAAAAGTTCACCTAACAAGCCTACATGGCCATTCTTTAATACATAAAATGATTGTTGCAAAATAACAAAACCTTTGTGTGGCCATGTTGCTTGTCCATATTTCAAGTCTTAAACAAGAGCTCGAGACCTCATTTTTGTTTTGTCAATGTTTTAATTGTTTGGCCTACTTAATAGACATTTGAAATTATATTACTCATTTAGATTCACAACTCCCATAACCTAAATATCATATTGGTAATTATGCAATACTACCTTTATTTAACAATAATTCATCCCCCCAAAACATCATTTTTGGGGGAAGAGTGCATAGAGGTAAAAACATAATTATGGTTGTCAAAATTTTCATATTCTAGCATTGTCTACGATCATATGTTGACCTAGAAATTTCAAAAGAAAGAACCCCCACTTCTTGTGTTGTCCAACTATTTGTGATTTAATCTCAAGACAAATACAAGGAGATAGTGGAGCAAAATTCAAGATTAATAAGTTGCACAATACATTAAGACTACAAACTTCCACGATGCAAGGGCTAGATGAACTCTTATGCTACAAAAATGGAGACCCTTTTTCACAATCTTTGATTTTATTTTTATGTTAGAAAGTGGAGATCCTTTGCTATTGGGCACTAAACATACATTTCTCTTTGCATTTGATGTCATTTTCTTTGTAACAATAGGCCAAGGTCTCTAAAGGGCATCAATTGCAATTCAATTCAAGTTAGGCATGACATTTAACTTTGACTTCCAATTTGCAATTGTTCACATTCAATTATTTTTTCCCTAGGGTTTAAATGGGATTGGTTTATACCCACAAACATCCCCTCAACCTATGCCGATGTGTTCCACCATTTGACATTAAACACCACCTTGCCATAGACAATACACATTTTGGAACATCATGACTGGTGAAAAACAATTAGAATTTTAAAATGGTGTTGATGTTGGGCAAAGAACCAAGGCACAATGTTCCACAAGTTTAAGCTCACATATATGTTGACTTGAGAACCAAACCACTATGCTTTAGAAGTTCAAGCCTTAATACAATCTTAGCTTAGCTTTTAGAAGTTTAGAGTTCAAACTCATGAAGCCATGGTTCTTTTCTAATGAATGTCAATTCAAAGAGCATTTTTGATAGCTATGACTTAAAGGGTCTAAGTACACTAAGAGAAGCCCATGATATGTCAACTTTCAAAAGAATTGCACCCTCATGACTTTGAAAATGAATCACATGAGCTTTAAGAATTGAAATGTAGTTTGGTTTGGTAGACAATGTTCTATATTAGTGAATTGGCATTTCAATTATTTTTATAGAATTTTGAAATGGTTCATTTGTATGGTTATTGATATAAGGACTTGGATAAACAATTGTTGACTAGGTCCTTTTTATTTTAAACCTTTTTTTATTATATTTAAAACTAAACCATTCATTTTCAAAATGCATGGAAGCCCACATATTGATGATAATAAGGGCCCATTATTGAAAAAATTGGGACTATGCTTTAATGTGGTGATACATTGATGTATTTTGAATATGCTAATTTTGACCTTTGAAAATACATAATTTGAGAAATTTGCATGAAGAAGAAATGTTCTCTACTATATAAGAAAAATATGAGTTTCATTTTTATGGAAATTGAATGTGTTATTGTGTTTTTTATATAGTTTATTAATAACATCTTTTGAAAATTGAAGGGATAATTACTAAATTGTGATGGTTAATTCAAAATTTGGGACCATAAAAAAAAATCTATTAGGAAATAGATGTTATTTGTTGTTTCAACATTAATTTCCTTCAACATTGAAACACATCATGCCAAATTAGTGTCGTAGGAGATATTAACATTGAAAAACATTTTAAATTTAAAGAATTTTCCATAAATTGGATGATAAATATATTATATAATATGTTCCTATCTATAATTTTGAAGAAACGGTTTGATACATGGAAGATGTGTAGGAATGCTTTGTAAAAAAAATGGAGTTTAAGCTTGCATTGGGTGGCTTTTCTTAACATACTTGGACATTAGGTAAAGCATTTTGAAATGTTAAAACTAACCATGTGCCCTAGACCCAATGAGCTACAAGTTCATGGAAACATTTCCATTTGTAAAAGGAACAATTATGTGACAAACTTGCCTTGCTAGAAGTGATCATGTGCTTGACGCAAATCATGCATCTTAGCTTTGAGTTTAAATGACATACCATTTTGTTCTCCATGAGCAATTGTGAAATCATGCATTGAAATGAGTTGTTATTCATTCTTACAAATATCCTACAAGTGGACATGGATTCGTGAAGACTTGCGGGTCCTAAATTGGTTCTTTTTGTTGGACTTGATGACTTGACCTTGTATCATGGTGCCACCACATAAATAGGATAAAAACTAGGTTCAGGCCTCACATAAATCCAAGCTTTAAAGGCTTTGGTTGATACCTATTTGCCATACAAGCTTTGCTCAAATTCTTTGAGAAAAATAATTCTCTCTTGAATGTTGCATCCAACCTTGCAACTTTTGCCATTGCACTCATCTATTAACAAGCCTTGATGTTTCATGAAAGCAGAAGCAAATTGTCATCCAACATGGACATAGGTTATAATAGTCAAGACACAAAGCTTCACATGTATTTTCCTTACCTTCTTGGTTCACCCATATTCAATATCCTCATATCCATCACCTGTTGCACAATGTTTTTGTCATGTTTTGAAATGATTTACGTCATTCAAAGAAAACAAAAGTTGTTTTGCCAAATTATATTTTTGCTGAAGATTTCAAGGTTTATTCTAAGGATTCTAGGGATACTTATAAAGTTTATTATTTCTATCATTAGTCCACTAAACTAGCTTTCACAACACAAAGTTATGAAACATCTACACACAAAATGCCAACAATGATGCGATGAGCATGTATGCACACAATTCACTCTACATTACCAGCTACCAACTCAAAAACATTATTTATAGAGTTTGCAGGTTGTAGGATTTGGCATCCTTAAATATCAAACAATTATCGTCCCAAGTCCCCACCAGAGAAAGTTCCCATCTGTACGAAGTAACCTTGGGCTAATTTGAAGAAACCCCCCTTCCCATCCCCTCTCTGTATTTATTCCCTTCACCAATTTCTCTATGTATACAGAACTGGTGAAAGCTGAAAACCACAGTTTACAATTGTGGCGTTCAGTCCAAACTGCTACATTATAGGGAAGCAGAGGACTGTACAACAGCTGACCCTCATCATGGAAGGCATTTTACTCTGAATCTTCAACCAGAGAAGAATTTTCCTTCCCAATGTTGTACACACACACCTGAAATTCTTAAACTCACATGTATTCATCTACAAACAGCTGAAACACTAAATATTGCAATCCCCATAGCTCCCCTCTCAAAGCTTCCAATGACCAATCTAATATCCTTCTGAGGATGCCAGAGGAAACCACATCACCGGCAAATCCAGCCTTGGAAGATTTCCATGTCCCCCTTTCACTTCTTCTTGTCCTTTTCATTTAAAGCCCTTCTGCCATTCCCTCTATCCTTCCTTGCTTTATATCCCCCACAATCAATCACTTCAGCCCAAACACCATCACAGGGCCTGGTACATTCCAAGAAGCTAAATGTATTTACCATCACCATGTGCATTACAATTCTTATACATCACTCCTGCTGATCCTGTGCACCCTAAGGGCTCCAATAATAAGAGAATTGAAGCTTAGTCTTTGCTCACCTTCAAGATTCAAATTCATCAGTGTTGGTTCAAGTCACAGTCTGGGCAGTTGCAGCTGTTAAACCCTTCTTGAAGCCAAATATCTTGAACCGGTCACTTATATCAGCTTCATTGCTGTACTCCTTAAAGACATAGTCTTCCAGCTTTACATCAGCTGGCACCTTCCCCTCACTGTAACAGGTTGGACACAAGTTGAAGTTCTTTGTTGTCTCCTTAAATCGAGGCCCAATTATGATGTAATTACAAGTTGCACAAATGATTCTGGTGTGCCGCACACGGTCACCAGTCTCAAGCTTTGCCAGTGTGTTCAATATGCCAAATCCCCAATTAGTGTCATTAAACATATCAAGAAACTCTGGGTATGAAACTTGTGCCCTGTCATCATCTCCATGTAACTCTGCAAGCTCACTTGTTCCCTGCATATTCCAGGAAGAGCTTAAGATCTAACAGTCAAATACAGTCACTTACGGAGACCTCTTTGCTGTACTTGATGGAGTTGAGGGTGTTGCCTTTTTGAAGACAATGGAAGGGGAAAACATCACAAAGTTTCTGAATGCACATGGAAATGTACCTGATCAGGAAGGTAGATGGCACGTAGGTACTTGATGTAAAATTTTGCATCAGTGTTAGAAATGACTCCCTCTCTTGCAGATGAGGCACGCCATTTTAGCACATCAAACACTAGCCGCTTCCTGTTTTCAGTGGACCCTCCACACAGTGGAGCCAGCACTGCAAAGAACATTCCAACATCCACTCGACCTAACCCAGTGGGGTCCAGCACTAACAAGATGCGTTCATTGATTGCCCTGACTGCACCCTGCAAATGATTGCACTGCTCATCAGATTTGGCAAACCAAATGCAGGAGCATCTGACTTCTTCCAGTCAAAAATGTCAGTCTTTCCCCCTCTATCATGTATAACACTGAACGGACTGGGTTTCTATCTGCAAATTACCTGGAATGTCTCTGGAGTTAGGAATTGAAGAAGCTGACGCAAAGTCTTCTCAAGCTTTGCTTTACGGACTATTTTGTCATTTTCAACAGGAGTTCCTGTGGGCTTGGAAACGCCTGGGAGATAATCACTGTTCTCAATTTCCCTCCTCAAGTCACCAATATCACAGCGATGTAGCCGAGTGTGTTTTTGAAACCTGCGTATGTCAAGGGCACATGCAAGGAACTCACGTGGAGTTGTTTTGCTGTTGGGTGCTGGTTGAAACCTTGCATTCTCCACTACCACAAATGGGGAGTCGACATCTGGTTCAGAAGGGATGGATTGTTCTGAAATGTTAGATGGGTGACATTCAGTTCAACTCCACAACCTAAAAGCATGACCAATTCAAGGTTCATTAGCACTGCCTACCCTGCTAAATTTATCTATGAAGTTCAGAGAAAAGTTCACAACAAGACTTTGAAGTTTCATCATGGATAGCAGTGAGTGGCTGCCATGATTCTCCCACTGACTTCATCAGCTACCAGCAGTGGGTGTATGTAACAAATAATAAACAATCTTGGGTAAACCATTACACAAATATCTGTGCCATGAGTTTCTGTTGCATTTCCAGAAGCAACAGGAACACATAGTCATGATGCTTGCTAGCACTCGATAGACATAGCTCATGAAAAAAGTAAACATATCTCAGTCAAGCTGCAACAAGCTTGAGAGGGAAGCTTCATTTGTTTTAGATGGTCATGGCACAAGCAAGAATCTAAGCTGAGGCATATAGAGGCTGACATAGATGGTAGTGGTGGGACCTCCAGCACAATTTTCTTCCAGCATGCCACTTGTGACTACATGGATGCCTAACATCTGCTAAACAACTGGAAAATAAATCTATGAATTTGCAGAGAAAGCCCCACAACAACACTTGACCGTAACCAGTAACCAGCATAAATCCAAAATCAACAACAAGAATGACAGTATCAGCTACAGTTTAAACCCATCCAGCTCTGGTGGAATTTAAGCTGGGCTTCCTTGAGGAACTTGACTTTATATGCCGATAAGATGACATGTTCAGACATGTTTAGAGACAGAAACAAGCATGATACAAACATGGAGAGGGTAATGGCACAAGACATAAAGATGACAGTTCCTTTGTCTCCATCCAAAAAGCTCACCAACTATGTTGCTATGTCGACCTGTGGCACTTTGCTCAGCACTTGCAATGGCTGATGTGAGATCCTTGGGTCGTTTCTGCATCTGATTCAAATGCTTGATGGCATCATAGAGCTCAAGCCGATTTGTCATCTTGAAGGCTTCCTTGAAGGCCTTCCTGGCTTCTTCATGGTCCCCAGATCCCAACAGGGAAACTCCTCTATTTAGCTGTGCTCGCCATTCCCGTGGCTTTAATGCAAGCACCTTTGCATACATCTCTGCAGCATTTCCATACCTGCCACAAACAACTCCATTGTAAACAATGTTTAGTAAAAAAATACACAGTAAATGACCGTCACTGCATATGTGAAAATTCAACTTTCCTCCTCTTCCCAGCCTGCATGCTTAACCCTGCACCAGGCCACATCAAAACTTGAGCAAGAAACTACACTGCTGTCACAAAAATTCCAATATTTTCTGTTCTACTTTGGCTGCAAAACAAATAGATCTAAGTCAAGCAGCAAATAGTTCTAAGTCAAGCCCTGTAGCAAGAGTTCAGGTTTCTGTTTTTACCTCCCAGAGTCTTTCAATAAGCCACCAAGATTATAAAGTGCATCAAGATGGTTAGGGTTCAAGTCAATTGCTTTTTGGAACTCCTGAATGGCTTTGTCATCATCAGCCACTGCATGTAGTGCTGAACCAAGGTCACAATGAGCATCAGCATAGTCAGGCTTCAAGACTAGGGCTTCTTCCAGGAATTTCTCAGCTGCACGGTATTCTCCCAAACCATAAAGGGCACTCCCAAGAAGCTTAAGTGCCCGATAATGCTTTGGATTCAGAATTGCCGCTTCCCGGTAGTGGTGACAAGCACACATGAGCATTCCCTCTCCCTCTAGTGCAATACCAAGATTTATATGGACCTGGAAGACAACAAGAGACATGAACTCAATAACCTAAGATACCCACAAAACTGAGAAAACCTCACAATCCTTCTCTGAAAGGTTGTTTTCAGCAATCAAAAGAACTAAATGGCATCATAACTCTCTTGATGGATATTGACATAACCTTTACAAATCAGTGCATATGATTCTGAAGCAAACTAAATCAGATTCTTTACACAGACAGCCAGGACTCCCATGAGAAGATTTCAGAAAACTTTGATGGAGTCCTCCAAAATGTAAAACTTCCCAGCAACCAATGGATTGTTTGAGCATGCAAGTTAACAGAAGCTTATACTGGTCCTGAAAGGATCCTGTTTGTAAGAATCAATAGGCCTCATGACAAATCTGGATAGACAATCAAGTAGTTTACAAAAGATTATTTACCTGTGGAAGGAGACCTTGCCACAATGCAGTATTTGCCTCTGCTGCATCAAGTGCTTTCTGATAGTTCAGTCGAGCCTCCACATATTGCCCAAGTCCGTAGTTGGCATTTCCCATCAAGAAGGGGGCCCGGACATCCTGTGGTTTGAGCTGTAATGCAAGGTCGAAGCTTTTTATAGCCTCTTTGTGCCAGTGGTGTTCAAGAAGACACCGGCCCATAGCCACATGACAATCAAAAGCTTCTTCTGGTGTACGGACTTTCCCTGCTCTCTCCCGGAAGTCTACGAGAGTCTTCTTGAAGGCACCATATTCAGACCCTAGTTCCTCCTGGCCTCGTCGCCTTTCGTAGCTTTCCCCCTTATCGACTCCATCCTCCCAGTCTTCTGCTGCTGCTGCTGTGTCTATCACCCCATTATTAAGAACTCCTGCTTTCTTGTCCTCCCTCTCATTCCGCTTGTCCTCAATCTTGGCATCTAGTTTCTTCAAGAGAAGCTCTAGCTCCTCTACCAAGCGCCAGGTATCATCGTATGCTATGCCATGGTTCGGAGAGCTCGCCCATGCTCCTAACTTCGATGACCTTTTGGCTGCATTGGCTGAGGTTTCATCAGCAGAAATAGATGCCACTGGAAGCTGCCTAGATCCAGAACCACCTTTTGCCCCTGTGCGCGCCAGTCTTCCTTTTGTCTCAGCTGCTGCATGAGGCTGCAGCTCCTGAGTTCCGCGGTCTCCAATAGTCAAATCCAAATGCAGACCTAGGGCATCAAAATCCCTGTCAACATCTCCGGCTCCATCATCGTAAGTCCGTAGAAGACCTTGGAAGCTTAAGCCCTTGGGTTCTTCAATGAACTCACCATAAGTCCTGAAAACCTCGTCGAGTATGGCCTCTATCTGCTCTTTGCTGAACTTGACGCGGGGGTTGACAGCAATCACAAGTGCTGCCATTTCAATTCGATTGAGGCAGCCATCTCTGTTGCTGTCGAACTCGTTGAAGATCCCGCGAACTTTCTGTGCCCGAATACTCAATCCTTGACCGCTTTCTGACATTCTCCCGAAGTGTCCAGAAGTGCAGTCTGGAAGCGTTGGTAAAACCAATATAGAGATAATATTCAGCTACTGCCACAACGGTGTGCAAGCTTCCTCCAGCTCCTCACCGTGAGTGTACTGTGTAGACGGCCTGAAGGACTATGAGAGACAAGTATAATGCAGCACAAAGCTAAGGAAGGTCCAAACTGTTGGAATGTATATGGAGAAAGAGAGGCCGAGGACGACTCCACCACTTGTGCTTTCATGTACATCTTTGTCTTGGAACGTTCAGAGCACTGAAAGGAACAACAATGCAGATTAAATCGGAGGACAAGGTGAACAGCTGCTGCAGACAAAAGATGATTCAGAAGAAGAAAGAAAAAAAATACCATCCTTCACCAAGACACTTAGTATCACACACAACAGAAGCTGCAACAGAAGCTGCCAGAACTCCACATCGGTAAAAGAATCCGGATCCTACAAATAGTGAAGAATGCTACAAGGAACACCCGCCTGCATTGATCGGGACTTTTTCAAACTCGTTAAGAAAAAACAAAACCCTAGCCTTCACGTACAGTACCCAGACTTTCAAACAAAAAGCAGGTACTCGCCAATCAAATAGCAATCGGAAAACAACCCACCAGCGGGAAAACAACAAGGAAAAAGAGACGAAGCAGGACAAAATTAGTTGCTAGAGGCGAAGGGGAAAAAAGGGAGAAAGAAGTCGTAAAACTTACATTGCGACGAAGACGACGACAACGACGACGAGGAAGAAGTGGAGGAGTGGTGGAGCAATGGCGACGTACACGAGGACGAAGCTCAAAACGCACACCAACGGAAAACGAACAAAAAGATGGCGAGCGTTTCCGACCTTCTTCTTCTCATTAGCAACTTAAGAAACAAAGAATTAGCATTAAGCTAAACATGGATTAGAGGCTAGAACTAGTTACTAATCTAGTTACTAATCATGTGTTTACCAATAAGGTGTGTTCACACTCGGTGCTAGGGACTGTAGTGTTGAGTCCCTTAACACCATACTATTAGTGATTCAAGACTTTAAAATTACTTATCATGAAGATTTCATGTTAAACTAAGGGCGACTTTAGACGAGGGTCCAAGGTCCAGGGATCAATGAATTCAAGCATATTCTTATTGGTCGAAAGCTTTAAATTGGTCCCACGGCCTTTAGACAAAGGGTCCAAGAACCAAAAAGTGGCAAATTGAGGCTAAAAAACAAACCTGCATGGCACCTGTTTTGGAGGGAAAATCAATTTGTTCGGACCAAAAAACAGTGCTACAAGGAGAGCTGCCTTATTTGGAGAACCAAGAATCAGGCCTAGGGACCAAGATATATAGTCCGATTCAAGGATTCAATTTGCTTCAAATCAGTCCGAAATTGGTTCCTAGGAAATTGAACCCTGGAGCCTCATCTAAAGTGGGGCCTAAAACATTCACTTTACCATTCAATTATCGCCCATTTAACATTGGGTGCCACCTAGGATGCCACCTAGATTTTCATTTAACATTGATTTAACATCAAGTGTGAATTGCACCATAAGCCAAACTAGTTAAGTTAATCCTGCTCTAGGAATTGAAAGTGTTTTTTATCCCTCTTAATTGCTTAAACCACTTTGATTTAATTAAGTACTTGGTTAATTAGCTTTAATTATTGTTGATTTGCAATAAAAGCTCATTAGCCGGCGCCAAAAGCTGATTTCCGAGATAACTAGAATAAATGCAAAACAATAACGGCGCATCAATGACACTTTTTTTTTTAAAAATTTAATCAGTAGACGAAGGACCTACCGGCTACCGACCAACCGACCTTGGGCGACTTCATAGCCGGGATTCGCCAGCAGGAGTACTTACCAGCCAGCCAGCCAGCCAGCCAGCCAAGAATCTGTAACAACTAAGAGAATCCCCTGGTGTGCTCCATTTGTGACCCTGCTGCACATTACAATTGGATGAAGAAAAGTGAAATCATGCAGGTTCGGTTTTGCACAGCATTACTGTTATTGTTGCACAGCAAAGCGTAACATAACAGCACAGCTGCCATATAAGAGTGTAATAAATAGGACCTGACTTGACTACTGCTCCCTCTTTCTTTCTTTCTGATGGGCAAATCATAATGATTGGTCCAGGTGGTGGTGGTGGTTGTTTGGTTATTAGTAGTAGTGTCCCACCTATTCGCAGTCCCAATTTTAAGTTTTATGGGTGGGGTTCCGGAAAGAAATCAATACCTAAAACTTGGATGTGAGAAACATGTTTGGAGGGTCACATTGTGAGCAAGCAACCGCTGCTGCTGCTGCTGGGTTATGCTTTACATTTTCTAGCAGCACTGGACTGGATTGTCACCATGGAGTGAGTGAGTCCAGGGTAACGACAAAAGCTGCTTTGCTGCTTTTGGAAACTTGAGAGTGATGAGATACCTAGATGATGGAGAGGGGGGGCGGGGTGAGGGGGCATTGGGGAGGGATGATTGCCATCCTGATCTCTTAGTGCTCACGCTTCCCAGCATTTTAAGGAGGACAATGTTTTTGCAGTAGTGGTTCACAAGCTTGAGCAGCCATCAGGAGTTGCAGAGGGGGCAAGTTCTCATCCATCTCTTTTACTGTCCATCCATCAATGGGGAAAAGTCTACTTGTGAAATTCCCACTAATTCATCCAATTACTACTGAAGAGCCATCCAACTAACTGTGAATCTATTTACTTATGTTCTTCATTGCCACTAATTCATCCAACTGGGTACTATTTTCAGAGCCATCATACAGTGTATCATCTATGTACTTATGTTCTTCATTGCCACTAATTCATCCAACTAGGTACTACTATTTCAGAGCCATCCACCAGTGCATCATCTATGTACTTATGTTCTTCATTGCCACTAATTCATCCAACTAGGTACTACTATTTCAGAGCCATCCAACAGAGGTATTATGTGACAAAATTTTAATTTTTCTCATCGTATTATTATTTTAAAATTTTAATATTCACATATTTAATCCACCCTACACTTAATTTAGATTTTATGTTTGCATTGAATTTGGGTATCATGTGTTCATTTAATTTTTAATTTTAATTAAAATTGTGATGAATGATGAAAGGTTCACTAACTTGTTCACATGTTCATATATACCAAATAAGGTGTCTTATACACAATGGCCCTATCGTTAATAGTTAATATAATATCAACAATTGATATTGTATAATAAATTGGTCATAATTAAGGACAAAATAAAAAAATAAATCTATTTTAATGTACATCATCATGTTGTTGTAAAAGAAAAATTGTCATGATTATTTTTTTTCATTTTTTAACATCACATTAATGATGAAGAACCCAAAAGGGATCTCAAATTAAATGATGACATGTTCTAAGAACCTATTTAAACATTTATTTATTTATTTATTTATTTACCAAATTAAAAACAATAAAAAAATGTCACAACATTATTTTCATTGTTTTGGAAATCTAGTGACTTTTTCCCCAAAAAACAAAAGTTATCAAATGTTCCTTTTTTGTATTTATTTTTTGCATTTGTTCAAATTTTCAAACCAAAAAGAAGAAGATATGTGTATTTGAATGTTTTCAATCACATTGTCTCACATTTTGAAAGAATTATGTGAATTTTGCATATGATGAATGGCATAACCATTTTTGGAGCAAGTAGTTTTATATTTACTTTTATGAGTTATTGATTGGCGATAAAGTTGCTTGGGGCTTGGTGCGCATTTGAAAAGGTGGAGGAGAAAACAAAATGTCAAAAGATGAATGTGAATCTTTTTCCAAATAAATTAGGATGAATCATTTCACTTAGTTTTTTCGAGGTAAGATCCCTTGGAAGCACTATACTCTATAATGATTTTCAACACAATATCCTTGCCTTACAAGGTAGGGCCAACACACAACCGTAGAATATAAAAACAATCATAAACACAACCAATCATCAAATTGTCAAGGAAGAATCAAAGGTGACATTCATGAGCTCATCCAAAAAAATTCCAACCTATTCACAATGCTACCTTCTCCCCTTTTTCCAAGAAATTGAAATTAGATTCAAAACCTTAACAATTATTAAATTTTTCAAAGTTTTATTGAGACAAATTTAATTGAACCTCTAAAAATTGATACTTAAATCCCTTGTACATATATGCTATATTTTTCCTATTTTTTTCTAACATGTGAAATTAATGCATAACCTATGTTAATTATACATTTTATTTTTTTAAATAAAAATGATCAACATTGTAAAACAATTGAATTATAATTTTATTCCACAATCAATATATATAGGACCCTATATTTTTATTCATGTAATTTTCAACTTTTAAAAAAAATTCGTCCTTCCACATAATGTCCTTTCAAAATAAAATTGAACCTTCCATTGTGGAAGATCCCAATTTGATTAAGGACAAAGGACCTTCCACTTTTGTAAGGTTCCTAAATTTTGAAAAGTTCTTTATAAAAGGTAAGGAACATTTTTTGGGCTCTTCCTTGATTTTAACTCACATTTTCATGTCAATTGGAAATGAAAATTTATTTCAATTGTAGTTAATCACAAATTTAGTTCTTGAACTTTAGAGCATTATGTTGTTGCATGGAAGCGAGTTAACATGAAAACTCCACCTCAAAAACTTGCATTATCATAAGAATGCCTTAATGCAATAGATTTTCAACTAACGCAATGTGACCTCACCACATGGAGTATTGTTGGACCTCCTCCTCAATTTATCATCTTCAACAATGTGTTATTGCATTGAACAAAACAACTCCCTTCCACCCAACTACTCCAACCCCTAAGTCTTCTAGTGGTTTTCTCATTGATCTAGCGTCCATGAACAAAGGAATGGAACTTGCATTTCTGTTTTGTACAAGATTCCTAGCTCACATGATGTTCACCAAGCTCTAATTTTTCATACGTTTATTAACACCAACATGCTCCAATCATTCTATGTCTACCAATTTGCATTCATTGGTGAATATCGAAAAAACACACAAAGAAGGAATATAGTATGCGAATTTAGATCACGTTGGCAAAATAACAGAACACGGTGCCATTACAAGATTGCACAAAGTTATTGTTGTCATATACCACAAACAATGCATAGTTGCCTCCTGCACCGAAAGCTTAGAGTGGTGCAATGTAGATGGATTAACAACCATTTTCATTTCCATGTGAAAAATCTATCCAATCCTTCACTAAATTGCCAATTTACATTCCACATAGTATGCCATACATACATGGGCCTTACCCATTGTAAAGCATGAGGTGTATAGTGTTTCACTCATTCATCTGAAGTACAGTGCCCAGGCCATTTATTGCTATAGCCAGTGGACCTGCTCTGACTACAATATGTGAATTGCATGATCATAAAACATAAAAGAGTGACAGAATGAATAAGAGCTGTCTTTCAGTTCCCAGCAAGAAACTAAGTGACCACAATGGGTTTCTAAATGAAATCTGTCTTTTGGTTCCAGCAAGAAACTTAGTGAGCATGATGGGTTTCTATCAACCATCATCCTTCAACATAAACTATAGAGGTTTACAGTGCTGGTTTTTTTTTCTCCTCTCAAGAAACTTACAATAAATTATGCATTTGTAGCTCTCTCTCTATCCAGCTATTAATTTTCATCTGTGCTTGGTGGAACTGTCAGTGGACATTGCAGAGTGGGGGGTGAAAATGATGCTCAGATGCAACCTCAGTGAGTACCCACTACAAAGTCAAAGTGCTGAGTGGGAGGTAAACAATGTTCACATGCAACCTAAATAGGTACCCACTCCAAAGCCATGTGCAGTTGCAAGCTTACCAACCTTTGCCAATAAGCCAGAGCCAATCTGCTGTAACACCGATAGAAAGACCTAGGATCAAGAAAAGCACCAAGATATTTCCCACAGCATTTTGCTCTGGACCCTGCAGGCAGGAGAGCACACAAATGTTTTGTTCACTTCCTCCAACATCATGCAGAAATTGAATACCAGATTTTTGAAAATTTACAGAATTCACAACAGTTTTTTCTCTGAATTTTTGAAGCTGGTGCAAGAAAAATCCCCCAACTCCGTGAAACAAATTTATGGAAATTAGAGCCTGCAAACTGTTTGATGTGCTTACAGTATAGCCATTTGGAGCAACCATAAAGATGTTTGTAGAGAGATGTCCATTAGTCCAGCCGAGCATGATGCAAAGAAAAATCATCCACCCTTGGTCTGCATATTTGGCAGCAAAATAGAAACAGGGGATGAATGCCAAGCGCGCCCAAGACCAAATTGCAAGCCATGTACGTGAATGTAGGAGAAGTCGGTCAATGAGTGGTGTACAACGGCCAATCAAGTCCCCAGAATTGTACATTGTAATGAGCACCAGTGCATACCTGTCACACACCCCTCTCCAGTCCACTCAGTCTGCATGAAACAACATATTACAAGCAAAGAAGCCAAATGAGAAAGGAGTAATTTGCCTGAATCTACAGAAAAAAATTGCAAAATGTATTTTTTACCATGCACCCAATTTGTGATTTCCTGTATCCTCATACAAGAAACCTGGGAATATGGACAAGGACACGGTGTATATGATCACCATATCCACCAAGTAGTCCCAGTTTTGAACACAAAGCTCAGTGACACTCAACCGTGGAGGCAAACTTCCATTTTCCACATCCTACCCACCCTTCCCCACCATCACTTGCATAAGTGCACACAAGACCTTAAAACTTCACAAAAGAAGGAAAGAAAGCCAACTGAGTCATTCATGAATGTGACATGTTGAACTTTGGCAATTTGCACATAGATAAAACCCACTCTCAACATATTTCTTTCATGGAGGTTGGCAGAATTAGCACCTTGCTCTCCTTTTTTACACCAGCAACAGCCAAATCATCACTAACAGTAAGGGAGCCTTGCTGCATAGCCTTGAGGCGGTATGCTTTCACTGCTGGTACACGAGGGAACACCACTGAATATAGTGTCAACCCACACAGTTGGGTGAACGCTGCAATTCCAAGAAATGTCACTGCATGTACAGCCACAAAGCATTGCATTATCAGAGCATGACCTCCAGCCTAGAGTGCTGTCTAGAGTGTCACTATGGAGTATTGTCAGAGTAGCTGTTGCTTGATCAATGAATTAGATAACAAATAAGAGGCATTAGCTTCATAGAAGAAATATTGCATCTATGCAAATCACATCACAACATTTGCAGAAACAAAAGTCTTTAAATTAGGTCATGAGCCCCATATTGTTTGAGTTAGAAAGCACCCACTTACATGCACCTTTGCGGAGCCCAAAACTTGAGCCTCCAAAGGCAACTTTAGTAATCAAGCGAAGCACAGATGTGCTGACCCCTGCTACTGCGAGGCCACCAGAGTATGCCTAAACATCACCACCAAGTTTTCAGCCCCAATAAAAACACAAAGAAATGGCCTGGGAGGCAGCAGCTAGGTCTTAACCAAATAAATATCGCCTGGGTCCTTCAGAACAGAAACCCAAGAGTGTCACACACTGTGTGCTCAGAGACAACATGCTATTGAATGGTATCCTGATGGAGTAAAATGGGCATCATGTTGCATGAAGCCTCACATCACATCAGAATCAATGCCACCATTGCTTGCAGTGCTTAACTTGCCTGAGTCCTAGGTGACAAGCTTGCAGTAGGACCAGTGCCTTCTCAGCATATTGCCACAATACTCAGATTACTGGACTAGCACTTCAGCAGCCAAAGACAGAGAATACATATTTCATACCTGGATATATGCTGGTTCCATTAAGGACAAATCACCCAAGATTCCACCTTGACTTGTACCATCAGCAATTGCACATCCAGCAATCAGGAAACACACAGCTACATATGCACCTACGCTTCCCTGACCTGAAGTTGCTAGATCCACCTGAACAGCAGTAAAATTACAATCAAAAAATCATATTTGCAAAAAAGCAGTTGCTACCCTTGAGATTCCCCTTATTAGTCTGCTACTACAATCTTCAAAATCTCTTTTCTTGTCCTTCCTCTTGAAATGTCAAGCGGCACAACTAAATTCAGTTCACCACAGACTTGGGTGGAAGCATGAGAAATGTGTAAAGAAATATGGAAACCATGTAATAATATTAAGACTTACCACTATCAACAACAGGATCATGGTGAAGAAGAGAGAAAAACCAGCAAGCACACGCAACCGTGTGCTACATCGTGCCTCATACCATGTGAAAATCAGCGATGTCACCAACCCTATTGGTTGGTAGATCAATGTAAATACACGGGAGGGATGGTACCTCTGCTCCTCTCCCCCCACCCACCCACCCAAAAACCACTGATCTTCAGATTCTAGATTTTCAGATTCCTACCACATTACAAGCAAGTAATTTTGCAAGCCTCACAAAAAAAATAAAAATCAGAAGAATTGAGCTTGAGGTCTGACTTGAGCTTGAGTTTAGCAGACACAGAGAGAGCTTACAGGGAAGACGGCATAGTAGTAATCTCCCACGGTGAGGATAGAATTCCATGGAAAAAGAAAGGCTGCTCCAAGTAACCAACATACCAAACATGCCAGGAAATGACCCTGCAGCCCCCAACAACAAGCTCCAACCCCAAGACTCCAAATCAACCATCAGTGCATCACAATTGGGTCCAACAATTCTTTTTCCCAAACAAACTCCAGTCTACTCTTTCTTTGGACTGCAGAATCCTCCTAATTGGCCAGGCTCCAATGTTAGGAACCATAAATGCATGATGCCTTAGCAAGAGATACAAATACAATTCCAACAATATCAGAACCCAAAAAATGGCACCCAACAAAAAAAAGGGGGGGGACTAAATGGAAGTCATATGGAATTCATACAAAACATGGGGTGGTTTCCCATGCCAGAGTTTCCATGCCCACTTCTTCTTGTCAGGTTTGTTCCTTAAGATGAAAACTACAAAAAGAAGGGAAGGGCATTCAAGCTGTTACAGCCATTTCCAGCCCAACCCAGTTCCCACTTCTTCTTGTCAGGTTTGTTCCTCAAGATGAAAACTACAAAAAGAAGGGAAGGGGGCATTCAAGCTGTTACAGCCATTTCCAGCCCAACCCAGTTCCCACTTCATGCATGAAAGCTTACTACACCCAGAAAACCAAAAATGACACTTAAGGGTTCTCTGGAATCTGCACTAAAAAGACTATGTAGTTAACCCACCTGGACTTTCTCAAATTGCTTGGAATCGGCCACCATAGCTTCTTCTTTTTTTGTTGAAACTCTCAAAGCTTCTTTGATTGCAATCTCCCAACAGTTTTTACTGCATCCGGACCACTGCAACAGGCTCACACAAGAGGATACTGACTTGCATGAGACCCATTTGAGTTAGCTGCTGCTGCTGCTGCTTGTGTGTGCCTGCCACCCTGAGTGGGGTTGTGAACAGCCCAGAGCAACGGCGTGAAGAACGGGGACTGGATGTGTGAAGGGAAGTGGTCCGGATGAACTGGACTCTGCTGTCAGTTTGTGTACATTGACATTTGTGAAGGATTTTTTCTTTCCCCTTCACTTTGTCACTTTGTCTTTTTTTTGGATGGATATTTGGGCTTTTGGGAAGAACAAGAAGGGGAAAAAAAAGGAAAAAAAAAGTGTATGGAAGCAACAGCTCTTTTCCTTTATTTTGGTCTTTATTCACTACAACAAAAGGTGTCCATGTATGTTGAGTGATTTAACTGGATTTTGAGTGCAAAAGGTGTCCATGTATGTCGAGTGATTTAACTGGATTTTGAGAGAAAAAGGTGTTCATGTATGTCGAGTGATTTAACTGGATTTTGAGTGCAAAAGGTGTCCATGTATGTCAAGTGATTTAACTGGATTTTGAGTGAATTCACTAGTTTGAAGAAGTGAACAAGGACCAATGAAGAAGCAATGAATTCATTGGTCTAATGAACAAGGACTAGTGAATTGCACCCACATTTTGTAATAGTGATTAGCCTTCATTTGGGAGTTTAAGGTCATATCAACTCTTGGTGATGATAAGCTACAATTAATTTATAACCATAGTTACCTACCTTCGGTAGTTTGACACTGAATTATATATTATTTTCAAGAATGTTGAAAAAATTTGCCCAAAAAATTTACAAGGATTTTTTTTTTCCTAAAGGAAAATAAAAAATCTCATGGAACATTTGAAAATATAATGTTTGTTGAAATGGAATCTTCAAATTTAATTAATTATTCGACAAACATGTATCAAAGTCGCCAAAGTATTACTTTGTATGTATATATAGAGAGAGAGATTGAAAAATAAGTAATATGCTCAAACTATCACTAAGTTTTTAAAAATGGTTTACTAACTATTTTTCCCCTATATTATGTGTCACTTGTCACAAATCATTTTCCAAGATTTTGGCGTTCATTTTGTTTTGTGATAGATTGTCCAAGTTTTAAAAGACTTTGTCTTGCATTTTCAAATGCGTTCTAAATTTGTTGTGTTGCAAATCTTAAACTTTCTTTTGAGTTTTGCATTCTTAAGTGTGTTCAAAGGTTTTTGTGTCTCCAAAATCTTGAATTTTCTTTTTTTTTTTTTTTTTTTTTTTTTTTTTTTTTTTTTTTTCTTTTTTTTTTATTTTTTTTTTTTTTTTTTTTTTTTTTTTTCTTACTTTCTTTTGTTATATGTCTTGCATTCATTTTTACTATGTGTTTTACATTTTCAAGTGTGTTGTAATTTTGTTGTGTTGTGAATCTTGAACTTTCTTTTGTGTTTTGCATTTTCAAATGTGATGTAAATTTTTTTGCTCGAAAGTTTTGAATTCTCTTATGTTCCTTTTTCTTACATTCTTTTGTTATATGTCTTGCATTCTTTTCTATTATGTATTTTACATTTTCAAGTGTGTTTTAAATCTATTATGTTTCCAAAAACATTTGGTGTCATTTGTGTTGTGTCTCTAAAGTTTGGTTTTTCTTGTGTTTTTATTTTTATGCAATGAGTCAATTCATTGTCTCCTTTTATTTTGATTCACTTTTTAGTTTGTTTTAAGTTCCCTCAATATTATTAGAGTTTATCTTCAATCTCAATCAATCGTAATTGTAGTGTGTCAATTAAAAACCATTCTTATGTTGTAATTATTGTAACTGATTTTGTGAACACAAGATTTCATCATGTGCAACCATGAGGTAGTTGAACTCCACACAATTTTGTTTCCAAATAATGATGCATTATTTTTCTTTGAAATGAACAACATTTTGATTTTTCATCAATTTCAAATTTCTTATGTGTATGAACTCTTAAGGAATAATGAGCTTGGTGATAAGGTAAGGCAATATCTAACATGTGGTATTGCCATTTCTTAATGACACAATATGATGATCATAGGTGGATTGAACATTCTTTTGTTAATGAGAAAATTGTGCAATTTTTGACACAAAAATTGAAGCCTATTATGAAAAAAATAATCCAAGTTTTAATTATCATGCTTGTGAATATCTATGTAGCTCGCAATTTGTATAATTTGTTCACGTGTTTCAATATTTGCATTCTTATGAACTTTTGGTTGTTATGACTACATTTGGTGTTAGATGACTTCATGTATGTAATGAATCTAATGTTGAAAGTCAATTCAAATTCCATAAGGGGAATGAGATGGTCAAGGTTATGACTAAATTTTAATATTTTTATGGCTTGTTGTCAACCCATGTTGTCATAGATGTTACACAAATACATTTTTAGAAGCCAAAAGGGTGAAAATTTTACAATTAATTATTATTCATTCAAGTTGAAATGGTAATATTAATCGAGATGCAAGCCATAATGGATCATCTAAAGTATTTTCAAGACATTTATGTTGGTATTTTCAAATATATTATTAATGATGACTAAGTCCTTTGGATTTCTTCCTTGTATCATTGAGCCACCAATGGTAGTGCACCCTTAAGTTTGCCAAATTGTATTGGTGATAAATATTTTTCCCAATTTTTAATTTTGCAACAAAATGTAATCCCAAGGTGCATGTTGTAGCTCCTAACAAGAAAAAAAACATTGGAGTTCCAAGATGGCACTACTTTGGGCTTATAAATTGAACTCACAAATTTGTCAAATTACACAAACCAAACAAGAAGACAATTAATGCATTTTGGAACTCAAATGGTGTGTAGACAAACTATAAATTAATTCAACTCACAAGATTCATTGAAGGCTAACTTGAATGAAGAAGACTCATCACAACTTAAATTTGAGAGAAAACACCACCTTCATCCCGATAATACATTTTACAACATTAGAAGAAAATTTGTTTTTTGCAATTTGTCTTATCCAACTAAAGGTGTTGAATGCAACAAAAAAATAGTTGCATACAACATTTTTTAGTTACATATGACACTTTTAGTTGCATAAAACAAGTTGCAAAGGACATTTTTTTCTACTAATGTAACCTTTAACATCCTTTTAACAATAACTAACTATAATGAGAATTTTAATACCCTAATTAAATAAATTAGGTAACAAGTTGCACACATTAATTTCTCACCCTTGTTTTGTTAACAACCTACTATTCAACACAAGGTATTGGAATGTCAGCTTTCATTGACCCAATGATTTTGTAACCTTATTGCAAACAAAAATGTAATAGCGACTCTTTTCATGGATGAAAAAAAGTTGTCTTGATTTTTTGTACAATTGGTTATTCCAAATAATCAATGATCCCTAAATGGTGACCTAGTCCATAACTAGGTTGGATGTTCTATTGAAACATTTTCTCAAGTTTTTTCATAGGTGGAAAAATTTATCATTTGGTGTTTCACTTTTGGTATGGATAAATTCACTTATAATATGAATTGATGGAAGAACAAGCTTGAGATCTAAATAACAATGGTGAATAGTGGTTATGCTTATGAAAAAGCCTTTATGTGAAACTTCCTTGAGATTTTTCTAACCTCATAATCAAAAGATAACAACTAGTGTTGGCTAGTTTTTGAAAAAATACATGATTATCAACCCTAATATTAATAACCTACCTAATTATTATTTATTCATTTTTAAATAAGGTAAAAAACCTACCCACTTAATAGTTAGCAACATCCAAAAAATTAGAAAGACCTTTTTGGGACAAGTATTGAATTTTTAATTTTTATTAACCTACATGGACAATTAAAACTTCATCTAGGTTATAAGTCATCAATCCTAAAACCCTAAACATGTTTATGACACATGGCACTACCACCACATACTCTAAGGTTATGACATAATCCTTTGATTTCTAAAAAATGTTTGGGTATTTACACCTTTACATATTGTTGTAGATTGGACATTCACATGCCTCAAGGAAACATTTAATGAATAAAATATGGCATTTGCCCTTTGTTAAAAGAAACCTTTGCTTTTCTTGATATGTTCTTTTCTTGTCCATATGTGACTATTGGTAATAGTGTTTGTTGGCCCAAATTAATGTGTTTTGTTCTTTCCATTGGCATCATAAACATTTTTTGCATGAATTTAACATTTAACCTATTAATTAGTAACCTTATTCTCAAAAGTAAAAGCACACACTACTAGGAAATGCGTCTTAGTTCATTGTGGGTTTCATTAGATTTTTGAATGAAATTGGATAGTTTTACCTAGTAAAATTGTTTAACCCCCTAGTGAACGGAGACCAATTGCTACGGACAATGACTTGTTTCACTAATACCTAGTGAAACAAGGTTATTCTCAAATGAAATACAAATTTACCAAACCATTCACTTGCTAGTTAATTAACTAACCAGTATGGAAATTAATTAATATTTAATTAATTAATATATAATATTATTGATAATATTATGATTTTTAAAGCCTATTATTTATTGACACGTGTCATTACCTACGCTAGGTTAAAAACCTAACCTAGGTAGGTAGGCCACGTAATCAACCTAGGCACCTAGCCAAGGAATTTGATAGGAGAATATTTGGTCAACATACCATGGTTGACCACACACAACACCACCCATGAAATATGATCCCTTGACCTTCGGAATGGGGGCAAGCATCCTTACCATCAAGCCACCCCACTTGTTGTGATAATAAGTTACATTACATTCTATTTCTCAAATACTTCATTTTAAACATTACAAAAACATAAACTTTGAAAATTCATATCTTATTAAAAAAAAATTCAAATGAAATGATTCGAATTTACCTTTTTTTTAAATTCAATAATGTACATAATGTACATTTATTTCCTTTTGAAAGTTTAAAATCATTTGAACAAAAAAAAAGTTGAATATCATTATTCAATAACATTTCAATGACCATTTTTTTGAAAAAAAAGGTTTAATATATGGATTTTTTTTGTTAACATAATAATATTACCTATGTGAAACTACTTTCAATTATTATATGACTATTTTTCATTAATCGAAATTATTTACAGCTATTTATGGCTATTTTCAATTACTTTTGGTTATTCTCAATTATTTTTGGCTATTTTAATTTATTTCACCTTAGGCTATTTTCAGTTATTATAAGTTTTTTGGGCTATTTTATGTTATTTTTTGCTATTGTATATTATTTCAATTTAAACTACTTGCAGTTATTATAAATTATTTTTGGTTATTTTAACTTATTTCACCTTAAGCTATTTTCAGTTATTATAAATTCTTTTAGCTATTTTATGTTATTTTTGGCTATTGTAGATTATTTTAATTTAGATTACTTGTAATTATTATAAATTACTTTTGGCTATTTTAACTTATTTCACCTTAGGCTATTTTCCACTATTGTAAGTTTTTTTGTTTATTTTATGTTATTTTTGGCTATTGTAAATTATTTCAATTTAGATTACTTGTAGCTATTAAAAATTACTTTTGGCTATTGAAAGTTATTTCACCTTAAGTTATTTTTATTTATTATAAATTATTTCACCTTAGATTATTTTTGGCAATCCTAAGCAATTATAATATATGGCTATTGGTTGTTCTTTTACTAGTGCTATTAGTGGTTATTAATGGCTATTGGTACCTATTTTATTTGTGGCTATTAATGTCTTTTAGTGGTTATTCTATTAATAATTACTGGTGGTTATTCTATTAATGGTCATTAGCAGTTATTCTATTGGCGACTATTGGTGATTATTTCATTAATGATTATTGGTGGTTATTCTATTAATGGCTATTGGTGGTTATTCTATTAATGGTTGTTGGTGGTTATTCTATTAATGGCTATTGATGGTTATTGTATTATAAATTATTATTGGTTATTATATGTTATATTACAACTATTAGTGATTATTGTATTATAAATTATTGTTCGATATTCTATGTTATAATATCATAGGCTATTGGTAGTTATTATATTGTAGGGTATTTGAAATTATTTTTCATAGGTTATTATTTTCTATTGTAAATAATTTTTACCTGACGTCATTATATTTTGTTTTAGATTATTTTTAAGTTATTATGCTTAGGATAAAATATTTTATAATAACATAAAATAAAATGACCTTGAATAATTTAAAGTATAACTTGAAGTAACATATAATAATTTAGGGTACAATAATTTATAATAGCCTATAATAACATAAAATATATGTTAGAATAACTAAAGTAACTTAAAATAATATAGGGTATATCATAAACTAGCATAAAAAATATTTTAAAAAACATAGAAATAAACCTATTTGCTATAGTAAATTGTAATAGTGAGTTATGTTAACTAGTAATAAAACATGATGTCTACATAGTGATATTATAGTGAAATAATTTTCACTAGGTGAAATCAGTAAAATGCAATGAAGTTATTTCACTTTTGAGGTCCCATAGTGATTTAAGTTAGTAAATTACACCCCACTTTGGTAGTAGTGACAAAAATACTACAACAACAATAACAAATCTAAAACCTACCCTACCTAAGGAAGATTAACATGTGATTTTCAAAGCAAATATTTAAGAACTGGCTCTCATGTATAACATGTGATTATTACCAAAACATTAACCAAGTAAATTGGTAATTGAGGGTTATTACTTTGACAATGAAATTGATAACAAGTGGGTCTTCTTTTTTTTGAATTTTTTTATATTGATACTCTATGTGGTCCAAAAATTAGAACACATAATATAACCTACATGACTAATTATGATGTGTGTCGCAACCCCACTTTGGCCAAGTGTGGAGGTGAAGCCCAACACTTGGAAAAGTTGGAGGTTTGGAGTCCTCCGGGACTCCCGAACGTTTAGAGTTCGACAGCAAGGCCCAAAACACCTCGCATTGGGGCGTTCTTAGTGTCATTGCAAAGGTCTTGAAACGTAGATATCGAAAATGGCCTCGCATTGACAATTCGGACATCTGCAGCCCAAGTTATGGGCAAAAGAAGGGCCGAGAGTCAAACTGGCAATTTGACTCCCGACCACTAAAAGTCGGGAATCGATCTCTTCCCGACGTCGCCTTGAAGAGTGCAACATGGCGTTAGAAAGCTCTTGACGAGAGCTACAACATTGATTTAGGACTCGTCCCAATCCGAGTTTGGGGCGAGGAGCTATGGCCGTTCAAAGTTCTGAGAGTCCAGACGGGACACTTTCGGGACTCCATTTTGGGAGTCCCAACAAAATGTGCCATTCGGATGTAGCCTTCGCGACCAGCCGCAAAAAATACTATATGGGGGAAGGTGGTGGCTTCCCCCGAATCCGGGCCGTGGTGAGTCTTGTGTGTCCAAGTGCCTGTGGCAAGTCCTAACACCTAAGGGTGTCCCGAATGCTGAACTAACTCGATTTGGTTGGTTTTTGGATGCAGATTCACACAAGTTAAGTTAATCCCTCTTCCTACTCTAATCCCTGGGCTCCCAACTTGACCTTCTACCCCTTTTTAGAGTTGGAAGTCAGGAGCATGCTACCAAGTCTCAACTTTCCGCAACTTGATTTTGTGAAACCCTCAAGTGGGTTTCACCCCGTGACTTGGGAGCGCGTCAATGTGCCATTCAAAACCATTTAAATTTCCTTATATATTATTATTAAAATTTTAAAAGGCAAATCTAGCCTTATGGGCATTTAGGGCTTAAATGTCAATACTTGGATGAATTATGGTTAACCAATTAGAAGTAATCCTTTTATTTTACTAGGCTTTGTGAAGACCACTATATCATGTGCACATTTAATTCCTTGGATGTGTGTTCCACATATTTTCTATTTATAGGCATGCAAATGATCCTTACCATGTCCAACCACAATAAATTAGCACCCACCAACACACCATCCACTAGATGCATGTTATTACTCAATTGTGGATCAAACCCAATTAAGTTAATATTTATTTCATCTTGGTAATCGATTATGCAAGAAAGTAAGTCTCACATATAAGTAAATAGGTAGGAAAATAGGTGATTACTAAGTAGATAAATGGTTTTATTTTATACAGAGGTATAGGTTATTTTTATTACCTACCTACCTATTGTTAGTAGGTAGGTGGGAAAAAAAGCAATTGAGCTAACCACCATGGTTAGTTAAGGAACTGCAACCCAACAAAAAAATGTTTCCTAACCACTTACCATTCATCCTTCACGTGCATTAATGGGTGCTAAAAATTTTGAGCACACCAATGAACTAATTAATATGATTCACACTTATAAACCTAATAATGATCCATACTATGTCTCACAATTCATGGCTAGGTAATTTGCATAGGCCAAAAATGATAAATAACAGAAGTAGGAATAGAAATTATTGGCTAGCCAATGAAATGAGCCAACATGCAACCAAGGGGCTCAACCTTTTTCTTTGTTGAGGGAGGGGTGGGGTGGACTTTTTAGTTTCCAATGTGTTCCCCCAACATGTTCTCAATATAGGGTTGGGTGGACCAATTTGCCACAAAACCAAAGTTCCTTTTTATTCAAAAAAATGGTCAAAATTTGGAAATTACAATTAGTTTACACTAGTTTACATTGATTTCCTCCATATATTTTTCCATGTAATAACACATCCAGAGTTTCTATTTCTTCAAGCATCTAAGCAAAAAAATCATAAAATATTTCTTCTTCCAACATGATATGTACTTACGAAAAAATGTTCTTGACTAGCCCATTCAAAAGTCCATAAGTATAGTTTTAAAATTCGACTCATTATTTATTGTGTTCCTATGCTTCTTTGATATGATATATCATTAATTCCAATTCCTTAACACACACCCCATCAATCAATGGACTGTAGCATAGTCCACATAGAAATGGTAGTTAGAGGTGCACTCCATAAATTTGGAATTCAAAAGTCCATGGCTTTTACAATTTTAAAATTTTTGTGAAATGATTTTGTGCATCATGTAAACTTCAAGTTAAGATCTTCAAATCAAGTCCATTTAAATAATTTTTTAAGACCTATAAAGTGACGTGGGCATTACAATGGCAACCACAAGGCAAAATTGGTTGGCGTGACACCCAAATTGGTCCACCCAACCATGCATCAACCTTCATTTTATCTCATATCCTTTGCCCTAAGTTTTACTTTTGCAACCTATATAAGTAGCCCAAAAGGAGGACACTAAAATATATATATTTTTGGGATTGTCTAAAGCTTGATTATTATTTTTTTGTGATGGGCCAATCAAAGATGCCCATCACAAAAAATAAATAAATAAATAAATAAAATTTAAATTAAAAAAAAACTTGGGGGTTCCGTCCAATTAATTCATAAAAGGCATATTTGATGCATATCCTACCTACTTATAAACCTTATATCTACATGCCTCTAGCTACCAACTAAACACATCAAAACCCCCCTACCTTTGTAACTGTCAATTGTGTGAATGCTTGAAGGTGACAACAATTTTGATGTCTTCTTAGAGGGGATTGTTGTAACAAAAGGTTATCACCTATTTTCTAACCTTGTTTTCCCTCACAACTATTTGGTTATCCCTCCTTGCCCCAATACACTTATTTACTTTCCTAAATGCTTTTACTTACCTAAGATATCTAATTCTATTATGAATGAACTATTATGTTCACAATAAGCTTTACAATTTACACACAAATTTATTGCCATGCACAACATGCCAAAAAAAAGGTTTATGATGTTGAATCACAACTAAAATGGAAATCATTGCTTATTTCTAGTAGGATTTATGAATCACATAAAAATCATAATTTTTTATTCATTTTATTTTCAAGAAAAACCTAAAAATCAACCTTGTATTTGATAGTATGAAAATATTTGGACATGTATAGTTTCCTTTGATCATGGATGTTATAATGTTTATATTTATGAATCATTTTGTGATTATTGCAAGTCACAAAATAAAATGAAAAATATATTACGTGATAATTCATTATAATATAATTTGCCAAGTTCAACATTGACAATTTTACAAAGAAAGTATGGTATTACACACATTATTGTATTCAATAGTGCAACTTATATAAATATATGATTGTTTTCATATATGTCAACCTCAATAGTGAAAGTTTTGTAACAAAATGAAGGTAGGTTGTAATGATACTGTATGAAAAAAGGTTAAAGTCATATATTTAATTATATTTAGTGAGGAGATTGATCCATTAATTCAAGTTCATCCTCATTTTTATATTCTTGTAAATTTTTGTTGGTTTTGTTCCAATTAGGTGAAAATAATCTAAAAATTTTCATCTATGCAAATCACACTCATTGATTGTTTATATTGATTAAACTAGTTTCACTATTAGGAAATGGAGTTGAGTTCACCATGTGTTTCACTAGATTTTTAGTGCATTCAAAACAAATTAACCACAATGAATATGGCTAATCTCTTAATGAATAAGGACCAATTGCTACAAAAACCAAATTAGATTTTTTTTTGGTTTTTTGTCATATTCTTGTGCTAATGGCAAATGTAATAACATTTTTTCACAATAATGTTTAAGGTTTGTTTATATATGCATAGACCTACATAGACCTCTAGCTTGTTACTAGTTTATGATCATTTAAAATATTACATGGGGGTGAAAGCAAGAAAAAAGGAACTAAGCAATGTGTGAATAGTCTTTAAAAATTGTTTTTTGAAAATTTGAAAAATCACCATGGGAACACTATATGTCAAAAAAAAAAAAAAACAATTAAATAAGTTATTATACTTTCAAAGTTACAACTACAAAATTTGTATTAAAATTTATTATGTTTCAAGAATCCTTTTATATGTTTAAAGCACTCAATAAAAGCATGTGGACATGTGGTTTTTTATATCAAAAGTCCTTTTCCTTTATTAAATGTTCACCAAAGTGTTTCAATTTCTTTGTGAACTTTTATATATTCCACAAGAAGGGATCCATGTGTTCAAAAAATCCAAAAAAGAAAAAGAAAAATAGTTTTTTAGATTTTTATACTCAAATGTCCGTTTACATTATTATAATTTTGAATTTATAATCATGGTTCAAAGTAAAGTTATAAATTTGACTATAATGTAAGGCCTGATGCAAAAAATTTTGATTTTTTATCATGTTATATGTCATATTTGGCCTCAAATTTGATATTCAGTTTTAAAAACTATATGAAAAATGCAATATAAACCAATAGAAATCTGCCATGTGGAAAATGCAGCCCTTGGAAAGGACTTTAACCTTTGCACGACTGGCTCCTTTTTTCATGCTTTCACCCATGGAAAATCAAATTTAAATCTTGTGCAAAAAATATATATGCAAAGTCTTAAAAATTCAATGCTTACACATCCAATTTGGGCAAAACAAAAGGTGATTCCTATGACTTCAAATGAACATGGTATAAGCAAAAAAAAAAAAAGGCGGGATGAAACTAAGAATACCATGTTTTTGGAAGTGTTATGAATTTCACTTCGAGTTTATTATTTAAGAGCATGTGTGAGCATGAGAGGTTTTCAACAATTAAACCTTGTGTATGTGAAGGAGGTGAAAGCAAACAAAAGTAAAAAAGGTAGTTAGAGAGCTTTGAGGCAATCAAAGAAGGAGGTGGTCAAAGAACTTTTTGATGAAAAATGTGATCAAACACAAATAAAGGTGGGTGGAGACCTTGTGATAAAACATTATGAGGAAAAATACATGTGAAAGGTTTTAGTTAGAAAGGAAGGGGGTTGGAGAAAGAAAGGTAAAAAAAAAAAAAAAAAAAATTAAAGGTCGTGGCAACACATCAAAAAAAAGAAAGAGGTTTCAAAGGTTACAATAACACTTCAATTTTGAAGGTTGTGGCAACAAATCAAAAGCAAAGCCCCTTGTGAGGTTGCTAAAATCACCAATAATGAAACAAGGAGCAAATGGGGGGCACAAGGTGAAAACAAAAAAACCTTTTATGAAGCTGCTATAATCAAGGGCATTAACCCAACTTGTGTGCCTTTTGTGGTGAGAAATAAAACCTTTTTGTGACCATGGTAATTGTAGGCAAAGCTTGTGAAGACGTTGACATTTTTTATAATTATCGAAAATATATATATATTTGAGAAGTTGTCCTCCTATGTGTGTGGTCTTTTTCCCCCTTTGTTACATTTTTTTCACCCTTTTTACAAAAAGAGCCTAGGATAAAATAGCTTACAATAGCTTAAGGTGAAATAGCCTAAAATAGCCTATATTGGATTAGTGTAAAATAGTTGAAAATAACATAGAATAACTTAAGGTGGAATGGCTTATATATTTGAAAATAGTCTAAAGTGAAATAACCTAAAATAATTTAGAATAACTAAAGGTGAAATAATAAAAAATAACCTACGATAGATTAGCCTAAAATAACTTTAAATTAGCCTAAAATCCTAGCTTGTGATAATTTAAGAATACCCTAAGAGTAGCCTAAATTTTATTTTATTTTAAATTGAAAAGTTAAGGCAAAAATTAAGATTAAAAAATGGGAAGAGAGAAAATAATTAGGAATTCAACTTGAAGAAAACGAAGACTAGGGGGAAAAAAAAGGTTAGAAAAGAGGAAGGGGTGAGGGGAATGCGAATTTTAAAAGGAAAGTCATATAAGAAAAAACCTACATGTACCTTTAGTAAATATTCATAAAAGAAACCCCCAAATGATAAAGATGAATGAATGCAAGAAATAAAACAAACATCAAAAGGCGAAAAACATCAAGAAAAATAAGGAACATTGAGAAAGGAAACAAGAATGCATGAAATAATTTTGAACAAGAAAGAAGAATTAACAATAGGAAATTAACAATTTGCTTTGTTCAAAAAGAGGGAAAAGGGATAAAAATGAAAGAGACAATAAAAGAAAAAGTTGAAAGATGAGGGGAAAAAAGAAAGTGAGGAAGAATCAAACAATTTGGAAAAATGCACTTCTACAATGAAAGTTTGAAAAAGGAAATAAAGTATCAGTAAAATTGAAACAAAAACAATATTTAGACAATCATTTCAAGGAAAAACATGGGGGTGAAGTGTAGGGTATAAAACAATGAGGAACAAAAAAACTAAAAAAAGGCTTATGAAGAAGGAACAACACATGATACTACAAAAGAAGAAATGAAATAAAAAAAAGTAAATTGAAAAAAATCTATTATGGAATATGACCAAGGAAAAGTAGTAGTGAAAAAATGTAGATTTGTTTAAAAGACAAGGGGGAGACCCTCACTTCCCACAAGGCTCGTTCAAAGAAGGTGAGCAAAGAAGAAATAAACAAGTGGAAAAGCTTGCCCAAAGACACAAGAGAATGTAGAAAGGAAGGACCAGGGTAAAGCATCTAACAAAAAGGCTTGAGTATGAAATATGAATATGGAATGAAAAAGGGATGTTAAAGGAAAATCAAAACAATTGATTTTTGAAAAAAATGGAGATAAAGAGGAAATGGGAAATGTTTTATAACAAAAGGTCCAAAAAGAAACAAAGAAATATAATAAAAAGAAGCTCATGCATGAAGAATCAAGGGGACAAAAATAAAGATTAACACAACATGAATAAAGAAGCAAAAAACAACTCGTGGGAGATGAAGTGTCATGTTGTAAAAAATTATAACACAACTTTTTAATCAACCTACAAACACACCTATAGGTTCAATTCTTTACAAGTACATTGAATAAGAAAAAGCTCATGCATGAAGAACCAAAGGAATAACCATAAAGAACACAACTTGAATAAAAGAAAGGGAAAACAACTAAGGAAGATGAGGAGATGAAGTTTTATGATGTAAAACAATTATAACACAACTTTCTAATTCAAATAGACCTTCAAGTTCAATTCTTTTGACATACCTTGGGGACCTACTTGTTTGTTGGCTTTGTTCACATAGGAGCAAAGATTACATGATGAGATTTAAAACAAAATGCTTACAAGGTGAAAAAAATCAATGTGTAGTAGATTCATTAGAATGTATAATTAAAAACTCAATTGAACAAAGTGTTTAAAATTTTATCTAGAGTATTTTCTTAAAAAATGTTATTCACAATCATTGAATAAACTTTGTTTTGCATAATTTTATATTAGGCTCCATTGAATAATAGGATGATTTCTATCAAGGAAATGCATATATAATATTCGATAATTCAATTGCATGTCATTTGAAAATGATAATATGTTGGTGCATATGTGTGATTTATAAAGAAAAAGAAAAAGAACATTGTTTTGGAAGATTACGTTGACATGTGTCCTTAATATTGTAATGTCTTGTCAAATTTGGCACTAAAGTGCTGAATATATTTTTTAATTTTTAAAAAAAAATTGGCAACAATTATTTTTATAAATTCCCTTTGTTGATTTTGACAAAAATCCATAAAGAAATTAAAACTTTGGCAATTTAACAAAGAATATAATTTGTGCAAAATTTAATAACTTGATATTATAGTATTGAAAATGTTTTATATTAGTGAAAATGTGAAGAGAAATTAAATAGGGAGACTTGTAATAACAATTAAATGCTTAAGGTGGATTAAGAATTGGTGCATATGGAGGTATGGATTCTATACCACTAGGAACTAGAAGGCCCCAATTACATCCATTTTATTTTTATGAAAGCCCCCCAACTCTTCCCCTTAATGATAGAGCTTCATATTTTAACCTTGTCAAATCCCTAATGACATACTTGGAGCATTTAATAAAACATGTCAAAAGTTGTTAGCAAGAAGAACATACAATGTCAGATGCTTATGAAAATGTTCACATTTGATACACAATGTTGCATGTAATTTGTGATTAGGAGACAAGGATTGATTTCATGAAAAAAAAACAATCAAGTGAAGGATGATTTGTGTCAAATCATCATTCGTATGGGAATATAACCATTTTTCCATATTGGAAGCCACCCAACAACCAATGTCATTTTTTTAATGACAAGATGTCAACAAATTCCTATCATGAAATGAACCCCACCCCCCCCCCCCCCCCCCCCCCCACCCACACCCACTTCAACATGATCCTATTATTATATTTAATTAT
>Ga0116227_10002832_pt1 | contig 39073 bp, 29 predicted proteins | sample S1TSphgellanicum_FD_89693 | JGI IMG/M metagenome (GOLD analysis project Ga0116227, IMG submission 89693) | Host-associated microbial communities from peat moss isolated from Minnesota, USA - S1T2_Fb - Sphagnum magellanicum MG | ecosystem: Host-associated > Plants > Peat moss > Unclassified...
ATTTCAAAAAACCATTGATCCCCCCCCCCTTGTCCCGGCGGTTCTTTATATTTTTCCAATTGCTGCTAGACACCGGTTTTCATCGGATCACACTGGGCCAGAGTGATTCAGCACCCACCGGCGCACCATCCATCCACTGGATGCCTGAACTTGTTGTGAATAAACCTGAACCTCTCGTGTGCCCAGCCCGCCTGTGCTGGCCCACCGTCACAGACATACTGAGAGACCAAGTGAATTAATATATATGATTGCCCAAATGTTAGTCTTAAAGACCAAAGTTTCAAGTCACAACACTTGTCCTTAACAATCTACCTTCAATTGCTTCCATTCCTAAAACTATAGTTCCATAACTTCATCCAATTGCATTTTTTAAACACAATACACACATCCCAAAGCAATTAACACATGTTGAAAAGTGAAATTATTTTCATGTACTCATTTTTAAATAAAAATTATAATCTTTTTTCCCCAATGAAATACCCATGTCCATGATGTTCACGATGATTTTTTCTAAGTAATATGGATGGCAATCATGTGTTTTTACTAATATGCAAAGGTAGCATTTTTTGGGGGCTATTGGATCCAATTGATGTAAACCTTGAGATTATTTTGTTCTAAAAGTGGTGAGGCAAAATAGTCTTTGGTGATGAGAGCTCAATGAGTGTTTTAAATTCATGTGATTGCATTTTTTTTTTGCACACAAATATATGTGGCTATTGGATGGAAGGAAAATTTAAATATGAGGTGACAAAAGTTTGAACACAAAATAAAGTTATCCATATTGTTTTGCAAACATGACATTGAAAGCCCATGCTTGTCGAATTCATGGGATGAAACCAAAGAGAGTGCACAAAAAATTATAAAGGAATTGAACATGGCCCCAAGCTCAAAAATCCTCCAAAGATTCAACATGAGTTCATGTTGAATTTTTTGCTTGCATCACCTCCACTTAATTAGCTTCTTTAAATTCTTGTTGTTTTTTATTCTCAATCCTTGCATCTTGCTATTTTCACTAAAAGGTTCCCACACTAAACAAAAAATCATGCAACATCTAGAAGCAACATATTGAGATTTAATAAAAAAATATTAATTGATAGATCAACTTAATAAAATAAATTATTGGGAAAAATTTAAAACTTAAACCTGCTCTTTTTAAATACCTTGATATGGTATCAACTTTTTAAAATAAAAATAATGATAAGGTTTCAAATGATCAAATCTTATTTCAATGAAAATCAATGAATGAGTTTCAACTAGGATATGACCTTTAGTAATATCTTTAGGTATTCAACTTGAAACCTAGTTTAATTTTTAATCATTTTCTTATACTTGCCCAACACTAGTTTAAACATAAAGGATAATCTAAAATATATAATTATAAGTTAAACCCAAACTAAATTTAAGTTAGATTTAAAATTTTAATTTAAAAAAAACTTTAAAAAGCTAAACTTAACCTAAATTTGGGTTAAACATTAAGTTTAAACTAATGTTAAACTTTAAAATTAAACTTAAGCTAATCCTATAAGTTACAAGTTAAACTTTAAAGTGTAGATAAATAAATAAAACTTACAAGTTAAACTTAAAATTTTTAACCTAAACTAAATGGAGGTTATGAGGAGTTCTATATATCATCTAAAAATCTTTTTGCATTAGCATATGTTGAACACAACAAAGTTGTGGACTTTGTGGCAATGAGAGCAAATGTTATGTTAAAATTTCATCAAAAGATTGTCTCCAATTTGTTATATTTTAGACATGCTATCAAACAAGTTGCATGAATTGCAACAAATATAACTCACCACCATATGTGAAACTATATACGTATGCAACTTAGTTACAACTATGAAGGAACAACTATTATGCAGCTGTAATGTGATTAGTTTGCAACTATTATGGTAATGTCATGCTGATGTTACTTTTCATCAATCCATTAAAATTTAACATATGCCACTATGCAAATTTTTGAGTGAATTTTTTTTTTGAAATGTTAATTTTTACCATCCATTATTATTGTTAATTTGATATGGTCTTAGATTGTGATATGTGGCATAATAAAAAATTGCCATATGACATATTAATTGAAATTTGAAAAATAAATAAACATATATATACCATAGTACTTTGGCCATTTCAACACATGTCTGTTGAATAACTAAATAATTTTGAATTTTTCATTTCAACAAATGGAATATTATAAATATTCACTATTATCCTTCACATTATTTTTTGATTAGCAAGAGATAATTTTTGAAATTTTCAACATTTTTAAAAATAATATAATTAGTATTGAATTAGCCAAGTTTCTAGGGTATATATCTATTTAAGTAATTAATCATTTCACACCCAATGCCATTGTTGGGCATGTCCATCTACCATGTAATGCCAATACAACTTGACAAAATATTGAACAGACTTTTAAATCATGCTTTTGGTCATTAGACATGTCAAAATGATGCTTTGTCAAAATTCATGATCTTTCATCACATGGATTTGGTGTGGGGTTGTGATAAAAACAAATGTGTACCTAAATTAATATTTGATTTGTATGCCAATGCATACTTTGTGTTTCATTTTGCACTACAACTCATAATTTTCAACAAAATACACAATGGACACCACTATGTTGGTTGGAAAAGATTTGATGCATCATTTGAACTACCTATCTTCCCACCTTGCTACAAATTTGCACTTCACAAAATGCTACAATTTTGGTTTTAGAAAATCAATGAATGCATATGAGGATGTTTTATATCCCAAGGTTAGCTTCTTCAATGCCCTAACAAACCTTGCCATTGTGGTCTCGAGAGCAAAGCGGCTCCTTGTGATATTAAATGAACATTTGAACCAATAACTTCCTTGGGACGTAATGGAATAATTTGTACCCAGCACCTCGAACAATCCCTAAACAAACACTTTCCGTTATGCCATTCATCAAACTCACTCTTTGGGCACTATAGCCTCCCACAATTCAATTAGGACCTTGTAAAGTGCATATTGAGGCTTGGCATTAATGACCCTCAAGCCAAACACATCACAAGTGCAATTGCACAACTGATTCTCATTGATAGTGTTGTTTGTCCTCATTACATTCATGCAAGCCTCAACTTGTGTTCCTATCCTTCATTGGTTTGACAAAGAACAAGGAAGGTGCATGGCCAAAATTTTGCCGAAATTTTGTAACTTTTGTGGCAGTACTGAATGCATGTGCCAGCATAGTTGCAACTGAAGAGGGCAGCTCTGCTCATGAACACATTGTTCAGAATGGATGGGATTCACATGTCAAAGTTGGGAATTGCTCGGTTGACATGTATACAAAATGTGGGAGCATGGGTTCTTTGGACAAGCTCAGTAATGCATCTCTGTGATCAACTCTTTGCCAGCACCTTCAGCCACCACAATTACCATGTGTCCATTTTCACACAGCCTTTGCTTTGCAAACTCATTCCGACCACCAGGTCCATCTATGTAAAAGGGCACATTTGATATCAGCCATAAGTCCTGCAATACACAATATAAGTTTCCAGCAGTAACATCAACATGTATGGCAGACGGTTTCTAAGGAAAAAGGAAAAGCATTCAATTGTTTCTTTTGCAAAGCAGAGAATGTTCACCTTTCAGAGGCTTGCAAAATCCAGCTTCTTGTTGATAATTGCAGTGGCTTTCAGAAATTTAACTGGCTGGGCAAATCTCTGTGAACAAATTTCCATATATCGATGGCTAATATCAAAAAATAAATGTAAATGTACCACATCTTCTTTCAAGCCACATTGTATGGAAGTGTGTATTATTGTAGATTCAGTTCCCAGTTCAATTTCTATCTCAAAGGTGCTGCACTATTTAGTACTTAGAAGCATCAATAATCAACCTTTGGTTAACAGCTAGTATTTGGTGCTCAAGTGGTAATGTGGTATAACAGTCTCATCCAAGAAATAGTCTTATGGCAATGTGCAAACAAGCAAAATGGTTTTGCAATTGCCACTCAAGGATTCCTTCAGCAGAGTGGTGAGATGGCTCTGTGAGAATGAGATATATAGCCCTGCCCAAGCCTCAGAGCATGAACAGTCTGGAATTCCCCATTCACCATGCCTGGTTTACATTGTGCTTGGTTCAAAAGAGCATAAGGGAAGGTCTTATGAGATCACAATTCCCACTTGATGGTGGGCTCTATTCTGACCCAGATCTGGTACTCCAAGGGAAATTGGGATGCAAGCCTCTGAGTTTGCAAAGGGTACAAGACCTGTCCAGGGAATGTGAGAGACTTATCATTGATAACCATGGCCTCCCTTCTCAGATGGCCTCTGTAATCTGACATTTTCTTCAAATGTTCATATCTTGCATGGTCTACCAGATTCAACCTTGCTACTGTTGCTTCCTGTATGTTGCTCAATGTAAAGTGTGAGCACATGATGGGACCTGCTTGACATCTACAAGGTGATGCTAACATTAATTTTCTGTTGTCATATGTACCCTGCTTTGTACATCCACTGTCAGCACAATTCAGGACACATCATCGGAGGCAGGGACACAGAGACAGACTATGAAGACAACCAGTTTTCAAATGGACAATATGGAGGACATACCCCACAACAGAAACCAACAAACCCCAGTGTGAGAATAAAAAATTCAGTTCTATGTGATCACCTGGTGAATGTTTCTACAGAGATAGAACAACAATAGGAGTTGAACTGCTGTTCAGTTGCCACACACCTCATTTTACATTTCTACAGATATTCAGCAACAGATATGAGTTGAATTGCTGCTCAAGCCATAATGCTCCACACACCTCATTGTGCATTTCTACAGATATTCAAGCAACAGATAGGAGTTGAATTGCTGCTCAAACCATAATGCTGCATGCACCTCATTGTGCACATTCTACAGATATGCAGATTTGAATATTGACAAGATATGTTATGGAAATGCTAAGTGATCCTTAACAACAGTCGAATAAGGTTTGATGCTCCACATGGTAACCTTGTAGGATCCACAATTTTGATACCTGCATCTTCCTCTCCACTTCATTCAAAGTGTTATTCTCAAATATCTTATGGAATGCACACTTATTCTCATTGCAGTGAAAAATACAGGGTGAGATTATGTGTTCAAATTCAGAGCTTCCTGTTGGGACAGAGTGAAATTGGGTTTGGACACATTCCAAAGCATACTCCATTGTAAGAACTGTTCAAATGAGAATTCGCCTGATCTGCACAATATTTTAGAATCTGCCAAATCTTAATTCCAACCTCCCATAATTTTGGTACATGGTATTCAAAGCTAAGTTGCATATGCAAAATTTTATATAACAACTGAACCTTACAACAGAACTGACACTTGCTGAAGGAAACACTGTTCAACTTGTATTGAATCTCAGATGGACTAATACATGGATGGGCCACTTACTTCAATGTCATTATCAGTTGTCTTCAGAATATCTGCAACAACCACCTTTGAACTCGGCCTCCTGCACTGCTGCAGTTGGAAAATGCACCAAAATTCCATGCCCATTTGTCATTAGTTTCGGCGTCTTCCTATTGAGATCCTTCACATGGAAGAATTTCTGAGTCAAGAAACAGCCAGAATGCAACAATACAAAATGTGATTCTGGTCACAAGTAGCTTGATGCTGGTAACATCTCCATGAAGCCAGGAGGGTGCTGCAAAAGCATCTGTAAACAGATTGCCAAGAACATGTAGATGAAGCTGGAATACAAAGCATGCCCTAAACAAACATGATTGAGGTCAATGCTGGGCTATTAGAAGCAAAAGTAAGTCATGCACCACAAAAATGGAATTTAGTGCTTGCCTCGTGAACAACATTTGCTCCTCTCTGAGTGCCATCACTCCCAATAATGTAGACCCTTATAATCATAGAACACAGTGATTATTGGTCAGTTTCCCTAAGGTGCTCGTCTGTAAGTATGCAATGTGAAAATAGCTGGACTGTGAATAGGAAAGTGACTGTTGTATTGAGTTTTATGCCAAGAACTTTCTGAGCTTTTCACCTGATTTATCACTGTGGTCTTGAATGCAATCACCAATCTTAGAGTTGTAATGACCAGCACATGAGGTGCCAAGAATAGTGCCTCCTTGCTATTTATCATCCACAAACTTGGGGCTTGAATCTGTACTGTTCCATGAATAAAAACCCCTGTAACCTCCCTGCCAAGCATGCAATATCACTCAGTGACTTTTTCCACATGGCGGTTTAGCCATGCCCCATCATATGTACAGGAACTCCAAAAAGAAAATCAGAGTATATTGTACTAACTTAAGCATATTAAAACTCCAGATCTGCTTTTGGGGACAAACACCTCACAACTGAGAGAACAAAGTGCAAATGGCGAAGTCTAGAGTTCCAGGCCTTCTGTCATGAAGATGCTTCAGCTCTCAAATCATGCCATTCTGAAGTTTAGTCCTAAGAATGTGGCTCATCTGATTACTCTTACATCAGATTTGGGTGAATTTGAAGTGGAGGAAGTTAATTACATGAATGGGCCATAGATTTCTTGAACACCACACTGAGTCCAGAGCCTGCAAAAGTCTATCTCAGGAGTGAGAATATTTAGACCAGGACACAAGCCTCCACATGTCACAATGCATGCCTTTACTTCCTGTGGTCTGAAGTATATATCTGCAAGTATGTTAAGTAGTCAAAGAGAGACATAACCTACAACAAAACAACTATAGCAACATGTCCAATGGATAATATGAAACATTAGCACACTACTCTGGACATCCAGAACTTAAGCTCTACCATCAAATTCTGAATTTGTCGCATGTAAGCTAAACACTATCAGTAAGCATCAGACTAGCTTCCTGTTAAAACTTGTAGTAACCATCAAGCCAGGGAACTAAGACTTTGGCAACCAGATCCATGTTCCATCTCTTAGGGCCAAACAAAACAACCATCATGTATACCCAGAAGTCTTCCAGCCAGTTCACTGGACTGGAAACAACAAGAAATGAGAGATGTATTATACGAATATGACAGCATTGATAATTTAGATGAAGTCAGCAAAAAAAGTTAATCCAATGCAAAGATGCAGTTGTCCCATAAACTCCAGGTGACTCAGCACAGGAGGCACAACATTAAACTAACAGCAACCTACCTATCAATGTATCTGTGACGACTTGGTGTCCCACAAGCTTGGCCACGACCATGAGGTGAGTGACTCTGACTTTGGCTTTACCTCCTGTAGCTTCCCAAACAGCTTTCCTCACAATTCTCTTTCATCACATCACACAATCATCAATCACTGCAACAAATCTGACAAACCATATTATGATAGAGAACTGAAAGACCAAGAGAGATGCATCCACCTTCAATTGTTTTTTTCAGATGCATGAAATTGCAGTATCCTCTCCTGTTGCAAGTCTTTTCCTCATATTGCTTGCAGGTTTCCTCACAAAAACCTGACTGATAAAAAGTTCAAACTGATAGGTCGACCTGAAAAGCCAATGCACACGCCACACCTTTATAACTTTTCAAGAAATTGTATTCTGGAAATTGCATATCTGACCGAAAAACCAAAAACAATCAGCCCCCATGAATAGGGTGGATTAACCCAATGCATTCAGTGGGGTGGATGGATAATATTGGATAATGTTTGGGTGATATTATTCAAGGAAAATTAAGTTTAAATTTAAATGATAGTTGGAAACAAATAGTGCAATAGATAAATTTGTAAATGAGAAGGATTTGCTTATATTTCAACAATTTCATGAAGTGATGGAACAGTAAACAATGAACAAGCCACAAATAAGGCATTGGAACTTTTGTGAACATTAAAGAAAATTATTGTCATGCATGCATCAAACATGATGGACAAAGCTTATATATACGACATATAAGAAGATAGCAGCCCTGTACTACTCACTCAATCCTTATTCAAGGGCTTATATACATATATAAATCTTCATTGACACTTTCATGCATAATTTAAAAATTCTTGCAGACTTCACCATGGCTGGGACTTATGATGGATCACTACTTACAATATATTTTCCAAAATGCGACAACTCCTTTCATTGATCTCTCTTTCGCACTTAGACCTTTTTGTTTGTTGGGGACCTTGTAGCACTGAGTAAAAACCTTTTACTTTTGTTGATGGTGTCTCAGACCACATTGTTTACATGTTTACCACCATTGTTCTTTGAAAACAAAACTTTGGTAGCTCAAGTTTCAGAATTCATTACCTTGTTCCACATTGAACAGCATTTTCATCCAAAAGCTATCAACCCAAACTAACTAGGCCAATCACCTCAACAAATTAACTACCTCCAAAACCTTGGGATTTCAGGCTAAATTTTTGTTCTAAGTTCTGAAATGAGCACATTCAGAGAGAGATTTTCTTGTCATTGCTAAGTAGTTTTAGCATGGGCTTCCTCATGTGTTAATATTGCAATTTGCTAATCTACGCCTTGATGGCTTTCTAACTGGTCTCCATCTGTTGATATGGCAAATTGCTAATCTATGACTTGGGGAGCTCTCTAACTGGTCTCTAATCATGACAACTAAGGGAGGCCTTTTGGCCCGAGTCACTCATTTGTTTGTTTGTTATTAGAACTGCTCAGAAAAATTCAACAATCCTTGAATCTATTAGAAATCATGCTGTCTAAGAGCTGCTGTCAACAAGTACTCAGTGAACTTCAAAGCTCTCTTACAGGAAATAGACTGTGACCAAAACTAGTGATACTCAGCAGTCCTCTTTTGGAGTGACTGTCTTGTCTGGAGCATTGACATCAAGAAAATCCAGGCACATAATCATGTTGTTGATGACAGATCCCTCTGCAACTGTATGCATGACATCAGAACTAAAACATGTGTTCATAAGTATGGACAATTTCTCCTTGTGACTCAACTCAACCTGAATAGAATTGAGAATGACCCACTACTAAGGTTATGGAGTACAGAGACTTCACTCCATAACAGCAACAAATCAGCAAACATGAAGAAGAGGAAGTGAAATCATACTGAACAGAGAAAATGAACCAAAAGCTGGGGAGGAATTTGATGAACAGCCACAGTCGCACACATGTTCAGAGACCATTGACTGCAACATGTACAGTACTGACTGCCTACCATAATATTCCCAGTAGCTATGTGTGGAGAAAAAACTTAGAGAAACATCACAGGTAGATTTTGAGTGCAAAGAGGAGTTTCCTGAAATGGCCCACAAATAAAGCACAACAGCAAATTGACAACTCTGAATCAAAGATTTATTGCAGGAAGGAACAGGAAAATTTCTACTGTGGAAAAAAACTTTGAAAATGTTGTTAGTGTCCCAAATTCCACCCAGTTTCCACATTCTCTCTGTACATAACAGGAAAGAGACACCTGACCTAAGTGGCATGAATGGTAGAGGCAAGTAATCAAAATGACCACAAGGCTCCATGGCCACCTTTTCAGTGGTACTGCATCTAAGAACTGTGTTTGACTTTGGCAGTGTCATGATACCACAAGACATGCTACAAACAAAATGAAATTGATATAGGGATTGAGAAGACAGACTACTTACTGGCATCACCAATAGTCCATGCAAGAACAAACGCCATCCTCAAAGTGATGAAAGCGATTTGCATCCCTCACCATGATTGCTCTCCCAACTATTTTTGAAATGAACTTTGTGGAAGAGTGGCAATCTTCACAAACCCGCAGGTTTTTTCTTATTCGGAGTGGACTACCAGGGGCTGTGTTGATGAGCCCAAATGCAATAGGCAGTTTCTCACTATGGTGACACAACTGAAACCCCTTTTCTTCTTCTTCCACATCATGCAGCACAAGTTTAGTATGTGGCACATAACCCAGATCACGCATGAGCCCTGACAATCTATTCAGTTCTGCATGAATTTCAATCATCTGAGGATGGTGTTGATCATCCACTACAAATGTATGCACTTGATTGTTCACTTCGATCCAAGTGCGACCCGGTTTTTTCTTCACACCTCTTTCCTTTCTCCGCTGTTCAACCTTCTCGCAGAGATGCCTGTTTCCAGCAGCAGCATAGATGTTTGATAGCAGCACATAGCCTGAAGCATTTTCAGGATCCAATTCAACAATCTGTTTAGCAACACGCTCTCCCATCTCCACATTACCATGAATCCTGCAAGCACCGAGCAATGCCTTCCATGCATTCGCATGTGGTTTATAGGGCATTGCCTTGATCATATTCTCTGCCTCCTGTAGATGGCCAGCACGGCCAAGAAGGTCAATCATGCAGGTGTAATGTTCCAACTTTGCAGAAATCCTATAGACTGTGCTCATTGAAGCATAACAGCGCATCCCTTCATCCACCAAACCTGCATGGCTACAAGCTGACAGAAGACAAACAAAAGTGATATCATCTGGCTGTACACCTTCTTCACACATCTGTTCAAAATGTTTAAGAGCTTCCTTACCATGCCCATGCATGGCACATCCTCCAAGTATGGCACTCCAGGAGACCACATCACGTGATGCCATCTTGTTGAACACTGTCCAAGCGTCCTCCATGCTCCCACATTTTGCATACATGTCAACCAAGCAATTCCCAACTTTGACATGTGAATCCCATCCACTTTGAATGATCTGCTCATGAGCAGACCTCCCCTCTTCAATTGCAATGACACTGGCACATGCATTCAGCACTGCCACAAAAGTAAAAGAGTCTGGCTGCACACCTTCCTGTTGCATTTTTCGAAATAGTTCCAGTGCCTTCTGCCCTTCCCCACATGTCACATGTCCCAATAACATGGCATTCCAAGTGACCACATCACGTGATGCCATCTTGTTAAACACTCTGTGAGCATCCTCCATGCTCCCACATTTTGCATACATGTCAACCAAACAATTCGCTACAAACACATTTGAATCCCATCCACCTTGAATGATCTGCTCATGTGCAGACCTGCCCTCTTCAATTGCAACTATGCTGGCACATGCATTCAGCACTGCCACAAAAGTAAAAGAGTCTGGCTGCAAACCTTCCTGTTGCATTTGTCGAAATAGTTCCAGTGCCTTCTGCCCTTCCCCACATGTCACATGCCCTGATATCATGGTGGTCCAAGTGACCACATCACGTGATGGCATCTTGCTGAACACTCTCCAAGCATCATCCATGCTCCCACATTTTGCATACATGTCAACCAAGGAATTCCCCACTATGACATCTGAATCCCATCCAGCTTGAATGATCTGCTTATGAGCAGACCTGCCCTCTTCAATTGCAACTGTGCTGGCACATGCATTCAGCACTGCCACAAAAGTAAAAGAGTCCGGCCTCACACCTTCTTGTTGCATTTGTCGAAATAGTTCCAGGGCCTTCTGTCCTTGACCACATTTCACGTGTCCGAGTATCATGGCAGTCCAAGTGACCACATTGTGTGATGACATCTTGTTGAACACTCTGTGAGCATCCTCCATGCTCCCACATTTGGCATACATGTTGACCAAGCTAGTCCCCACAAAGACATTTGAATCCCATCCACTTTGAATGATCTGCTCATGAGCACACCTCCCCTCTTCCAATGCAACTAGGTTAGCACATGCATTCACCACCCCCACAAAAGCAAAAGAGTTTGGCTGGACTCCTTCCTGTTGCATTTGTCGAAAGAGTTCCAGTGCCTTCTCTCCTTGACCACATTTCACATGTCCCAGTATCATGGCAGCCCAAGTGAACGCATCTCGAGATGGCATCTCATTGAACACTCTCTGAGCATCCTCCATGCTCCCACATTTGGCATACATGTTAACCAGGCTACACCCCACAAAGACATCAGCCTCACAACCACTTTGAATTATCTGTTCATGTGCCTGCCTGCCCTCTTCAAGTGCTCGTACACTAGCACATGCATTGAGCAGTGGAACAAAAGTAAATCTGTCAGAAGTTGTGCCTTTTTGTAGCATTTCTCGGAAAAGCTCAACTGTCTTCTCAGGTTGCCCAGCTTTAGAATATCTTGCAAGCCTTCTATTCCACGAAAAGCTGTCCAATTGTACAGTGCCTGGTGCCATCGAAGCCAGCTTTGCTCCCACCCAAGGGGGGTTTCCTCGATGATCGAGCCAGAGTGCGTACTGCGTCTTCTTATGCTTGAAGTCCGGATACCTCGGATTTACCTTCTCCGACCTACAATCCCACCATTGCGAAGGATCCGAAAAGAATTGCCGCCAAAGTGTCTCTGTCTGACCTGGTGCTGCAGTTGGTCCACCCTTTCCAGCCCGAGTTGTCGCCAGCGCTCTGCTGCAGGAAGAAGTGACTGTACGTCCTAAAAGACGCGACTCAAGTGCGAGTCGATGGCGCACTACCATTTTACCGCAAAGGTTTGATGAAGCGACAGAATTCGCCAGTACCTCGACAAAAGGCAGCAGTATCACAACCACACAAACGGCTTGAGCACACTGGTTCAATGCACGGCTCGCCACAGCTCCCAAGACGACGAAACGACAGAGAATTTTTCCTACAAACAAGTCGTACATACACAAAACTGTGATCGTCGCACCAAACTCGAGAGCGCAATAGTACAGTAGGCGTATATAAGCAATGGTGACGCGGAAGAATCAAGGGAGAATGAGATGGGATACGCGAGCTTCGAGGGGCAAACGCCTCCCACGGTGCGCTCCGTTGCCGGGGCTGTTGGCCTGGGCACATGCACACCTTTGCCCTAGCTTTGCCCGGTGGGCTTTACTGTACCGATCGTAAAGCACTTGGGAGAAAATCTGTGGTGTATTTGGGGGAAATGTGTTCAAGGATGAAGGATGGATGAGACAATAATGAAAAATATCTTGGGTTCCTTTTTTTTCATATTGGTCCCCTTAGAATTTTTTTTTTTAATGATAAAAACATGATGTCCCTAATACATAGAACATAAAAAATAAATAAATTTAAAAGATAAGTAAACAAAAGACGTGTTGGAAATCCAAAACATTCAATAAAGTTGAAATAAAAAATATGGACGTAAGAAAGCAAAGGATGAATTTCATGTTTCCAAGAAAATGAAATGATAAACACCAAACATCATCTAGTGGATGAATCTTCACCATCTAGTTATCCCTATTGGTCCTCTTCCATATGGAACCCATCACATGATTCATAAATCTTTGTTTCCAAAAAAACCTTAGTAACATGCAAAAATCTTTTTTTGTTTGTTAGAGGATATGGTATTGATAAAAGTCATTTGAAAATTCAGCTCAATTGATTGCATAGCCTCCTTCTCAACCCATGGTGGGAGATATGGAGAAGGTGGTCACAAACTCCTTGGTATGTTGTCATTAATGGGTTTCAACCCTGGGCTACATCATGTCCAACAAAGAACATTTCAAAAATCATTCAAAAAATATGAATGGAAGAATATTACAAATGCAATATTGAATTGTAAAATGTAAAGGCTTTCACTTACATACTACAACATTAATGGAGGATGGCTTATGCATGAACATGAAGCTTGAGCTTGGAGCTTTGAACTTGAAATCTAAAGTTTAACATGATTTTAAATCACCTAAATGGATTAATATGTCTATAGATGAATGATTTCATATGGATGAATTTTCATTTATGATTTGGATTAAATAAATAAATCATTGGATGAAATTCATCCATGATTGAAAAATAAATAAATTCAAAATTATTTATATCCATTCTCATTTGTTGTCCAAATATTAATATCTCAAATTTGAATGTCATTTAATAATGATGAATAATGAAATTGTGATAGTAGGAAAAAATATGATGATTGGACCAAAATGATTTTTCTTTTAAAGTTTAATTATTTTCATGAACAATGTTAAGTAATTCAAAAAATATTATCATGGAACAAGTGTCACCCCTGAATCCATTATCATTTATGATAGTAGGTTGTTTCAAAAAAGTTAATTAGGATGCCTAAAATTAAATTTTAATTTATTTCAAAAATCCATTAGTACTAATGACATTACATTATTTTAAAATATTTAAAACATTCAAAACCCATTGTTGTCAACAACATTAGTTAAATTTGAAAAATGTTATGACACCCTTGACAAAGAATGGAAAAAAAAAACTTTATTGTTGCTAACGAATAGTTACAAATAGGTTTGAAAGAAGTTGTGACACCTTTAGGGGGGAAGAAAAAACACATTGTTGTCAACAAGTCTAGGTCAGTTTGCCCAAATTTTTATTTATTTTTCTTTAAATGTTAAAAAAACAATAATGACCATGGATGGATGTTAGCATAGTAATGGTAATATAGTTAAGACATTTTTAAAATAATGACATTTTAAACCATAGCCATGAAATACATCTATTTATGAAGGAAAATAGTTTGTTTTATTTTGTTTTGTAATTATAAGATCCACCGAACCAGGATGTTGTAGATTGTGTTATTGGTATCTTTGGAAAGCTCTCCTCGAGGAGGGGTGCATGGGCTTGATTCCATGACATTTGGGCTTGTGGTGCAAAAGTTTTTGAATATTGAAGGATTTTTTCACTGAAAATTAAATTAAATTGTAGCTGAAAATTTTGAATGAATTGGAATTTGCCCTTGGTGTTTTTAGAAAGATGTTGATGAACAAGATTTAATGGAATTTATTTGGTAAGATTTGGATTTGGAATGTGGGAAATATTGGTTTTTAAATGATTTCTACCACTGAAAATTCAAATAAATTTCAAAAAACCAAGTTTTGGAAGGAAAAATTAGTTGAGGACATGGTAACACTTGAATGTTTACCATTCAATACCATTCAATTCAAGTAGGAGGAATTGTGATGTGCATTTGGTGTTGTTGGAAAGATCTTGACAATTCAAATTTAATTAAATTTATGTTATGAAATTTGGACTTAGGATGTGGGAAATATGAAATTTTCACTAATTTTTATCACTGAAACTTCAAATAATTTTTTAAAAACTAGGTTTTGGAAAGAAAAATCAGTTGAGAGCATGGTAACATTTGAAGGCTTACCATTAAATTCAAGCATGATTTCCTTTCAAAATAATGTCATATGTTGTGTCCACCCTACATCAGACAAGCTCACACTTGGGCCAACGACACAAGTCACACTAGTTTATTATGAAATTTACATTATATTTATTCAACAAATGTTATATTGTATATAATTAGATTGTGTTTCATGAAACTCTTGTTAATTGAAATTATATAAAAAAAATTGTCCATAAAAACTTAATAATAAAATAAAACATTCATCCATAATTCTGATAGAAGTTATATTTATTAAAAACATGTACTAAATACAATTTTTTTCATTGCTTTACTATCAAGTGTGGACAAACCTTAAAAATGTAGACATTTATCATCAAAAATTTGAAAACTTTATTAGTTCAAAAATTTTGGAAATGTGGAAGGGCAGGTGCAAGCTATGATGATGACAATAATTTACCAAATCTATGAAAAAAAATTTTATGATACCATTGAATAATGAACATGGGAAAACATTTATCATTATGAACTAACCTTTAAATATTTCATGATCAATATGTACCCAAGTTTATTGAAAGTGTCTTCAAAACTAATTTTTTTAAAAAAAGTCCAATTATTCAACAACCTAAACACCTCCCATTTCATTACAATTGAATCAATGTCTGGTTTGGCCTAAAGCTTGGTATGACAAGATGTTGTGCTGGGCTTTTTCATTCAATGTTGTTATTTTTTCTCATTTTAAGGTTAACACATTCCTCAACTATGGAACTATATATAGCAACTTGGCAAAACTGATGCCATATTACTTAGCTCTTATAAGCAATGTCAAATATTATTTAGCCATTCTTACAAATAGCTAGAGTAGCATCAAATGGCACAAAAAGAAAACAAATTTTCATAAGTGAAAAGCAGAAAATGTTTTCCAAGGTCGCTGACATTTGGTGCCAAAGATAGTTCAAAGAGTCATCAATTTAGTGCAGATGAAAGAACCACAGGAAAGAAGGCCTTGTATCCACAAAACACAAACTTGGAGCATTTCCACCCAAAACCCCAATTTCACACTCTACTAGTGTGACCACATCCAACATAGTGTGTTAATTATTTTCTCCATCCCCACCCATAAACATAAAAATGGAGGCTGTTGTGAGAGGATGTGCAAATGATCTCTCAACAAATTCTTCAGCCAAGGGTTTGATAGGTTTTTTGCTTCAGCTCTTGCAGAACTGACCAAATAGGTTAAAAAAGGGGAGTTAAAAGGAGTCATGTGCCCCGCAAGCCAGCAATCCACCTCCACCCCAAGGGCTCATGTGCCATTCAAGCCAGTAATACAGCCAGCAATCGGCCTCCACCCAAGTTAAACTGGATGAACACAAAAATAGACATGTCTACCTGCATCAACAGTCAAACAATCCCATTACTGAAAGTTCACTAAGGCACAGAACAGATGACAAAGCTCCCGACTCATAGCCTGGTGATTTGGGACCATTGCATTGACAATAGGTATGCGTGTTACACCTGTCCAGTACCCAGCTACAAGGGGTGATGATCATCTTCATTAATGATTGTTCAGATTCAGCTGGACAAACATGAAGTGTTAGGATGTCTGAGTAACAGGACCAAGACAACCTTGTACTGACAATACATACCTCATGTTTCCACAAGCAGCAGATCTCTTACTTTCCATGGGCAAACAGAACAATAAACAACTTCAGCACACGTTTTACTTCAAACATGTTCCCAGATGCAAAGGGGAAGAAGGAATGGGCAATAGAACACTTGTCCATATTGAAGCTTCCAATTGTCCAACTGCATTGTCACACAAATAGAGAGTTCAGTGGTAACACTAATCCCTTCACCCTAAACAAAAGTTTCATCAACATGGAAATCTACAATTATGGAATTTCCTGCTAATGAAAATCCTGCCACACTTTTGCTTTCCTCACAGAATGAGCAAATTGCTGCAACTGTTCATCCCTTGACTAAGCTTGACATCACACACCTGTCTAGCAGATTAGACATCTAGGAACATGTGCCTGAAGTTAGCACCATGGTGAAGGACATAAGCGCAGTGTAACAAGGTGTCTGCACACAAAACCAAAACCGGACAGTATTAGATGCTTTAATACTCATTAACATATGAATCAACCAACTGCCACTTTGATTTGAGAAAGCTGTGGAGCTTAGTCAGAATGCTACTGCAACCTGTGTTCACCAACTTCAACTTCAACAACCAACTACCTGATTCTTCTGCTTCTTTGCAGTATGTACACTGACCATAATTCCAGCTTTTTTTTGGGTTCAGAAACACAGGTTTGTGCAAAGCTCAAGACTTAACACTTACCAACTATGCTACAGGATAACAAACTTCACCACACTTATGGAAAATTGTGCAGGAGTTGCACATGTTTCTCTTCTCAAACCTTTGATTTGCACTTTTATGCATTAGTCATTTCATCACCGGTGGACTTTGGATTGTTTAGGAGAACAAAAGCTTCTTAAGACAAGACCAAAGGTTCTCGAGGTACTCACCCAGGTGAATGCTGCCAAGAAACCTAACCACTTGTCTGCTTCCCCTTTGGAGTGCAAAATGCCGTTTCCACCTTGTTGATCATGAGTGTCTTGTACACAATGAAACCGAACACTTCCCCCTGAGACTGCCAGCAGCTCTCCTGAAGGGAAATCAGACCAAAGTCGTTGCAGGATCATGACAAGGCCAGTGCTTGAACAATATGATTCTTGACAAAGAAATGATCTTGGTGTTTGACCATGCCTGCTTGCTTGCTCCATGATCAGGCAAAACCATCCAATCTGGGCTCAAAGGGCAGTACATGGTCATAGTGATAACCAGGGCCAGTGGGTAGCCACTGCCAGACTTTCTGTGACAAGTCATAAATCAGTGCCCGGGAGCTCAGAAAGTAGATCACATTCCCTAAACCCCGACACCGGAAGTGTGTAGGTCGCTGCCACTCTTTACAAAACTCCTCGAGTAGAGCAGGAGGCATGGTGACCACTTCAACCCACTTCCCACCAGTTTCTCGTTCCTGGAGCTCCCATAGCCGGATAGCTCGCGGTTTAGCAAAGTGACTGTCTTCTGAGATCCTTCCCACAATCAACAGAGAGCCCTGACATTCCACGAGTGAGGGAGGTGCTTGGAAATTGAGTGATATTGCAGACCGAATCTCCTCCTTCCAGACTTGCTGCTCAATATCATATGCATGCAGGATCAATGTCACAGGCCATCCCCTAGTGGCTGAAAGATTATAGAACAGACCATTGCAATACACAAGGCGATGGCTGGTGAAGGATCCCAAAGCCCGGCCAGTAATTTCCCAGCTTCCCACTCTGGAATCATACACTTCGGTGTTTGATACCAGATCCTGTCTCGACTGTGTGCCGACAACAACAATCTTGTATGACATTGTAATGCGATCGACCACCATGCCAAGAAGATGCACACGCTTGATGTACAACATACTGGGCAAGTCACTCCATGTGCTTGTCAAAGGGTTACAGACACAGACAACAGCCAGACGGTTGGGATAGGCAGCAGAACAAAGCAAACCTCCAGCAGACGCCAATGTATACATCTTGGATGCATACTGCGGCACAGGAACGTTGTGCCAGACACCAAGGGAAGGATTATAAGCCATGGCCACCATCTCTGTAGCATGCCGCACATGAATGGAGTACAACCAGAGTCTTTGAGACGAAACTTTGGACCAAAGCTCAAGAAAACTGTCGGAGTGCATGAGGAAATTCCAGCGCTTGCATACTGCACGGAAACGGAAAAAGCTTGGTACCGGCAAGCAAGCCAAAGTCCTGTCTATGAGATCCTCCGGCAGACCGCTCCACACACGTTCATGCATTGGCATCAAAGCCACTCTTTCTTCTTGTCTTCGCTTGTTGAGAAGACGTGCGACGGCACTGATTCTGCTATCTGGAAACATGGCGGCGACTTCGATTTGAACCAAGAGAGCTTTGTCACTGAACTCGTCCACGGCTCTATTGATCCTCTCTCTCCGCTGGAAGAGCATATCATCGCCTAGGGTTTTGTCCGTTTCATCTTCCGTGATCATCACACTGGGAAAGCAAGCGCTCACTCTCGCCTCCAGATCCGCTGGAGCACTGGCCAAACAATCCATGTAGTATTCCATCTCGGATTGCCGTGTCTTGATGAGCACATCCATCACTCCGTTCTTGTAATCACGAAGTATTTGCTTGGCTCTGCCAGCGGATTGAGCTAGGGTTTGTTTCACGCCCAAAACCACAACAGCTTCGTCCGTCAACGGCTGCGGAAACGTACCTTCCGCTTTATACTCACATAGAATCGAGAGCTCCAAAGCCGTTTGCAAGTAAAGCTCATACTGATTCTTGAAACTGGAAAGAGCTTCATCAACTAGACGCAAAGACAAGCCATTCTTCAGTCCATACTCCGCTGCTGCATCTCCGCGATCATCGTCTAACTCCGCATCCGATCCCATATGATCATCACCACCACTGGAATCACCATCACAGACCACAGAAGACAAAGGCAACAACAAAAGAGAAGCAGATTCCGATTCCATTTCCTCCACGATTCCATCGTCACTCCTCTCTCCTGCCGCTGGGCTATTACTATTGTTCCCATCATCACGTGCGCCGCCTCGTCCTCTAAAATCCCTTCTTCCTCCTCCTCCTGCTCCTCCTCCTCCTCCTGCTCCTCCTCTTCCTCCTCTTCCCCCTCCTTCTCCTCCCTCTCCTCCTCTGCACTCGAAGTTATCCCCGTGCTTCACATCTCCATTCATCGCCAGCCACTCCTCAGCTCTCACCACCACCGCTTCATGCGACACGATCAAGAACGGCAGCCTACTCCGTTGACTGGCCATCGCTCAAATCCAACTCCAAAAGCTCCACTCCCAGCTCGCCGTCCCCCTCTTCTCTTCTTGCTCGCTTCTTGCTCGCTGCACGCTTGATCACTGCAGCAGGCACCGACAGCAATCTCGTGAGTCAAGGTCCTTAAGTGGAGAAACCAGCTACTGCGAAAACCCCAAACAAAGAAGAGTCTTCGGTACTTATTCGTAAGTAAGCTGCGTGCACAGCCCACTTGACAGCAGCCCCACTTGACAGCAGCTCCAGTCAACTTAACTGCAACCGTTCCAAGTCACACTCTAGCCTACAGAACGACGTAGGTACTAGGTAGGTAGTTTTCATTTTGGTCTCACATTTTGACTAGTGTTTAACACGTGTTATTACTGTTGACTCACGTAGTTTTCAGTTGCCTTAATTAGGTGAAAAGTGATGGTGTTTTCTGTTTTAAAATAAATAATAATAATAATATTATTATTATTATTATTTGGGTGGGGTTGGAGGGAGAAGAAGAAGCTTTTATTAAGCAAATGCAAGTAATCTTCAAAATAAAATAATTATTCAACACTGAAAACGTTGAACTTGTCATGATTCTTCGTTGAACTTGTCATGGTTCTATGGTAGTTGTGAACTAGTGTGGCCTCTGCCTTTGGCCCAAGTGTTACCACATCCTCAACTGATTTTTCCTTCCAAAACCTGGTTTTTTTGGAATTTATTTGAATTTTCAGTGAAGAAATGATTCAATATTCAAGAACTTTTACACCGCAAGTCCAAACGTCATGGAACCAAGCCCATGCACCCCTCCTCATCGAGAGCTTTCCAAAGACACCGAGAACACAATCTGAAGCATCCCAGTTCAGTGGATCTCATAACTACAAAACAAAACAAACTACCTTCCTTCATAGATAGATGGTTTCACCTTACCGAACTTACTTAGTTGATTTCTTTGGACCCACCATGATTTATTTTTAATTAAAAAATTATAGTGTAAATTCAACTATAATTGTGCTATTTTGGGATTATCTTGCCAAATTTCGATATCAAAAAATTGGTAATTTATAATTATAAAAAATAAAAAAAACCCCTGCTTTGGAGGTGGGGAAGCAGGTAGGAGGAGGGGAGGTTCTTCATCTGCCTCCAAAAAATTGTAAATTGAAATTGCTGGCATGGCTCTTAGCATGTGTGAGCAAGCATAAGTTGCTAATTTACTGAATTGATTCATCAGTTAATGCCATGTCTGTTTTCTTGCCCAAAATTACAATTTTTGTTTAGTTACTATTAAGAATGTTAGTGGTTTCCTTTCTTTCCAAGAAGCTAATTTTTGAAGCAACTTTTCTCTTCAGTCTTCAACCTAGATCAGCAATTAAAAGATCACTGAAAGGACAAAGGAAAACAATGTGATTGGGAGAGAGTGGAGTCCCAGTCATACATGTGCACACCACTACTAAGCGACAATGCTGTAGATAACCTCTCTATTAAAGTGTAGGGGAAAGCCCAAGGCCATGGGCTTTACTGGAATAAGAGCCTGAGCTCAGCTTCACCTCGCATGGGTCTGACTCCGTGCACTACCTAGCCCTCCAACTACACTACAAAAATCCACTTGGAGTGTCATGAGAGCTTATGAAGTTGGATGTGTGGAAAATTGATTCAATACTTGATACCTGTATAATTGTGACACATGTTTCTGAAAAAATAAAACAAATTCCCTAGAGGCTTTTTTCTATTTTCTTTTCTTTTTTGACTTCTCTTGGTCTTCAACCTAGATCAACAGCTGATGGATGACCTCAGAAAGATGACCTCTTGGTCTTCAACTTAGATCAACAGATGATGACCTTGTAAAGCTGACCTTGGATGAAAGATGACAGGGACGAAATGCTTATTTGGAAAGAATGGGCCCTCACCACCAGCATCCTTTTCAACACATTGTCAAACAAACCCTATGCTAGGTAACCAGGTTTGGTCTCAAATTCAGGTACTTCTTAAGGTTTAGTTTTCCTATGTGGGACAGCTGGGTCATCTACCGGTACCACTTGTGGTTCTGCCAGTGCCACTTGCAATCTGAATCAAATCCACAGTGGAGAACACCAGTTATGCTCTGGAGCAGACCAATAGTAGATCCCATCCCACTTAATGGAACAGAATCTTGGATGATTGTTCAGTATTATAACAGTGTGTTCCGCATAGGATCTGCATTCTGCCTCATCAGAATGCCCAGGGTCAATGCTTAAGTTTTCAATACTGTTCTATCCTCATCAGATGCAACTTCACAATCTCCAGTCTGCACCACATGTGTCACAAGCTTCAGAGTTGCAGCCTCACAATCTCTTTGAGTGTAACAATTGATGGGTGGTCATTTCAAGGGAATTGATTGCAGACCAGAGCCTCACCTTGTTATTACTAAGAGGTAGGATTGCTCCATTTGTTTCTATCTTTTCCTTGGCTGGCACTTTGTCTGTACAGCTGTAAGTAAAAGCCAAAGAAGAGCCTGGATGCTTGAATTGAAATTATCCAGTTCAATATCTCCCCAACTCATTGGCTCTTGAGTTGGGTGTGGGATGGTTTGAGGCCAAGTAATTACTGGATATACATCTTGCATGTAATTGCAAATTTTATGTGCATTTTAAGCACAAATCCTCTCGGACAAGATACGAACAGCTGTACCAGTCCCATCCTGCAAGGAAGACAAACAGAAGTTAGTTAGGGGGTGGAACCCAAAAACCAGACTAAAGACTTCTCATATCCAGATAATACTCAGACCCAACTTGGCAAAATCTCATGAAAACAAGAATAACTGAGTTCACACATGGGCCATTCTGAGATGATGAGTGAACAACCTCTGAACGAATCTTCTTGCCAAGGTTAGATGCACATGCTCGCATTTCAGTTTTGCAGGCTTTTGCTATTGCACAGCTAACCACCCTCACTGCTTCATTATAATTCTCAACTGATCCATGAACATTGACAATCAGGTGTTCGGGTCTCAAGGGCGGAGGAGCCACACCAAGCCATGCCATCCGCTCTGCCCAGTAAAATTGGTCCAGCACGAATGGACATATTACCTGCATTCAGTATATCACACTGCAATCAACAAGCAAAAGTTTCCCCAAGCAAAGGTTTTCCTACATCCATGGACAACCAGGCTGCAATAATGGACATCAGCACATGCATTTCTCAGATGTCTTCCTGGAAGATAAAGTGCAAGTGATGAAAGAACACCTGAGGAACACCTGCACATAGTGATGCTGCTGTTGTCCCACTGAATTGCACACAAAGAGAATGCTTAGCAGACACACTAAAATCAATGTGCACAAAACATGAGCATTCCTATCCTGATCAACTTTTTTGAAAAAGAATGGTGCTATAAATCACCAGAAAATCAAGAGAGCATGTACCTGCCACCATGATGAATGGCCATCAAGCACTTTGGGAGCAACCAGATGTAGGGCACAGACCTGGATCAAACCCTACCAGTCAGCATGATGTATCCATTTCCCTGTGTTCCACCCATTTTTGCTCTGTGCAGTCTGCACACAGGATCCTTGGCCACAAAACAAATGCAAGCAGATCCTGTGGGTACAGAGTCTCACAGATGCTCAGAACCTTGGGAACTGCCCTCTCTTCATCTATATGCAGAAGTCGCACAACATGAACAACACTCTGACAATGTAGCTCACCAAAGATGTGTTGTAGTGAGTCCACCACCAGCTACACTCCCTCCTATATACTATTTGGCAATATGCCATTTTCAGTTCTCACTGGAAAAGATCAGAAATAAAACACACAAATTTAGAAAAAAATTGGCAAAAGGCAGAGTACCCAGATGTGCAAAATAGTCTTTCGTTGAAAATTGCAACCCCTCCTTTCAGCATGCTCACATTAGACTTGCTGCCTGCAGCTGAAAAGTTTCAACAAACACTCCCTTGATACAGATAGTTGAAAGCATTGCTGTAGAAATCAACTTCTTCTAGCATGCAGGTGGAAAGGACTCTTTGTCTTCCTTTTGACTGCATGAAATAGAGCAGCCAGGGATATAACAGAACAAAGGAGGAAAGAATAGTTGCTGAAGTTCACAACTTGCCATTCACTTGGGGCAACAAATGTTGTGCGATCTCGTGTTCAAATGTAGTGATGATGGCCAAATCCAATGGTGGATATGCAGCTGTTAACAAAACAGCCCTGTTGTTCGTTGCTTCCAGGACTGCCTTTAGCACCTTCAACATGCCCTCTGGGTTCTTCATGAACCCCATACTGCATGTGAAGAAACATACTTGCTTGTTGAGTCATCCAAATAAATCTTGAAACAATACCTTCCTGTGCAGAAAAAAGGAGTTGGGAACAAACCTTCCGATGGAACTCAGACCCACAAATATTGGTGGGCTACTGCTCTGCTCTTGACCCCTCTCATTCAACAAAAACAGATGAAGCTTGACAGGAGGGACAAAAGGGCATCCATTTGTTGTTAGACCTGTCTCAAGGCACCTGCTGAGACTTGGCTCCATCCTTGGTTCCACTTGAGCACATTTCGACATTACATCACCAGTTTCAGACACTTCCCAGTCCATTGGAGCATACCAAAAACCACAGACGAAAACACTTGTTGGCCAATACACTGTCGCAATACACCATAACATGTTAGCTCAGACTACCTCCATCTCCACAAAGTCTCAAAGAAGTATCCTTACATTAACAATGACAGTTGAGAATGCACTTTAGCAAAGGCTGACCATGCATCACCTCATTATACCAGGTACCGCCACCACCATGTCAAAGATATAAACCTCATGTGAGGAGACACATACCAGGGCACTCCACAACCTCTTGGCTGAAACCATACCTGAAACCCACACAACAAAACCGAAACATAAACATGGTCTGTTAGGGCTTTGACAGACCCAGACCTGCAAGCTGGTACACTAATCTAGAATTCTTGTGAGGTTGACTGAATGGTTTGGGGTTTAGGGTACATGCTGTCAGAATTGCAAAACTTGAAAATCACTGCATCAGCATTAGCCCTCCCAAAGCATAGCAAAGAAGAGAGAGACCACACTCCTAACATGTACCTCACTATTGAAAATGCAGAGGGAGGGACAAGGATAAAGAGAAACTTAGCAGGAGAAGATAAAGGTGGCTAAGAAAATTTCTGGGTTTAGGGTTAAAGGGCCTTACAGGAGTGGAGCTGCTGAAGGCCAATCCTGTATGTTTGGGAGCTCTGTAACAGGGTCCTTAGACCCACAGTAACATCTACAGAATAAGTTCAAAGCCAAAACTACTTTGCAATCAACAAAAGACCTGGAATACTCAACAGGCCAGAAACACAACAAACATACATTGACCCATCTAGCAACTCATGATTTCCTCTATGTCTAGACTGTTGTGAAGACTAAGAACTGCCAAGAAATAGACATTCAAGAAGCACTCTGTCTTCAATGGACATACCGTGAGAGGGCAAGGACTTAAGTGAAGGCGGTCTGAGCGCCAGGCTGCCCACCGCTCAGTGAACAGCGGCCACATCCAGTGTAGTACTTCTCCCCATCCAACCTGCCATGCTATACACATTTTTCATCACTCACTCACAGATTTGTCTCATGCACCTGATTTTGTTTTCACACCCAGTTCAGTAACATTCATCTGGAACCCCAACCCTGTAGATAGAATCAATTGCTGAAAAAGTTCTCACCTCTCCTGGAAGGGCTGCCTGAAGCCTGTTGTACAGCAAAGGTCGCATGGAGCGGAATTGTCGCTCAAATGATGTTGGTGCACTGCCATGGAGATGATGACTGAAAATGTCAGAATCTATCGCCATCAATGCCATGTCAAATCTGGTCAGCTCTCCCTTTTTCAAAAGATGCCTACACACACTCTCTTGGCATTGCAATTATCAAGCCACAATTTTGTCCCAAACACATGTTGGGATATCCCCTACTAAGTGTGGGGGTGATTACTCACCTGTATGGCACCACATAAGGAGCAACAACTGCACATGGCACACGATACAGCTCTGCCAAGTGCCACCCCTCCTGAAAGCAAAGGCAAACCAAGCAAGCAGTGTAAGGGACATCAGATGTTCAGCTAGCAAATGTTCACAAAAGCCAAGTGAGGGGAAAAACATGCAGAACCAAACTAAGGGCAAAGATCAATATAGAATGACTGATAGAGAATACCTGTCTGCCCTAAATGGACTGCATTCAGATACATGGAAATACCCAAAGCTTATGTTCCTGGACAAGTACCCAAGGTGCTTCATCTTGCAGAAAAATAGGGTTTTTTGAATGGACACTAAATCATGGCTGGCTGTTAATATGTATGATATATCAAACATTTATTTAGGACAAATCAACCAAGTAATGACCAAAAGAAAAGAGTTGCAGGCACTGAAGAAAACGCCTTCAGAAATACAGGAGTTTACCAAGGCAAAGAAATTGAAAATGACAAAATCTCTACTTGCATCTGATGAAAACCCCATCACATTCTCCATGGCAGCTATGCATTCTTCACGATGGGCATGCTCAATAGTGTCTTTCCAACATTCAGATTCTTGCCAACCTATTCGTGGAGAAGAACATCAATGATGTTAAAAAAAAACATTGTTGCATCAGGAATGACTCAAACCTTGTCCTTGAGTGTCTAACTCTACAATGAAGAGAGAATAACCTTCTTCTTCTTCAGATTTCTTGTGTGGAGAGTCTGAAGAACCTGTGATCTCATTTCCAAACAGATAATCACCTTCACTTCTAGGTGATGGAACAACTGGAGGGCTGGAGATGGAGATGAACGATACACCAGCTTCAGATAAATGAATTTGCAAATTCTGGCCAGTAAATGCATATCATCAGTTTCTTTATGAACTAAACCCTAAACCCTAAACTCTAAACCATTTGAGGTGCTAAATCCATAGCAACAATGACCACAGCAACTAGCAACTGAAAATGACACTCACATACATTGCAACATGAGATAAAGCAACACACTAAATCACAGTGCATATGAGCACATGATCATCATCATGCAGAAGAAGTGGGGTCGTTGCATATCACACCTGATGAGCAGCATGTGTTATGAAAGTGATGGTAAGGTTTTTCTTGGCCTGAGCCAAAGCTGCCACCACTACCTGGTTCCAGTTTCACAAACCCCAAAAAGTATAGTGAGCAGCACACTACAAAGTTGCAACCTTATCATTTCCTTCTTGCTCAAACTGGGTTCTGGATCCCAACAACAAGTCCAATAGCCAGATTTTTCAGTTACAGCATGGGTTCCCTAAACCCTAAACCCTAAATCCCATGTTCCAGCATCCAGTTTGAGCGGATCCTTCATGCAACAGAGTGCTTCAAGGAAATGGGTTGAAGAAAAAGGCCAAGGTTCTTCCAGCAGACAACTTCAAAGCCAAGTCAGGAAACAAGCAGACACACACGCACTGGCATCATCATTGCCTTTCCCTTCACAGTCAGAAACCTACAACCAATGGGTTCTCGAGACAAACCTTATGGAACTCTGAAGACTTTTACAAAGGAAATAGGAAGAGGGAGATTTACGCGAAACTTACAGCGACTGGAAGAACATCGCCCCGAGTTCCGAATGCAAAGACTGCAACTCGGGAGTCTCGCTGCTGTCTCCCTCCCCTTGAATCCATGTTTGCGAACTCCTCCTCCTCAGGAACGAAAGTCCGAGATTCATCAGAGAACTTCACATCCTAATATATCTCGTTCTCTTCCAAATTCACAGACAAAAAAAATCAGCTGGACCCAGAAGACATGAATCTCAAGAGGTAGCAAACAGCAGCAGGACCAACAAGACAGCTCCCAGGTTTGGCAGGTTCAGAGTTTAAGGTTTTCGAATGGCAGCAATCCTTTGTTCATCTTCAATTAAAGTTATACTAGTGTGAACCCCGTGCCTAATGCACAGGTGTGTGTGTATTTGACGGTACATATTACAAAATTACAACTACATACTACATTTCCAAAACCTCTCTATATACCACATTGCTAAGTTCTTTTTGGGGGAATTTATTTTCATTGTTTCAAGCTGAAATTTATTGTTTTTACACATTCTAACATTTTTTGTGAAAAGAAATGGCCCTAATTGCCAAATTTAGAAAAAATAATTTAAATTCGCCAAATACATATAAAGCAGAAATATTATTAAATATTTTATTCACTGTCATTAATATGGTCTATAGCCTAATTTGGCTAAATCCTCTTTGTGAGATAATTAATCACAAAAATTGAAAGAAAGCAAACCTTTTTTTCAAATTCCTTAGGTAGGTGCAATGGCAAGGATCCCCAGCTTTAATTTACATTAAAGGCGACTGTCCTAAGCGGACCGTAGAGTTTTTTCTGCAATCCTGCCTAAATCTAGGCAAGTTACACGGACTCACTGTCTAAATCTGGTTTGAGCATCCATGGCATCTGTACTCCACTGTTTTCTTCGCCTCGTCGGAGTAAACAGACTATGACTGGACGGATGGACTGGATGGATGGACGGATGAACGACGGGACGGATGGATGGAGTAATGACAAAGCTGCCAAATGAAGAAGGGAAAAACCCTATCAAAAATATTTCCAGACACTGAAGAAGGATCATTAGATAACACACATGAAGATCATTTGCCCAGCATTTGAAGAAACCCACACTATTTATGGGCAAGCAAACTTTTGATATCTATTTTCATGTTCTCTCATCATCAGCAATTCACTGCCAAATTTTGAAGGAGGCCAAAACAAAGCTTCGTAAAAAGTGCGACTTGACTCCGACTGGACAGAGAAAAGAACACAAAAAAGAAAGAGCTCAGGAAAGTCCAAGAGTCCTACCGTCCTCAATATCCACATCCAATAACTCTCGAGCAGCTTCCTCTAGGTGCAACTGATCTTGATACTCCAGAAACTCTTCAAGATCGGCAAGCTTTTTAAAGTCTTCCGCAAATTGGACTTGCTCACCATCAGAACTGGCAAACTTCGAACTATCCAAACTTTTTGGAAAGCAGGATTGGTGCATTCCAAAATTGGCCAAAAAAAAACAAAAAAACGCATTACATGTGGTCATGTGTAAATATTATTCATCATACATGGTGATTATTTATGCACCGTCCAGCAAGCAAGCAGCATATGGAGGATGATGATGTATCTAAATAGGGACATGGATGGAGGGCCATTCCTGGTTTATTTTCTTCCCATTCTTGATGGGCAGAAAGCTGGAGTGTTAGACTCAGTAGAGGGATGGTGTGCAGCCGACAACCTCAGAGCTTCCAGGGTGTCGACCGGACGGATGGACAGATGGATGACAGGATGGATGATGAACAGATGGATGGAAATATATATTTGTTCTGTTTGGATGGATGGACTGGACGGATGACAGGATGGATGACGGGACGGATTCAGGGGAAGCTTCATTTCATCCCGACGTTCTTTAATATATGTAATATGGAGCTTAGGAAAGTCGACAAGCATCTAAGTGTTACAGATTATGCTCAACATCATGGTCATTTTCTGAATGACAATAAAAGGTTTGTGGTCTTTCTGAATGATTGGGAAGCTCTGGATCCTGGACTGTTGTATCCTGTCTCTACCTTCCATCAAACTGGAAATCAAAGACATTGTGATGCAACATACGAGCCACAGTTTGGTATCCCTGCATTCTAGGGTCATGAGGAGTCAGTCCACCATAGAAACATGTCCAGCACCTAAACCCTAACACTGAAGGATCCACTTGAGCTTCACCATGCTAACCATCATGTGTTTCCAATTTAGGATGTTGAATATTTATCATCCTAATGGATGTCTAAGGATGTCATTTAAGGGGGGCACTATGCGTGGAGCTGCTTGTGTTGGTTTTGCTTAAACTGGACACAACAATAATGGCTTAGTTGTGAAAATCCTATGAACTCCAACATGGGTTCTCAACTTCTTAAACACCCCTTGGACGGGTTTCTCATTCTTTTGCATCATAGCTCACTAAAGGTGACAATGTCATTCTATATAACATCAAGGATAATTCAACCTTGTTAAAATCTTGTTCATGATTTTTTATAGTAATTACTTTCACTAAATTACTTTCAATGGTGGAATAATTAACTTTATATTATGATAAATTTAGTAATTCAAATCTACTAGAAGTAGGTAGGAGTGTTTGAAAACTATTTTCATTGTTTTAGGATGATTTTTAGTGATTTTTTTACAAAATGGGTAGGTGGAGAATATTTTCATTGTTCTAAAAAAAGGAGTTGGTAAGTTGACTTTGAAAAATAATGTGAGAAAAATTTTAAAGGGATAAATAAGACCCATGTGTATTGTAATACCTTGGCTAGTTTGAAACCAAGTTGTGTAATAATAATAATTTTTTTGCCACTTGTTTTCGACATCATAAGTTTTCATTTTTGAAGATTAAGCAGTTTCCTGAAAACACAAGATATAGTCTTCAAAAGTTATTTATCTAGTCACTTTTTTTACCACACAACAGTCGACCTTTGTGGGCACAGGCCACAAGCTACTATGGGGTGAAGTAAGGTAGGTGCACCTACTTAGTTATATATGGGCTTGCCTAGCCATGGGTTTGAATACGGGTTATGTAAGGAGTTATCCTTATCTAAGGAACTATTCAAGAGCTAACTAGTGATTTTTCATCTTAGGAAATACCGAGGGATTATTTATGGGGGGTCACATAGGGTTTATTTAGGGGACTATCTAAAGGCTTTTTAAGAGTTTAGGAATATTTATGAGGTTATTTTTTTGGGTTCCATAGGGGACTATTTAAAGGATACCTAGAGATGACCTAATGGCCTACCTTGGTTCGGATGCCTAGGGACTTTGTAAATAAAAGGATACTTAGGGGGCTATTTATGGGTTTACATAAGAGATTATTTAATGATTAAATAGGGAGTTATTTAAGCAAATTTGACTTAGATGAAAGGATACCTAACGTCCTACATAGGACTTATCATAAGGGCTATTAAAATCTTAATTTAACATCATATCAAAACCCCCTAAACCTTATCCCCGCTCATAATTAACCCCTTAAACCAAGAATGCGATTTAAAATCTAAGTCTTCAACCTTGTGCAAAAAGGGTTTCCATACCCTTTGCTTCAAATCCATATGTTTTGTGTTATGGGTGGGAACTAATAAGTGAGAGCACCTTTCACTCGTTTTTTCGCTTTTTCATTTCTCATTCAAGTTCTCACTCAAGTTGAAGGGTTTTTTCATTTGGAGATCATGGCTTCATCTTCAAGCCATGGTTTTAGTTCTAAGCGAGATAATTTTAGAAATTCCAAATCAAATAGTTTTAGCTTTTCATCTTCAATTGACAATGGGTTGTAGGAGATGTTTATAGACATGGATAGACAAAGATAATGTGCTTTTGTAGCTACAATTGTTGTCGTTAACTCATCTGACATGTTCAATGCCAATGAATTAAAAGAAAACATAGGTCACTCAATGGATTCAAATGTGAAAGTTCAAGATGTGCTTGCTACTATGTGAACAACATCAAGGTTGTTCAAAACTTTGACCAACTTCACTTTGGCCAAGTTTGATGAATCATGCATGATTTACAAATGAGCATCACATTCAAGTTTTGGATTTAAAGTTTGCATCAAAGTTTTTGTTTTAATGTTTTGGATTAAGATTTTAAGGTTTGGATTAAATTTTTGTTTTAGCATTTTAGATTAGGGTTTTAGTTTTAGGGTTTTAAGGCTTTGGATTTAAGGTTTAAGGTTTTGTGCTTTGGATTAGGGTTTTAAGGTTTAAATATAGGGTTTGGAATAAGTTTTTTGTTTTAATGTTTTATATTATGGTTTTTTGTTTTAGGGCTTTAGATTTAAGGTTTGGATTTTTTATTTTAACATTTTAGATTAAGGTTTTAGTTTTAAGGCTTTGGATTTAGGGTTTTGTGTTTTGCATTGGAGTTTTATGGTTTAGATTTAGGGTTTGGATTGTTTTTGTTTTAATGCTTTAAATTAGGATTTTAAGGTTTTAGATTTAGGGTTTTGGATTAAGGTTTAAGGTTTTATGCTTTGGATTAAGGTTTTAAGGTTTAAATTTAAGGTTTGAACTAAGTTTTTGTTTTAACGTTTTAGATTAGGGTTTTAATTTTAGGGCTTTGGATGTAGGGTTTTGGGTTAGGGTTTAAGGTTTGTGCTTTACATTAAAATTTTAGGGTTTAGAAATTTGGATTAAGGTTTTAATGTTTAGATTTAGGGTTTGGATTGAGATTTTATTTTAGCACTTTAGATTAGAGTTGTTGTTTTAAGGCTTTGGATTTAGGGTTTTAGGGTTTTGTGTTTTCCATTAGAGTTTTAAGGTTTAGTGTTTTGGATTAGGGTTTTAAGGTTTAGATTTAAGGTTTGGATTAAAATTTTGTTTTAGTGCCTTAGATTAAGGTTTTAGTTTTATGGTTTTGATTTAGGGTTTTGGGTTCGAGTTTAAGGTTTTGTGCTTTGCATTAGAATTTTAGGGTTTTAATGCTCTGGATTAGGGTTTTAAGGTTTAAATTTGGGGTTTGGATTAAGTTTTTGGTTTAGCGTTTTACATTAAGGTTTTAGTTTTAGGGCTTTGATTTAGGGCTTAAATTAGGGTTTATTATTATAGTTTAAAGTTGTAATTTACAAGTGATCACCACATTTGAACTAGGTGTCCTTCAAAATTGACCTTGGAACAACATTTTTTACAATTCACTTTGTATATGAAACACAATAATGTTTCCATGTATGATGAATTTGTATGGAATTGGTCAAAGAATGCAATTTGTGATGATGCCATTTTCATTGCATCTTGCATTAATGATACAATTAGAAATGATATTCGATGGCCCATAGCACAAGAGCGGGTTGTGTTGGGCATGAATTTGGTGGAATTCTAGGGTTGCACTAGGCTCATTGATGGCATGTTCATCAAGATTCGCAAACCTTGGATTGATGGAGCCCACAAGGTTTGGTTCAATGGGTGAAAAAAAATTTATTCAATGAACAACACCATGGTTGTTGATCACCAAGGTTTGTTCATTTACCTAAACTTTGAGTATTCAAGTTCTTACCACGACATTACCATTTTGCATTAGTTTAAGTTATATAAGAATTGGCATTAAATTTTTTTGCATGGTGATGAATATTTTGAATATTTGTTGGGAAATCTTGGTTACTTAAGTGAAGAGAAGTTCATCATGAGGAGGATTGGGAGGTGTGAGATGGGTCCTCATGCTAACTAAGATGTTATTAAAACTTATAACAAAATGCATGTTGGGTATAAAGTGCAAGGTGGAATGGGGGATTGGTGGATTGAAAAGGAAATGGAGATGGTTAATGAAAAGGTTTGATTGCACAAAACCAAAGTACACAATTTTGTTCAAAGTCATAGCTATATTGATAAACTTTATGCACATATGGTGAATGGACTTCACATTTGAAGTCAAGGGTGAATAGTTGCCCAACCCTATGACCATGGGTGAGACGAAGACTTCTAATTCTACAGGTTTAAAATTTGTTTAACTCTTGTTTTGAACTCCTCTTCACTAATAACCCCTAACTTCCTAGCAATTTTCAAGTTGTTGATTTTAACCTTGTTTGCTTTGCCAACAATAATTTGCATATGTGCCTACATCAGAACTAGGCACTATTCTAAATCCACTTTCATGGTGGATGCCATATGTTCAATGTTTTATGACTGTTACTACAAATATTCACCTTTTGTTCTCCTTTTATTTGTTGGAGCTAAAGTGGAAGTAGATGAGGGGCTTGAATTTACAACACCCCAACTATTGGACGATCTGAATCCATAGAGATGGATGTAGGAGTAGATGGAGGAACATATCTAGGAATAAAGTTTGAAGTAAATGGGGTTGCTGGACTATTAGTACCATTGATCATATTTTATTGATGTTTCAAAACATTGCACATGGCATGCCCATCTATTGATTTCAAGCATACCAGCATTTCTTCATTATGCAAAATCACTGTATTTGATCCCTCCTCATTTGATGTCCTTATTTTCAACTCCTGTAATGTTTCTCACATCCTTTTTTTCAAGTTTCCTCTTGGAACCCTATTTCTAGGTAGTTAAACTTATATGAAGCATAAACGACCTTCCACACTTCATTATGAATGAATTGTGTATTTTCGGACTTATTTTTGCTATAAATGGCAAAGTGATGGTTATAAGCAACACACGCACTGCTCAATTGAGTGGACTCCACAATAGCACGATTTCCTTTCTCCCGCCATGGTGCTTTTGACACATGCATAGTGAAGAAGTTTTTTACATGTTAAAGAACCTTCCACCCCAACATAAATAGACTCATCCATACCTAAAAAGCCCTCAAACTTTCGCATCATATTGTTTCGATCTCTTTTTCTTTGTCTCTCTTTGTGCTTCTATGTGTCTCTATTTTTCTCTCTGCTTCTTTATTTCTATATCTTTCAATCTCTCTCTTTTAGTCTCTTTCTGCCTCTCTGACTCTATCTTTGCTTTTATGTCTTTCTCTATTTCTCTTAGTTTCTATCTCTATTTCTCTTCAACTTTTTTATTCTCTTTGCCTTTTTTTTCTTTTTTGTTTCTAAGTCTTTTTTTTGTACCTCTCAATCAATCTTTCTCTGCCTTTGTTTCTTTATATTTCTTTCAATTTTAATCTCTCTCTCTACCTCTCTGTCTTTATTTGCCTTTCTTTATTTCTTTATTTTTTTTTTCTCTATTTCTTTCTCTCTCTCAATCACTCTATTTTTCTCCATTTTTCTCTTTTTATGTACTTGTACAATGACTTACACATAAATATGTGTATGTATAGTCACATACAAATATGTGTACATATATGTATGCATGTGCAACATAATTACACTTATACATAATTAAAAAAATTTGTGCACACATATGTCCCTTATAAAAATTATGTTACCATGAAAAGGTTTGACAAACTAGTGTGATGGATCAAGTGAAAACTATGACTCGGACACCATTACTCATAAAAGGGCTTCCAACTTGTAATTATTAGTAATTTTGGTAAAAAAACATTTTGGGCTAGACCTTGGAGAAATAGAGTAGAGTGGCACTTATTTCTCTCTTATGTAGTTCAAGCATAAAATAATCCTTGGTTTTTTAACAAAGGACTAATAAAATTATGAAACCCACAAAAGCTACTAAGCACAAAAGGAGGGGTGTATATTAAGAATCATTAATTATGTTTTCTTGTCACCCCTCAAAGCTTTAATGATACAATTTTTTTAAAAATTAGTTACACCAAGAGGGCCAATTTTTTAAAGAAAATATACAAGCCTATTGAGCTTCTTGCATATATCAGTAATGGACATTTAAGGCTAGACCATACTTTGGAAAACTTTGGGTAACGTATCCCAAGAGTTTATGTATAGTATGGATGTTTCGTAGGAATATTGGTCACTAAACAAGGGGTTTTTTTTAAAAAGGCAACCAACACCTTATTACATTTGGTTTGGTCCTTATAATTACAAGCCAAACATGGCCTGTATTTTTAAAATGGCCAAGGTTACAAAATCAAACAAACTAAAACCCTTGGTTTAGACACATTTCCATATGGGATTTCTAAATAGGAATGGATTTTCTTTGACAATTTTTGTAACCTTTACATACTTGAACTATAAAAAATATTATTTATGTATTACTTGAGGCATTTTTAAATTCTAGTTAGCCAGGTTAGTTCATTATGAAAAATTTTATGTTGGAAGAAAAGTGACTAGCAAGGATGTGCATGGTAGAATTAAATAAGTTTTATGGTTGTTTATTATAGCTAGCTATCACTTTTCATTTGGTTCTACCAAAAACTTTAAGTAGTTACGTTTATTAAAACATGTATTTAAGTAGTTGCAGGAAAACAATTTACTCAAACCTTTGTAAAGTTCTACATTTGGTGGAAGGATTTGATTAAATGCATTAGTCTATGCAACTTGAAACAAGGTTTTTGTAAAACAAGGGGACAATGTGCATTTTTGGTCTTGCAAACTTTAGTTTTTATAGCAAAAGGTTTAAAGATCAGTGAGCTTCTATTAAATTTCACACATTGTTGTTGGCCAAGATGTCAATAAGTGAATAGGTAACATTGTAAGAGGATTGATATATGATTTTTGTGTAAACCAAAGGGATTGAAAATGGGAAATGTGAATGGATCATTATTTTTGCGGTGTTTTTTCTATGATTAACTATTGAAGCACATTTTTTGTAGGTTTGTAAGATAATGATAACAAGTCAAAGTGGTTGTAAACATTTGGTATTCCTCACAATCTATTAATTTTTTGTTTGTGGTTTTGGTGGGATGGGATCAGGTGAGGCCAACTTTGTTTACAAGCCTTGTAAAAATGTTATTACAAGCAAAAGAAAATTGGGTTTGGAGGATAATTTATTACATCCCTTTTGCCTTGTATATTCCATTATGGTTTTCTCATAAAACTTTTATGTTTTAACAATAGCATGACTCAACGACAACCTTACAAATGGTATAATTGTAAGGCATGAATTTGGGGCACACATTAAATCTAGTGGTAATTAAGGATTACCATAAGTTGTGGCTGGTCTATTTTTTTTATTATTAAAAAACATTGAAATACATGTTCTGGAAGAAGAGGTGGTGTTGATTATGTGTAACAAGTAGTTTGCATATTGGACAAATACTTCATAAAAAGATATGCTATAAGTTTCGTTTTTACACAATATGTATTATGTGAAAATGCAAGGTTGGTTTCAACAATGATCCTTTTTGGATCCTCAAAGATGGTATCTAAATTTTTCGACAATAAGTAGGACACCTAATGGAAATAATTTTTTTAAAAAAAAAATTGGCAAAAAAATTTAAATGATCAATAAAAACTGATCAAAAAGATTTATATTTTTATATCTTTCTATTTTTCTTTTTGTTTCTCTCTACATCTCTTTGAGTCTCTCCATTTTTTTCCATTTCTCTTTTTCTTTTTCTATTTTTTTTCTTTCTTTTTGTTTGTTTTTTCCTATGCTTTTCTAAGTCTCTCCATCTTTTTTTTCTCTCTCTATCTCTCTTTATGTGTGCCTATGTTTCTTTTCATCTCTCTCTCTCTATGTCTTTCTTTCTCCTTTTATTTGTTTTTTTCTCTTTCTATGCTTCTTTAAGTCTTTCCATCTTTTTCTCTATCTTTTTTTCTTTCTCTTTGTCTCTCTTTGTGCCTTTGTTTCTTTCCATTTCTTTGTTTCTTTTTGTTTTTATTTCTTTCTCCATTTAAATTTTTTTCTCTCTCTTTGTTTTTCTATTTGTTTTTTTATTTTTTCGCCTTTTTTCGTCTTTCCATCTCTCTCTATCTCTCTTTGTTTTTATTTCTCTCCATCTCTTCCTCTTTCTTTCTTTCTTTCTATTTGTTTCTTTGTTTCTTTGTTTCTGTCTATTTTATACTTTGTCTTTTAGAGCAACTACCTAGACTAGGTGGTGTTAAATCTTAAACCAACAATGGCCATAGATGTAAAAATTCAAAAATGGTTGTTAGAGTTAGATGAAAGACGACTAACCTTAGATTACAACTTGTTGCAATACTTTTAATGTAAATGTATTTGATTCAAAATTTCATGGATTTATAAACTTTTTCCTTCTTTCGTTGCAATATAGTTGTTCCAACATCAAATCCCTTAACCCAACATTGGTCATCAAAAGAAGGTTAATGTAGGAACATGAGATGGCCCTCCAAATTGAATTAATGAATATTAAATAGCTCACTAGGCTCACTAAACTCACTAGCTCACTATGTTCAAGATCCTAGGCATATGAGTAATAATTAGTTCATTATGTGTATTATGTTCAAATGAGTAAGTAGATGAAATGATGACTTGATTGAGTTGATGATTGTCTAAGTTTGTATGTTGAACAACTAGCTCCTTGGGTTCATTGGGTTCAAATTAGCAACCACATGAAATGGTGAGTTCACAAGTGAATAATGATTTAGATATCTTGAATGTTGATAAAAAAAAACTTTAAAATTAGCACAATGGTCAACATAATATCAATGGAAGAACGTGTTATAAATGTCCAAGTTGAATTCATGAGTAATAATTAGCTTATGGGGTTCACTGTGTCAAGATGACAAGTAGATGAAATGATGACCTGGATGAATTGATGTGAACAACTAGTTAGATCTTCTGGACATTGATAAAATAAAACCCTAATCCCCACATTCATAAACAAAAACCCATCATGACATATCCATTTGATGATTGTTGAAGGTTTGGATTTATATGTTGAACAACCAATTCCTTTAGTACATTAGGTTCAAATGAACAAGATGACACATTTAGTTCATTGGGTTGAAGTGAACAATGTTCTCAATCTCCTGGACATTGATCAATCAAAACCCTAATCCTTGCATCCATAAACACAAACCCTTTAAGGCATATCCATTTGTCCATAGGTCTTGTTGCATCTGGGCAAAACATCATTTTGTTGTCATGGAGATATGAATTTTATTAGGGTTTGTTCCAAGCAATAATTAAAGCCTAAATAATGCCCATTATTTGGCTGTAATTGGCACTTAGGAAATAATTTATCACTTTGTTAACAATTTCAGTGCCTATTGGACCTCATGATGATAATTGAAAATATGGTTGACCTTAACATTCTTAAGGTGGGTGAAGGGCATAATCTTCCCCATGTCACAATTATAGATAGGGGAAGGGTTTGTTTGAGATTGCTTCTTTTGCACAAAAAAAAATCATTCTTTGAAACAAAATGGGCTTTATAAGGACCTTGATTATAAAAGTATTTTAGAATTTTACTTATCATGTGCTTTGGAGTTGTTGGAAACCCACATGCTAAGTAATAATTTCCACTTGTTTTAAAGCCAAGAAGGATGCCTTTCATATTCAATTGCATATATTTACATTTGATCAAGTTGAAAAAATTAGTAGTTCGAGCTAGAAGAATATGCATTGAGTTTTGATACCCTAAATCATAAATATGTGGCACTCTCTTGCATGCACCTCTTTTGTATATTCAACTTTTTCTATTATATCATAACATTTGATGAATGTCCAATATATATGTTGAAGAACTAGTTCCTTGGGTTCAAGTCAATAATTAGATGACATGTTAACTTCAAAAGGTTCAAGTGAATATCCAACTAGATTTCATGGACTTTAATCAAACAAAACCATATACTTGCCATTAGTCAACAAAAAACATTAATGCAAAATCATAAGATGGCTTCCAAGCAGGGACCTGTAGTCAATGCAGCTTTTAGTCGATGTACTAACTATAGTCTCCAACTATCTACGTAGATAGTCGACTAGACTACCGAGCAACAGTCATAATAGACTAGACTACAGAGCAACGGTCATAATCGACTAGACTACCGAGCAACGGTCATAATCGACTATTACTCAGTTGTAG
>Ga0116227_10002834_pt1 | contig 39059 bp, 24 predicted proteins | sample S1TSphgellanicum_FD_89693 | JGI IMG/M metagenome (GOLD analysis project Ga0116227, IMG submission 89693) | Host-associated microbial communities from peat moss isolated from Minnesota, USA - S1T2_Fb - Sphagnum magellanicum MG | ecosystem: Host-associated > Plants > Peat moss > Unclassified...
ATAATATAAAAGATAAAGATAAAAGATGAGTGTATAAGGGAAAAAAGTAAAAAAAAAAAGAGTTTGGGCGGTGGATGGGGGGGTCTTCAAATAGATGAAATATTGATTTTTAAAAAACTCTTTGTTAATGGCAATCTAAAATTTACTTATGCACTTTCAACTTCCAAGGTAAAAAGTAATAATACATCAATTTTTTAATGCAAAAATATTTTTGAACACAATTCCATTAGTCAATTTCGAAAATATCTTTGACCTACTTTTAATACACTAAAGGTTTTTCAAACTTTGTACACAACATATTATAAACTCAATATTTAACACTACAATGGTTTAACAATGATTGGAAAGGTTTCAATTCTTTTTTTTTACATTTATGTGTAAAAATATGATCACAACTTCTCAAACTGCTTTTGTGTATATTTGATTGTGCTTTCACCATCTATGGATAAGAAGAATGCACCTTCAAAAGGTCCATTCATTTCAAAGGGTTAATTAATTTTTATCCCATTCATCCTATTCAGAGTATAAGATAAAAATAACCCAACAATGAGTTGACAAGTGACGTGTCATTGGGGCTAGAGGGAGGGCCTAATTGCTTGGGGGTAGTTCTTCCAATTTTAATATTTGGTTTCAAATTAGGGGGGTAACCTTCCATGTTTATAGAAGTTCAAATGATGCTCTTACTAAAAGACCATCTCTTTCACCCCAAATTTTAAGGAATAAGGGTTTGAATTAGTGTTGGTTGATTTTGGCTTTCAACATAAATTTTCAATTTCAAGTTAGGCATTTTTTAATGTAATTAAGAGAATTTGGTTCCAAATTTTTGTATATATTTTTTAAATTGAAACTTTTAATTCCAATCTTTGTTTTATTTTTACAAGATGTTTGTTTCTAGTTTTGTGGTTTCAAAATTAGTGCAAACCTCCAATTTCAAGGTTGTTGTAATCCCAATTTTAATAAATGATTGACCTTATATTTTTTTGATGGGTTCAAAGCCAATTCCAATTTTGTTATTTTATTTTATTTTGCCATTGCTATGACACCAAATAATCCAACATACTCAAATTGCTAATGACCACTGATAATAAATGAGCTAAAATGACAAGGCAATCCATAAAAACAAAGATTATGCAATGTTTCGTGTTTCATCACCAACAAAAAGATCTTGGAATGAAAATTTAAATTGACAACTCCATGTGTTTATTAATTAAAAGGTAAAATGCTCAAGTGTGAATTGTCCAATTGGGGGTTGTTAAGCATTGTAGGAACTAGCATAGTGTGGACAAACATTTCAAGAAAAGCCATGTTGCATTCACATTCCATGTTTTTCCAACCATTTTTTCAAATGTTATCTTTTTGTTATTATTGACATTTTTGCAAGGACAAACAAGTATTTTTTTAAATGCACCCCTAAAGGCCTTTCACAAGGTATATAGGTTTTTTTTTAATGTAATGTGTTGTTAAAAACTTGACAACCTTGGGTGTTGTTAGTTTTGAAGCATCAAAATGAAATGTTCATGTGAAGGTTATGAAATAAAACTAAGACAAGTTCCTAAAATTGAGCTCATGAACACATCAAAATGCACAAACTTCATACATAAGGTCATTTATAGTGCATTTGGAACTAAATTGGTGAATGAACAAGCCATGAATTCACAAGGCCACAACCTTATATGTAATTCTATACAAAGACTACTCAAATATGGTCATTTTCTTTTAAGATTTTCAAGTGGATTTCCATAGTTTTTTTATAACAATTTATAAAAGGTAAAACATCACAACCAAAGGTCAATGGGGAAAAATAACAAAAACAAAACAATGAAAGAATAATTACTTCATCATCAAAACTCTCAAACTTTGTTTGCCTTAAGAAGAAATGACCTACATTGTGTGATGCATTTGTACTTGCAACCACAAAACAACTCACAAATTTTTTCACAACATAAATTAAAACCTTGAAATTCCTTTTTAAACCTGTCAAAGTGAATCATTTTTAAATTATATTTGTAATTAATATTATTGGTTTGAATCAAAAGAGGATTTTCATCAACCTTCATTCTATCAACGTGGTTTCAAGTTCAACACCAATTCCATTTGAAGGCAAAACATTCAAACAAGTTACCTAAGTAATTGAAATTGAAATTGTTTCAAATTCAAAAATTAGCCAACCTTAGTTTGAACAATGACAAAAACATTTGGAATGTCAATTTCATACAATGCAAAATATTTGCACCATTTAATCCCCTCACCCCCTTGTTGTGAATTGTTCAATGCAAAGTTAAACTATACCCTTTTAGTTTGTTTTATCAATTCCCTCAATGTGAACCACACAAAGGTTAATTTATTGCAAAAATTTTAATCATTTCAATGCCCCAAGAAAGGGTGAAATGCAACAAAAAATACCTTTTAGCCGTTGGCATGAAACCTTAAAGTGTGTTTCCGAACATAAATGTCAAAAGGTAAGTCATAAATTAATATAGACATGTTATTTAAAAATGCTTATATCACCAAAAATAAATTTCTAATGTGCTTATAGGGCACCTTCTACAATGGAATTTTTTGTCTACAACATGCAACCCAGTTCAAAAAACAAAGTGCCCATTTTTGTGGGCATTTTGTTTTTTGAAATGCCTTGCCTCGTTTTTTTTCTTCCCATGATGCCTTTATGGTATTTGATGGGTACCATGGGAAGAAAGGCATTACAAAATAAAATTGGAAAAAAAATTGTCAATGTGTTTTATGTTGGGTTCAAAACAACTACCCCTCAAGTCTTGGGGGGTGGGGGTGCTTATTTTGAGAACACCCCACTTTTTGAACATAACTTTACATTTGGAAACTTGTTAAGTTGGAAGTGATGGACCTTTACATGTAGAGTGCCATCTTGTGTTGAATCAAAAAAATTATTGAGGGTAAGGTGCCTTCCACATATACTACCCATTTTTTACACAAGTAAAGTTTAAGGAGGCAAACTTACTAGAATAAAAATCTCTTGAAGTGAAGTTGAATGTGAGCCCAACTTTGGTTGAACATGCCCCACATGGGCTTTTAAATAATGTAAAAATCATTGGTTTTTTTGTAAAACAAAGTTTTCATGATATGAAATGTGTACCCATTGGATATTGTGAGAAAAACTTTAGTGGTCAACAAGTGTTTCAAAAAATGAAATGTTTACTTTCACCAACATTGCGTTTTTTGAAACCATGTCATGTTTTCCACTACTTTAAGGAAAAAAAAAGTTTTATAGTGATTTATTATCCTATGATGGAATTTAGGCCTTGAATGAACCAACACCCACATTGCATCACAAATTTACATGTTTCATAGGTTTGTTCCAAATTTGTGCGAAATCTATTATTTCATAGGTTCATATTGTTTAAACATGAATGTTGTGCATTATTTAAACATAGAAATGTGTGCACTTTCATGTGTAAACAATAAAAATAGACATATAACATTCATGTTTAAGTAATATGAATAGACATATGACATTTGTGTCTAACAATGTGCATGACATTGATGTTTAAATAATACAAATAAATGAATGACATTTGTGTTTATTCCATATGAACCTATGAAAAACAAATTTTGCAAGGCTATTATTATCAAATTGTGGCCCATGAAGTTTGTGATGTGATACCAATGTTATGTGAATATTTAGGTTAGTTGGGTACCCATTGTCAATTTTGGTTAGTTGGAACCTAATTAGACCCAGGTTTAAAATGTGGAATTAAGTAGGAACCAAACTAGTTAGGAACTACCTCCCCCCTTTGCAATATTTTGTTTGTTTTACAAAAACATTAATTGGAATCAAATCAATTTCTCTTAGAAATTCAATTATCCAATTTTGGGTTCGGGTTTTTTGTTAAGGGTTAGGAGTGGTGGGTTTTGTCTAAGGTTGAAGGTTGAAGTTTTTTTGTGTGGTCATGTTCTTCTTGTTGCTACTTGCTACACCATCACCATTATCTTCATGATTATCTTGTCATGTTATTGTTCATGGTGGTATTATTTATGTTGTTGTACCACACATTCGTGGTTAAAGTGTTCATCTTATTGTTGCAACTCACATTGCCCTCCTCTTTATCTTCTTATGATTTTGGTCGTCATTGTCATAGTCTTGTTGCAATTAATAGCTACCCACCATCACCCTCCTAATCTTATCATCTTGTGGTCTTAGTCATGGCGGTTATCATGTGGTTTTCTTGTTGTTGTAGCTAGAAGCTACTCACAATTGCCTTTTTGGTCTCGATGATCTTGTGGTCTTGCTTGTCGTCATGGTGTGCTCATTGTTATAACTAATACTTTCCCACCATCACCTTCATGATCTTCATCATCTTGTGGTTTTAGTCATGATAATGGTTTTTTCATTACTACAATTAGCAACCACTTGCCATCACCCTCTTTATCTTGATAATCTTATAGTCATGTTTGTTATCATGGTCTTCTTCTTCTTGTAACTAGTTATTGCCACCATCGCCTTCTTGATGTTGATGATCTTGCTTATCATCATGGTCTTCTTATTGTTGCCATTGCCATCCTAATCTTGATGATATTGTATTTGGGGGTTTTCAAAAAGGTGATTTGGGAGTTAGTTGGAGAGATTTTGAAAGTTGAATTCAAAGGTGACAACACACCCAATTCAAAGTTGGCATAGAAGTGCATGTGACATGAAAACATGAAATCAATTCGAATTTTAAAAATGGTACTAATCTATTAGAAATTATTAAGGTAGTTTTAAAGCTTAAAAATAGATTAGTTCCAATTAATTTGGCCTTGTCAAAGTTTTGTGACAAGTTGATTTTTTTACATTGTTTTTGATGATGTTTGGCATTGTGGAACCTAACCAAGAGATTACCTCAAAATCTACCCGAACCTACTATAGAATTGGGAATCAACTTAATTTTTTAAAAAATTAAAAAAGAAAAACTGAAATTGACCTTCCTCACATTAAGAAACAAGATCCAAAACCAGGTTCCAATTTTAAATTAAGAAAAAACCTAACTAGAACCAAAACTGAAACTAAAGGTTCCTCTTACAACCTAAGAAGTGCACAACACTAGTTGGTACCATGGTAAAAATCACAAAATCAATTTATATTATTTCTAAATATTACAAATAACCCATGCATAGATTAAATCAGGATCTTTGAGTTCAAATCTAACATTTTTGGGGCTTAATATGGGGCACTAAGAGGCCTCACTCACTCAAAAAGGTCGAGGTACCACCGTGGGTGCTCCTGGTACACCCAAAACGTCCCTTCCGAAGGGCCTTTCGAAGGGCCTTCTGAATTAGGACTTCTCGCCCTACTATCAAAGCCATAGCCGAAGCTTCTGTTGTTGTGGTCGCTCTTCCAACGTCCAACGAGTCCTGAATCCTTACCCATCTCGCAACTATCCGTCTTCGCAACTGCGAGGAGCGTGCTTGCTGTTGAGCCCCGTGAGATTGCGCGGTTTTCTTTCTTGTTGTTTGGGCTGTTGTTGTTTGGGAATCCTTGACACAAAGAAGAGGAGAAGGGGAGGGGTAACACAAACGAGAGTGGAAAATAGCTATGACCATGGCTGCACAAGGGGTTGCGGGAACAGTAGGTCTGGGTTTTAGCTTCGAGAGGCGGAATTTTGCGGAACCCAAAAGCTCAACTATTGTAGGAGAGAGTAAGACAACTGTTTGTGGAGATGGGTTTTTCGGAGGTACCCAATTGCTTGTGGCAAGAAGCAGAGGATGCGGAATTAGGGTTAGGGGTACTAGTAGTAGTAAGAAGGCTGAGCGAGTAGGAGGAGTCGTGGTGGTGCGAGCAGCTCGGGATTCTTCTTCTTCTTCGTCTTTCGATCACATACCCAAGCATTTCAGAGGTGATCATCTCAAGGAAGGACTGAGTGAGAATTTTAAGAACGTGCCTAGACATTTGTATGGCTTGAATCCTGCGCAGATGGATATGTTTATGAACGAGGATAGTCCCATGAAGAGGCAGGCTGAGCGGGTCACTGAGGACTCCATCTCCTCAGCACAGAACTACAAAGAAGGTACCAGCGAGAAATCATCATCCCTCTCTCTTGTTTCCAGAGCGACTCATCTGTCAAGGTCTTTTGTTTGAAAACTCTGTAAGTACTGTGTTAGCTTTCAGAGGTTTCTTGGGAAGTCTCTTCTTTTGTCTGTCAGCAGTTGCTGCTGGTCAATTCTGTACCACTTTTATGTAGTGCATGGTGCTTTTGTCCCTATCAATGATGCAGATTTTGGTATGGTTTGCTCAAATTTTTGGGCCAATTATAACCTACTCAGGACATCTTTCCATTAGGCTTTTGTGGTCACAGATGAGGTGATCACAGTAGCTTTCCATTATGTTTTTTCAACTAGCTGTGTTCACAATTATCTCACAGCTCTACCAGTCAAGCATTGACCAATTGCAGGAGCTGTGAGAGCTGTGAATCAAACTATGCCTCACCATACAGCAACATCTGTCCTTTTCATCATGAGAACATGCGTTCCCAGCATTCTTAACACGATTAATTACATATTTTCAATTCACTTGCAGCTCTCCAATGGGAAGTGACTATCCCTGCAGCAAGAAACAAGGCACTATGTCAGTGGCTTTCCATTAGGCTGCTGTGATCACAGCAGCCTAATGGAAAGAGACCCTTATTGCACCACCTGTCAGGAGCTGATGAAGTCAGCGGGTAGTCATGGCAGCTTGTCACTGCCGTACATGGTGAAGGTGATGGTCTGGCACTTTGTGAGCAACTCTCATGAGGTTATGACTGCACTCATCGTCATGTTGCCTTCAAATTGTTGTTTCAGAGATTTCTCCTCTGCAATTTTCATAGATATTTCCATGCCTGTTTTGAGAGGCAGTACGTGCTGAGGAGGCCTCATGAAAGATAATCTGATTTTGATCTTTATACACTGGTTATGCCCTCAGTGTACTAACTATTGTGAGTTTTCCATCCCACTTTTACACTAGAAGCTCCTTGATCTGAGCACTGCACTGGTTTTTGGTGAAGGTACGGGGCTATGGAGTCTTACAGGTCTTGAGAATGCACCCTCGCGACTAAGCATGAGTGTAAGCATGTATCGGGGAGGAGGTGGATATGGTAGACCAAAAACTGCACCGCCTGATTTGCCTTCTCTTCTTCTCGACTCCCGCATCTGCTATCTTGGCATGCCCATTGTACCTGCTGTCACTGAGCTCATTATTGCCGAGCTCCTGTGGCTGGATTATGACAATCCTGGCAAGCCCATTTATTTCTACATCAATTCCCCTGGCACACAAAATGACAAGAGGGAGAGCATTGGATTTGAGACCGAGGCATATGCAATTGCAGACACAATTGCTTATGTAAAGCCTAAGGTGTTCACTGTCAATTGTGGCATGGCATTTGGTCAGGCAGCCATGCTTTTATCAATTGGGGACAAGGGTTATCGCGCAGTACAACCCAATTCTGTCACTAAGTTGTACTCTCCAAAAGTGAATCAGTCTAGTGGGTCTGCTATAGACATGTGGATCAAGGCCAAGGAGTTGGATGCGAATACTGATTACTACATCGATCTTTTGACAAAAGGAACAGGGAAGCCAAGGGAGGAAATTGCACATGACATTCAGAGGCCCAAGTATTTCAGGGCCCAAGAAGCAATTGACTATGGCCTTGCAGACAAGATCATTGAGAGCCGTGGTGTGGCAATGGAGAGAAGAAACTATGATGAGATGCTTGCACAGTCAAAAGCTGCACGACAGCAATATGCCAGGCCTGGGAGTCAGTCAGCTCCAGCTGGAGGTAGATAAGCACTTGTCAAAGCTGCCACAAATGAGTATGTTGTAGCTGTAGATTTGAATTGCATTGTCTGCTCTTTCTTTGAAATAGTCAGGAGACAGCCAGAAGAGAATAAGATGTGATCCACATACGGCTTTTCAAATAGAAACCATAGATGTCAGGTTGTCTTGGATGATGTTGAAGGGTTGAGTGGGCTGTACACACCTTTGTCCTCAGTGTGCATTTGTGTGACTTGTATATTTATCTCATCTCTGTGGTTTTCTTTTCAAGTTTCTATACATTTCTCAAGGTTTTGATTTCTATATGTTACTCAAGGTTTTGAAGCAAGTGTGACATTTGTCTGGGTTACCTTCACACCTTTCTCTAAGTCACAAGTTGGCTGGCTTTTGGTTGGCTTGTGGGGAGTGTGACAAGAGATTATATGGTGTGTTTACAGCACCACACTCTTACTTGCACCTGTCAACCAAGAGAACTATTACCACACATAGCCATGGTGTGCATGCATCAACAGTTTCAGCACCCTTTTTCTTCAAGTTATTCATTTTTCTTTGGTTATGTTTGTGTCCTCATTTATGAATTGCTAACGGGTCCTCAAGGGTTATTGATTTAGGGTGGAAATTTATATGACCATGCAAATTTTGCATTCACATCTTTGTACCTTCCCTCACTTGGAAAGTCACTGCTCCGCGTTCTAGTAGGTAGCTACTAAGCCACATTCCAGCTACATATGACAAAGCTATTATGTTTTGATGGGCTAACTGTTGGTAGTGGTTGACAACACTTGGAGAATCTGTAGTTTGGAATTGGTTATGCGCATTCCACCTAGGAACCAAGGGAGCCTGTTATGGTGAGAGGCTGGCCAGCCAAGATGTTGTGATGGGCCAGAGTGGACCACCAGTCATCAGAGCATCACTGAGAGAGCCTGTTATGAATCTGTTGTGGGTGAATTCTAACTCAGTTGAAGTTGCGTTTCACCTTGGTAACCTATGCTGTAGGTGAATATATGCATTTAGATGAGTAGAGCAGCTCCACCAGTGCTCAGTATGTGGCCCTGCAAAAGAAAATTGGATGAAGAAAAGTCCAAACATCACGGGTTGAATGGTCTTTGGCTCAGCATTTTTGCACAGGATGCTGAGGCTGGTAAAAGGCACAACAAAGCCTAACATTTGCTGTTGATTGGCTAAATAGTTTGATTGGTCCAGGTGGGTTGTTATTAGTAGTCTTGCACTTATTACCAGTACCAGTTTTAGTTTTATGGGTGGAGTTGGAAAAATAAAATAAAAAACTAAACTTGTATGTGAGAAATATGTATGCAGGGTCACATGTTGAGCACCTCTGGGGATGGCTGTATAAGTTAATACATGCAAGCTCTTATTACACCAGATTTCTTTTTGACTTTCTTCCTATCTTATTAGGGTAAATAGGCCAGTGACCGAACATATAAGGACTCAGTGAAGTGCTGGATGTTGATTTTTTGGGGTTGGGGTCTGGAGAAAAGTTGGGACTCATCTCTAGGCGCACTCATAGATGTTTAGGTTGTGTGATTTGGTCAACGAACAACAAGATATGCTCCCCCAAATGAAAAGGGTCTGTTGCTGGAAAAAAATCTAGAACAAACATTTGTCATCCTTATAACCATACATGTTTCACCTTAAAGAGGTGTCGACAATTGAAACATGGACAAATTTTGACCCTTGATCGAATGGGATGTGAATGAAATTTGTTGGATACTTTATGCAAAAAGGTTCATCATACATCTACTACCAAGATCAATGTTCACAAAAAAATGAAAAAATCTACGATCATACAAAACCCCACATTTTCTAACCCTAAACTTATATGTAGCACAGCACATCACTTTGGATTTTTGCTATTGACATTCCTTGGTTTGGAATTTGGACTTTGAATGGTTGAACTTTGGAGTTCGTTGGTTGCAGCTAGGTGTTAGTGCCAAAGACTTGTTGATCATTGTCACTTCCATGAGTGCTCGTAAAGGTTTTGTTTCCAATCTTCAATGATGTCCTTTAATCCCCCATCATCGTGATCTTGATCATGTCCATCTTCCTTTACACTTGGTTTTTCACTCTTGGTTCATCCTAGCTCTCAATTTTTATTGGTTCGTGACCTTGATCATGTTCGTCCTCCTCTACTTCTTGGTTCTTAGTTCTAACGTTTCTTTCTAGTTCGTGATCTTGATTGTGTTTGTCCTCCTTTGGTTCCTAGGTCCTGGTTTTTCCTGGTTCCCTTAAATTGTGATTTTGATCGTGGTCATCTTCTTATTGTTCCTAGTTCTTAGTTTTTCTTTGTTCATTTTTCTTGGCTCTTGGTTCTTCATAGTTCACGATCTTGATCGTGTTCATCCTCCTTTTGGTTCCTAGCTCCTAGTTCTTCCTAGTTCACGATTTCAATTATGTTCGTCCTTTTTTAGTTCTTGGCTTTCGAATCCTCCTAGTTCCCCCTTGAGTTGTGATCTTATTCATGTTCAACCCCTCTAGTCTCAATCTTTAGCCTCTCTTCTAATCCCCCTTTCCTTTCTTTCAAAATTGGTTACCTTAAGGTGAATTGTTGCAATTTTGCTGCAACATGCCCTCTTGCTTTCATTCGTGCCACTATAATTTCCCTTGCTTCTATTTGTGTTGGTGTTGAAATCCCAAGGTTCACACCCATGTCCAATAAGGGATGTGTTGTCACATGCATGAAAACCTACAAGAACAAAAATTAAACCAAGGACACAACAAGGAAAACAGATTACAAGAAATGTAAGCCTATGTATAATCTAAGATTAGAAACGTAAAGACACAAGGCAAGAACACAATATATGTTAAAAGATGGTTTAATCAAAATTTTATTTTGATAACGTATAAAGACAAAGGTTATGACAAGAATGTGTACCCAAAATTGATGTTGAACATACTGAAGGTAATGGGAGGTCCTACCCCTATTTATACCCCATTGGAAATCTAGTTCAAATAAACTTCCATAAAGGTTTCCATGTGTGCACCGACCAAAAAGAAAAAACTAATAATCAATTAAAAGCCAATTAAAAGTCAACTAAGGGTTAATTTAAATTATACCCCATTAGGGATTTAGTTCAAAGAAGTTTCCATAGAGGATTCCATGTGTGCACTAATCAAAGAAGCTTTTTGAGAAGCTTTTCTACTAATACTAAACTAAAAGTCAACTAAAATTTAACTAAAGGTTAATTTAGATTATATCCCATTGGGGACTTAGTTTAAATAAAATTCCATAGAAGCTTCCATGTGTGCACTAACCAAAGAAGTTTCTTGAGAAGTTTTTTTATTAATAATGAATTAAGAGTTAATTAAGAATTAACAATGATGCAAGTGATGATGTATGTAATTATGTTGGTGTAAATGATGATGCAAACGATCATGTAAGTGACTATGTTAGTGTAAACGATGATGTAAGCAATGATGTAGGTGACTATGTTAGTGTAAACATGATATAAGTGATGGGTGATGGTGTTCATGACATGCGCCCTTAAACCCGTTACAAAATTCCAATGAAACTTATCCCTATTTGTTTTACTACAACTATATACCAAACTGACATGAAATTTGTTCTTGCATGTTTTTTTGTCAATTTTTGAAGTACCCCTTCAATTGCATTTAGGGAATCAATAACTTGTTTAGACTTTTTGTCCTCCTTCTCTTTCCATTTTTGTTGTTTATTTCTTATGCTACTTTTTTGTTTAATGTTTTTAAACGCAAAATGTTTGAATACCCAATAGATGTCATAACATGTGACTAATTATAATCAACTAATGGTTATTTTCCCCTTGTTCTTCTTGCATGCAACCGTGATAAGGACAACAAAATTAACAAGAGCTAAAACATTTTGCAAATTGACAAAAGATGGGGCATTTTGCATTGTAGTTGATGAATTTTTAGTTTGTTGCACTTCACAAGTAAGTTTAGCTAAATCAATGGGCAATCCATGTGCATCTTCTAATAGACTAACTTTAAAACTATCATTAACATTTGTAGATATATCCACATAATACCTTACATCTAAGTGCTCTCGACCATTAAATTTTGTTCTAACATCTTTTCTTGTTATATTCAGTAGTTGTGTAATAGTTCCATCTTCCCCCCGTTGATCCTCATCTATTGCATAATCAAAATTAATAATGTCATCATTTGAGAAGTTGGGGTTAAGTTTTGTTGTGTATATTACACTTGGTTTAGTCTTATCATCCATTACCTTGGGATTGAATGGTCATATTATTGTAACCTTGAACTTGTTATTGATGTTTTTCTTGGTTAATGCATGTTCCAAAACCTTGTCCACCCACCTAACTAATGTGCATTTGTTTAGTTCACAATGATTATTTTTGACCATTGCACCATCTTTCCTTTTCTTGATGACGTACTCATCTTGAACTGTTCACCTCTAAAAATATAAAAACCTAGTAAGCAACCCCCCGTTGCATTGATGACACAATTTATTATTGACCATTATCTTGACCTTGGAATAGTGCTATAAATTTGTTGTGAACCTTTTTTAGCTAGAACTTTCGCACCAATTGCCTCCCAACTTGGATTCTAGTCTCATCTAAATTATAAATGTGATTTGGACTATACTTGTGTTGATTATATAATGTTCCCAAATTCTAGTAAAAGGACTTACATGACTAACTTGTTAGACCATGTGCCTTGTAGATTTCCAGTCTTTCTACAAGTCTAATGTTTAGTTTTGGATGTTGATGTTTGAACCAATACCACCAAGAATTCCCTATAATTCCATTTGTGAAAGGGGTTGGTTTGGTTTGGGTAAGCTTTGCCACCTTCATTTTGAGTTGTTGCAAGGTAATTGAAAGTTCACACTGCTACATGTTAAATATCCAGGCCATCGTTGTTACATCATTTTCATTATTAATATACTTTGTGGCCCAACCTTCCTTGATCTTGTCATGCCATTCAAGTGAGTTGAAAGAGAGGTTAAAGGTAGGTGCCAATGCTAGTTGGCCTTTCTCATTGAAAAATGCCCTCTTTCTAATATGTCCATTGCTTCTTCCAAAGTCTTAGTTGCCCATGTGCCCTTTGGGTGTAAGTGAAGAGTCCTATTAATTTTTCTTGCCTTATTTGTTTGTGCTCTTGGTGCATGCAAGATGTTCTCTGCATTTGTTGCTGGGCTATTTGGTATTGTTGCATGTGCAAGTGGCACATTCTTTTTATCTATTGGCTCCTAGTCCACCAAGCCATTTCGCCTCCTACAAAGGATATTGATCATCATGGTATCCCCTTGTTTCCTAGCCTTAACTTCTAACAAGTTGGTGGTGTCTTTTTTGGACCTACAAGAGGTATGAATTTGAATCTCTTATATGCATTGCAAGATTGCAAAAATTATGTAAACTCTCGATAATTCAGAAGAACATGATCTTCTAAAACATTACTAGAAGAAATAATGTCATAGAAGTGTTGGAAGTCTTCCCATTCTAACACAATGCCTTCAATTGGTGTGCAAAATGTTGGAATATATCTCAAGTTGTGATTGGTTCCAACCTTTTAAAATCTATAAGAATCAGTTGAATTTGTTCTCCTTACTACTCTTGAAGCCATAGATTTTTTAATCCAACAATAGTAAAGAAATTTCTTATATTTTGATGTGTATAGATAATCTACATAAACAATTATGGTTTCTTCATTTGATTCTACTGAATTATAAAACTAATCACATTTTTCTAGCCTAATATCTAATGAATTACCTTCACCTTTTTCTTTCACATGTTTTACATTATGTGCAAATTTCAAACTAGCTTCCTTTTCATCCATTAGAGATTGCAAAAAATTGCTTTTACTTCTAGTCTAATTTTTTCAATCACATGTCCTTTAATCTTTGTAGAATTCTAACCATCCCTCTCATCTACTTTAGATCTCAAACATTTTGCAACAAGAATTAATAGCTCTAGGAATTATTGAAAGAAATCTTTAATACTTTGTGAAAGTTCAAACATTTGAAAAAGTTGTTACAAACTTTGAAAAACTAGGTTATTTACTCAAATGCATGGCTATTTGCTTCTAACTTCTACATAAGCTACATGATTTTGGTGGGAATCCAAATTGTATTTGTATCTTTTGTAGGACAATAATTAAAATGTCTTGTTCGTGCTCCAAAATTGTTGTTTTAAAATTAAATTTTAAGGTTTGTAAATGCATTCAAAATGTTGGGGATTTTAAAACCCAAGTCTTTTAAAACTACATTAAACTTGTTTCATCACTTTTCAATCTAAAATGTACATTATGCATCTTTTTTGAAATTTTGGTGTAGCCTTATACCTTTAACCAAACAATTGTTAATCTAAATGGGGAGATTAGAGCCCAAAGTGCCACTTTTTTATTTTTAAACCATTCAATTTGGTATTCTGAATGGGGCTGATTTTTTTCCCATCAAATATCATTTAAAAAATTTTAGTGGGTATAGATGAGTGCCTATAGGACTTGACTTTGTCCCCATCATAAAATGTTTCATTTATTTAAGTTAGTACAAATGAGTGTTTTTGTCGCAACCCTAGCCTTGGGCTCGTGACCAAAGTAAGGGCTTGCGAAGGTGCGAGCCAAGAATGAAGCCCATGAATTACATTTTATGCTCCCATGAGTGTAGGAGAGTGTGAGGGAATGAACCCCCACACTCCCAAGGGAACTCCCACTCTGGGAGTTAGACTCTTGATGAATTCCCAAATTTTCAGAAGGCGATTGTAGGGGCCAAAACTCATTAGATTAAAAAGTTCCTTATACCATGGAAAATCTCTTGAAACATATATGCCTAAAATGGGCTCGCATAATTCATTTGGATACTTAAAACATAAGTTATGGCCAAAAGAAGGGCCGAGAGTCAAATTGCCGATTTGACTTTTGACCACTAAAAGTCAAGAATCGCCCCCATTTATTTGCGTTCAGGTGACGTGCCACATATCGTTGGAAAGATATGGATAAGGGCTACAACTTTGCTTTAAATCACACCTCAATCAAAGGTCTACACAAGAAATTATGAGCCTCCAAAATTGTAAGAGTCCCCATTTTGAGAATTTCGAGACTCTAATTTGGGAGTCTTGGCACAAAATGACATTTGGGTGTTCAGCTGTGGTCAGGCATAGAGAATATTATAAAGGGGAAGGTGGTGGCTTCCCTAAGTCCAAGCCATGGTGAGTTTTGTGAATTCGTGTTTGCCTGTGGTTCGTTCGTGCACCAAAAATGTTTTAACTATGCACTAACCAACTTATTGTTTGTTTTGTGCAGGTCCGTGTGAGTAATTGACTAGCTTGTCATTCTTTTTAGTCCCCATCCTAGAGTTCCAACATGCCCCTCTACCCCAAAAGTGATACGAACCAAGGAGCATATCCTAACTCCTTATCCTTTCGTTGTTCACCTTTTGGACTCATAGTTGAGTCCACAAAGGAATTTGGGGGTGTGTTAGTTCTATTGGCTTAACTTTTTCCCATGATTGAACATAAAAATTTCCATCATGTGGAATGTGGTTAAAAGAGCTAAACAAAATAAAAATTCACCAAACATTTGGTAATGGGGTTTAAAAAAATATTTATGGGTGTAAAATTTGTTGATCATAGGCCTATGTTCAAACTATTGCCTCGATTTGTCATTGGCCAGTGTTCGATGATCAGTTATTCTACCCTATTAATATGTTTTGTTAAGATATTTTCTCAAGTTTCAAAAAACGTTGGTTTTATTAATGTTGGCCAAATATTCGAATATGCGATAAAAATCACTAGGTAAAAATCCATATCTACATACCCTACTTAAATCTATATACCCTACCTATAATAAAAAACAACATATTGAAATTGAATGTAAATTCAACCTAGAGATGTGCATAGTTGTAGTTTGAAGACTTGCCATTAACTTTATATTTAAAAACTAGGTAAAATATAATTAAACCTTAAACCCAGTGATCGCTAATGCACTCTTTTCATGTTTAGTTCTAGATCTTATTAGGTTTAGGGTTCAATTGAGTTTTATTTCTTCTATCATTAGTAAAAATTAGCTAAAATGTAACCACTCCGTTTGCAATTACATGCGACTTGTAGTTATTTGTGACTAGATTTGGGAATATTCGTAATTACAAAATCAAATTTCAACTATTTTGTTCATTCTCACAACTATGACGCAACTTTTGGAAACTTCATCCTATTGGTTGGATGGATTTTAGATATATTTTCATCCATTAATAACTTGATATGTCCCATTAATCGCATCCTAAAAGTATTCTATAATGACATAGGGGGGGGGGAGTGTATTTGTATGTATATATATATATATATATTTGTGTGTACATTAAATATGCATATATATGTATATTGTTCATATAATGAATCTCCAAATTAATATTTGAATTCTGAAATTTGTTAATTCAATTCTGAATTTTTATTTTAAATTTTAAGAAACAATTTGACTTGAAAGTTGAAATTTGAATTCCAAAGTATTATTTTGGATTTAAAAATTGATACTTCAATTCAGAAAATTATTAATTGAGTCTAAAAATGAATATTTCAATTTTGAATATTGTTATTTGAATATGAAATTTGACATTTCAATTTTGAATTTTTTAATTTAAATCCAAAAACAATATTTCATCAAAAAAATTGACATTTGAATTCTGAATTACAATTTTGGAATCTAAATTTTTTATTTGAATTCAGAAAATTATTGATTGAATTTTAAGGGTTTTCCCTACTAATGTTATCCATAATAAACCACTTTTATAAATAATTATAAATGATTATTTTTACTAACTATAAGTTATGCTAAATAATTATTGTTAGAACATATATTTTTATATTATACATATTCTTACAATAAAAGAAATTAATTATTGTAATTAATGTTACATTACTTTAAAATAACTGTAATTACTACAGATAAGAATTAATTAGTATGTGCATAATTACTTTCTAATTCAACATAACTATTCACAATCTATAATTTATAACTTTAAATCTGAACTAAAATTTTGGAAAAAATATAATGTAATTAAAATCATTATTTTAATGATTTTTAATTTCAGGAATTATTATACAGTATTTTAATTTTTTTAATTTTTAAATTCTGTAATTAATCATCCATGATAAATATTTTTATTGCAATTTGGAAATAATTATAAAAATAATTTTATGTTTAGAATTTTTTTATATTTATAGTTAATAATTGCCAATAGGAAAAATTACTTGACCTAAATTTTCTTTTACAAAAATAAATGAAATTATATAATAATTATATTTATTAGTTTAATATTAATTTTTAAAAAATTCATGTAAGAATTTTACTTTTTAATAGCAATTGTTAGGTCATTATTTATAATTTGAAAATAAATATTTAAAATTTTTATTTTAAAATTCTAATAATTAAAATTTTTACATTAATTATATGATCCATAATTCGCTAGATTTTTTTAATAATAATTTTAATTTTTTAAAAAATTATTTAATTATCTATGAGTTATGTATTAATAATTTGTGAATAACTAGATAGCTAGTTTGTTAAATATTAAGAAGTTATTAGTTATTTAAGTAATTGATAATGAATATTTAATATTTGTAGTGTATAGTTTATATTTTAAAATATATATAAATTTAATCATTATTGATTAAATGATTATGTAATTATCTAATGAACTATGTACTTGAATTTTTTTAAAATCTAAAACAAAGAAAAAAATGCATGAAATTTTTTCTTGAGTTACAACTTAATTTGTGAGGAAATTGTAACTTCGAAACTTATCCCATGTTGTTTATTTTTCCATTCATATTTTGAACATTATATAAACAAGGGGTGTGATAATTCAATTTCACATTAAGAAATTTATGCACATGGGATAAACCAATCAAAAGACATAACTCAAAATAAAAAAACAAATTATGCTCAATTTTAAAGTACTTACCTCCCCAACCTATTTATCTATTTAACTAGGTAGGTATGTAGTTTGACCTACCCACCTAGGTCGACCTATGTATTTACCTACCTAAGTATTCACCTATATGAATAGGTATTTAGCCTAGGAAGGTAAGACCTACCTACCTACCTACTTTTTTACATAAGTGGGTAGGTAGGTATGTAAATTAGGTTTATAGGCACCTATTTATGTACCTACCTAGGTACCTACCAACCTAATATTAATATTTTTATTGAATTCATTTTAAAATACCACATGACATATTTACATTGGGTCACATGTCATCATATAAAATCATCTAAGCATTTGAATTGAACGTTTTAGATTATTTCAAAATAATAATAATATTTATATTTTAAATAATTAAACATTGGGACACGTGGCAACACATCATTTGCTTTGAATTGTGACCAAAATAGTTGCATAGATTATTTGCATGTGACAATATGTATACAATGGATGAACTTATCTTTGTTGATTTTATTTTTTCATCCGATATTTTTTGTTGTTTTCAACTAATATTGCATGCAACTTGTCCAAGGTGACTAAGGATTTTTTAGTTGTAAATGTCACTTGTGACTAAAAATTAATTGCGGAGACAAATCAAAAACACGTGTTTTTTCTTTTAGTATATCATGTCAAAGTTGTTTATTTCTATTTTTATTAAGCTTTCCATGGTTTTATGCTTTTTAGCAATCTTTTTCTTTCTTCAACATTTTAATGAACAAGTGGGATATTTCAACATCTCGGCAACTTTGACAATTTTAGGTATTTTTTCCTCTTTTGTTTTAATGTTTCATTTCCTTGGACTACGTTGGAACTTTTTTATGTTCTTTTTTTCTTATTGATGTTTTGCAACTTTCGTTTTTTTTCATATTTGTGATGAATTTTCACAACCATGACATTGCTTTTGAAGTTGTTTCTTTCTATCAATGACAATGTTGAGCTTTCTGATGTCAACTATGTGTTTCATGTTTTTTCGAGACCTTTCTTCTTTCTTTGGCACTTTTTTGGATGAATTAGATATTTCAACAGCTAAATAGATTTCACCAATTTTAGGTATCTTATCATTGGCCCTCTCCTCTTTTGTTTCATGCCTTAAATATGATCTTGAATGGAGAGGAATTCATATGTTGCATGAAAGTAATTGATTTTTTTTTCCCTTTTAGAGCACCATAGAATCTGCATCAAATGTGCCTTAAAATGTGGAGAATGTATTGTTGCAACTTTAGGTCAAGCCTTTGAATTTGTGTTCCTTTTCATGCCACATGCATTTGCTAGGACATAGAATGTTCAAGCATGCAAAAAAATGAAGCTTGGAATGTTAATGCGAAGTTGCAAAGGTGTGACATGTAATGTGAATATTTGTGTTAACATGGAAGTTTGTAAAGACCTTTGTTTGTTCATGTTTCTTACCTTATTTTCTTATTTTTGCACTCTAGGTTTGTTGTTCATCTCTTACATTCCATGTTGTAGTCATATCCAAGTTGACCATGGATTCTTGGGTCTTAATAATGAGATCAAAATGACATATAAAATGAAATTACAAGGTTGTTTTAGTTTCCAACATTGTGTCAAACGTTGGTAGATAAGATGTAACATTACTAAAATTGATTTTGAGTGGTAACCTCTTGGGAGGGTGAAATTGTGGATAATAAAAATTGCAACTCTTACACAGCAAAGAGGGAAACAACATAGGTTCATGGTTTTTTTTTTGCATGATCTAATTTAGTTTTCAATTCTTGAAAGGGAATCAATTTCATGTAATTTTCAAGTCCTTCCATTTTTCTTGTTGTGTTTCTATTGCAATTAGAAAACATAATTGTTATGTTCCTATTGTAATTAGAAGGACACATAAACTTTGTGTTCTTTTACTCTTCCATTTGTTGTTGTTGTGTTCCTATTATAACTAAAAGGACACAACAACTTTGTGTTTTTCACTCTTCCGTTTTTGTTGTTGTTGTTGTTGTGTTCCTATTGTAGCTAAAAAGATGTAACAATTTTGATGGTGTTTGCAAGTGGCATTCACTTTAACACAATAGTGTTTGAAAATGATGTTTAGTATGGTGAATTTGTGTTTCTTGCTAAAAATACTATTTGAGAATTACAAGAAGCATTGAATATCAATTCAAATGTTGACAAAAATGCATTCTAGGCTTTTTTTCCCAAAGCTTTTAATTAACTAAAACATATGGTATCCTTGGCATTGCATTACAAGTTATTAGGGGTTTTTTTGTTGTTTATAATGGTGCACAAATTAATTATTGTAATCCCCAAATCATGTGATGTATTGTTTGCCATTTTAATCCAATGGATGTTAATGTTCATAATGTTTCCCATGGGAAAAATAAGGGCCTTATGAGCTATAACAAAGACCATGGGACATTTTCTTTGAAAAAATATGTATTTCATGAACATGAAAGAGGGTAGAAGGTGGGACTTGTTGTTGCCATAAAAAGATCAAGGAGATGGAAATCAACAAAAAACAACAAAATAATAATAATATCCCTTCTTCTTTGATCAATGAATTTTTTGGCAACTGTCAATCTTATAACAAAATTGACCCTACACAACATACATTTTTTGAAGATTTGGTATAATACATTACTATTCATGGTTGAAGCACATGGTTTTAAAATAGTGTTTGTGTGTTGTGTTTTCATCTCAACATCAACTAGTGACAAATGTGATATCAAACATTATGGAGAAAACCAAGGAGAGATATGATTTGCCCTCACTTGTTTCATGCATTACATGCACATCTTTTAATCTTTGGATGTTTCATGGTGAATGTGATGCCTTTGCCATGGTTGTCAATTTTATTAACAATTTATGGGAGCATGTGCATGTTCTCATGGGAATTTTTGAAATGCATATCACAACAAGTGTAGCCATGGCAAACCAAGTAAAGGTCTTACGAGACTCTTTTGGTTTACTTGATGAAGTCATTGTTTATGTGAAGGATGAAGGGTCAAAATTTAAGTTCCTTGATTTTAATGTTAATAAGTGTTGTTATTTGTTCTCCATTTCAATTATTTAGTCCATTTGTGAGATCATGTTTTGGCCATGCTATGTCACAGGCATGTCAATATGCTCTTGATGATTCCAAGGTGCATGTTCATCAATGAGCATGCATCATTGTAGAAGATTATAACTCGGAATTAAAAAATTTAGGAAGGGGAAACAAGAGTGGAAGGATTTTTGTATTATTGCAAGGTTGTTAACAAGGATGTCAAAAATTCATGTGAAAACGTGATTTGCATTACAAATCATTTTGTTCCAAAAGACATTGGAATATCAAAATCCAATTCCATTTACTATGAGTGACAACAATTTTTGATTTTGTTATCATGAGTCACAATATAACAAACTTGGGCTATTGCTTAAGTTATTATGAATACCTTACTATCAATGGTCAAGCAATGTGTATTAAATCAAAGTCAAGGATTTTGGTTATTAGATGCGTTTGCATCTACTTTCACCTTGTGTATTTTAATGAAATATAAAGTGGCCAAAATTTAGAGTTTGAATCAACCTTTGATTCAAAGAAATTTTGATTTAGAGTTGTTGGAGTTTAGATTCACAAGTGGTGAATGTATTAACACCATTTTTAGCAGTTTTTGGCTTTTACATTAATGCCATTAATGCCAAGGTGCATAATATGTTGTCCATCATGTTGGATTCATGTTTTAAAAACATGAAGGCCATATGAGATTATGTGGGCAATGTAGTTGCTATGGATGTTGTTGTAAAATATGATGTCAAAGGCATTTGAATCTTGTGAAAATAATAATAGAGCCAACAACACTTGAAGACAACAATTGTTTCTTTGGGAATTTTTTTTTTGTTGTTGTCATCCTGTCAACATTGAAAAATGAATTTCAGATCCTCATATGCTTATGTGTACAACTAATAGAAATTATTAATCCCTTGGGGTGGTGGGCTACACATTTAATGCAATTCCCACATGTCTCATTTTTGGCTTGTTAAGTATTTGACATAATTGCTTCATAGATTGACATTGAAAGAATTTTCAGTGTTGTTGGTGTTGTCATAAATTTTCAACATTCTTGGCTTAAAATTGACAACTTGAATTGCTTCATACTTGCTATTAAAAGCTAGCCTCATGATGCTCATCTTGGGTGTGAAAGGGCCAAGGAAAGCACACTAGATTAATTTGTCACATGCGAAGACACATTGATTGAGGAACAAAAAATAGTTCATTGAAGATCAAGGTCTTTTTTAAGAAGACTTAAATTCTGTTTAAATGAGAAGGTAGTAACTCAAGTTTTTTTTAATTTCTTTATGATTCATTTGTTGCAAGAATCTTTGTTGCAATTTCCTAATGATAAGGTGGGCAAAGAAGATAGTTGTAGTTTTCAGAAAAGGTTAAGTGACCTTAAACATGCATGTTTGTGATTTTGTTGATAATTTGGGGCAATAATTTAGAAGTGTTTAGGTTTTTTTGGTCAGTTTTGTTATTCTATTGAAACATGGGTTCCTGGATTTTTTTGTTTTGTTGATGCATAGGGATCTAATTTCCAATTTTTCTTTTTTGTTTGAGGTTTTGTTAATGTTTGGGGATCTAACATATAATTTCCAGAAGTTCAAGTTGATATTTTGTATGATTTTATTGATTTGTGAGGGCAACAACTTAATGCATGGGGTTTAATTTCTATAAAGTTTTATGTTGTTTTGTGATTTTATTAATGCATGGGGATTTTGACTTGTTGTAGTTCTTTTGATGCATGAGAGTATAAACTTAGAAGTTTTTTGAAATTTTTTTGGACTTTGTTAAGGCATGTTGAATTGGTTATGTAGATGTGTGGGGGCAACAACTCGGCAGTTTGATGACCACTATGGTTGTGTTGATGTGTGGAGGTAACAACCAATAAGTCTTGTTTTTTTAATGAGTCCTATTTTTCTTGTGGTTATGCTAATGTTTGAAGCTTTTTTGCTTTGTGTGGTTATGTTGATACGGGGAAGAACAAAAAATGATGTATCCATTGTTGGTTGTAGGAATGATATGACCCAAAACAAAATTCTCATTTTAAAGAAACATCAAATTTTGTGTGCAATTTATAATGAGAAAACCATAGCCTATTAGTGCTTTTGCCATTTGATTAAGACTTTTAAAAAATTTATATATGATTTGTAATGAGAAAACCATAACCTATTGATGTTTAGGCCATTTGATTAGGACTTCAAAAAAAATTATATACAATTTATAATGAGAAAACCATAGCCTATTAACACTTGGGCCACTTGAGAGTAGGACTTATGGGATATTTTATATGATCAATCTCACATTGTGAATCAAAAACTATATATTCATGCAAATTTTAAAAATTAATTTTATAATTTTAATTACAAACCCTAAACCCTAACTGTACCTAGGATTGCCTCCTTCCTCAAAAAAAAAAAAAAGAAGAAAGAAGAAAAGAAAAAAAGAAAACTATCACTCTAGAACTGCCATGGTTTAAAATGCCAACTAAAACCTTACAACCAACTTTGCATGATTGTTGAGGCTTGTATAAAAACTGCAGATCAATGTTGTTTTTGGGTCAACTTTTTTTTGATGTGGCCAAAGTCACAATCATCTATATACGAAGATTTAGCCAAAATTGGCAACAAGCAAAACATAATAAAAAAAAGTTTAAAAAAAAAAAAAAATTTAAACATCTTTTCTATATTTTTGGCTCTTCACATACTTGCATCATGTCTAGAAATCTGGCCTGCATATGGTGAAGTAGGTCTTGAGAATTTCTGAATTTTGTGAGCTCAATTAACATACCACTACAACTTATGAAATTGCAAAATTTCCAATTGTGATTATGAGATGATGATCTAACTGTTTTGGTACAAACAGAATCAGCTCTTTTTATGTTCTGAATGTTCCAAAGGAAGGAGGAGGGAGAAGGGAGGAGGGAGGGAGAGATGTTTAAGAGATGTTTGGAACATCCAGAACAATTTTCTCTATGTTCTGAATGTTCCAAAGCCCAAGCTGTAAAAGAGATTTTTTGAATGTTCCAAAGGGAGCATTGAAAGATGTTTCAAATGTTCCGAAAGTGAGCTTATACACTTTTGAAGGAGTATATAGGATGCTGAACACTTCATATATATATTTCTACAAGAAAAGGTACATAATGATCATCCTGTGTGTGAGGAGAGAGAGAGAGAGAGAGAAAACAAGAAAACATCCTCCTGAGAAAGACAAAGAAGGGATCCTCCACGGAGAGAGAGAGAGAGAACCAGGGAGTGCACCACATGGGAAGCAAATCCTGCAATCTTGAACCAAAATGATTTGCTGAGGAAAACCCAAAGGATGATCTTGATGGGGTACTTTTGCTGTGGCTATATAGACTCTAGAGCATTTCATGATTACCTTGGCATGACCCTGGTAGCTCCACTTTCCTCCTCTTGAGTCTTCACCTCCTGTACCACCTGCTGTAAAGTCTGGAGAAGAAACCACGACAGATTTGCCAAAGATACTTCCAGCAAATGCGGAAGAAGCCTTCGGTGTAGTTTTCAAGCGATGCTTGTGGTTCTTGTGGTTGTTGCTTCTTCTTCCCCTGTGAGCTGAATACCAATCCTGATCCCTAGTAGCTGCTGGAGGTAGCTTTGCTCTTAGTCGGTCTGGCAGATCCGAGGGAATCTGAATGACGTGGTGTGATGCCTGATCCTGTTTCGGGAAGTATCCATTGACTACAGAAGAAGAGGCACCTTCATGCAGCAGTGATGGATTCCAAGGATGATAGTTCTTCACATGACTCGATCCGGCCGCAACAACAGAGACACCGGCTGCAGTAACTGCTGCCGCTGCTCCTGGCACCTGCTGTACTCTTGTGTAAACTGGTCGATTATTTGGTTGTTTATAGTCAGCCGGCAGAAGATTCGAAGCTTGAGAATGTGCCACTTTCTTCGCAGCTGCTGATTGAGATCTCGCAATATAAGTACTACTAGAGCTGTACCCAGCTGCAATCGACAGAGGCCCGCCAGCTCGCTGCACTACTCTATAAACGAACTGTTGCTGCTGTTCATGAACCGCCGTCTCTGGAGCTGCTTGATCCTTACCTGCTGCAGGCTTCCGCAAATGAGCGTTTGCTACTTGATGAACGCGAGGAAATTTGGCATGAGGACCGCATTTGAAGTGCGGTGGCTTGGACCCACGAATCCTGGGGACGAAATTTTCTGACCGCAGTTTGTTCATCAACTGCGGGTCATCGAGCATAGCTTGGAAGCGGGGAACCTTAGCGTGATACTTGCTCTCAAGCACCGTGACGTTCTCCACCCGGGCTTTTTTGAACACCCATAACCTGCGGTTGTCGAGAGACCAGAACTCATCATCATACCTCACGACTCTGAGCTTCCCGAAATCGGATGGCGCTTTCTCTTGGCGCAGGATCATATTCACCGCATCCTCGATCTTGGTGTGCTGATATGGTTCCTTAAAATGTGCCCCGATGTCCAGTTGTGTGAACCTCAGAATCCTGGGGCTCACTTCATACTCTTTCACCTCTTTTCGTCCCGGCATGTCCGGCTCCGATGCAGATGATGATGATGCTCCAGCAGCTACAGTTACTACCGATCAGCAGCGGCAGCAGCTTTGAAGAGGAATCACCACCACCTGGGAGCTAGCAGCAGCAGCTTTGAAGAAGAATGAACACCACCTAGGAGCTAGCCGCAGCAGCTTCGATTGGAAACTGGTGAAGCTGAGACTGCAACACAACATTAACACCCACGACTGTTTACATCTGTCTCACTGCAGCAGCACCACCACCACCATTTGTCAACCACTTCTGCTGCAACTCCAGCTTCCAAATTTGCAGAGCTTGTAAAGGACTTGTGTGTGAGAGAGAAAAGGAGACACACACACACACAAGGAGCAGGGAGCTCAAAGCTCCTCTCATACCACACACAAACACACACACACACAAGCACAAGCACACAAAATTGAGAAGCTCAAAGCTCTCTACAACTTTTTCTATTTTTTCCTTTTTTTTTCGCTTCTTCTTCTTCTCCTTACTTTACCGCTCAAAGATTGTTGACAAAAATGACAAAATGTGCAGTTTTTGTTTCCCAGATATATTTAAGTAACAGTGAAATTTGAGTTCAAATTCTGACCTTATATCAATTGATCATCGCTGGTAATGCAAAGCAACACAAAGCCCAAGTCATCAAGTATTGATTGTTGATCATCACTAGTAGTGCGAAGCAACACAAAGCCCAAGTCATCAAGTATTGTTGATCATCACTAGTAGTGCAAAGCAACACAAAGCCACAAGTATTAGTTGACAAATATGTGCAATGGCTGTTTTCCAGATTTATTTAAGCAATAGTGAAATTTGAGTTAATATTTTCACCTTATGTCAATTGATCATCACTGGTAGTAATGCCAAGCAACTCAAAGCCCAAGTATTGTTGACAAAAATGTGCAATGTCGGTTGCCCAGACAAGAGGAATTAGGTAGGTAGTACATCAGCAATGGGTTGCTGATGTACTATACTCTAATACCTAGGGCTAGTTCAGATTTTCTTTCACCTTAAGATTTTTTTAAGGATGCATCAAGCAATTACAAGACCTAGTTAGATTTGGCAAAAGTGCAAATCTTCTAAGGTAGAATTGCCCATCACCGAAAACATACTCATCATTGAACACTTTTCAATATTTTTTCTCATTCCTTAACTAAATTGAGCTATTTTTATGCTATTAAACATGCAAACTGGAGGACTACAAATGTTCTTTCAGTTTCAGAAGTAAAGGAGCAACGCAGAAAAATAACTCTAAACACCACTTTGGTTCTAACCCTGTATTTTCATCATTTTTTATTTGTTTTGAGTGATTTAAAATCTGCTGAGTGCGCCAACTAAAGCTTTACTAAACATCTTTGTATTCTAAAGACAAAGATGCAACCATCAAAGATTTTAAGCTCCAAATCCTAATCTGTTATAATTCACCTTTCATTAGACATTGAACCCCTTACACCAAACATCTTTTATTTTTTCCATTCCTTTATTGAATTGACAAACTTTTGTGATTTTGGAAGCACTAGGTGGAGGGTTAGAAATGTTCTTTGAACTTCAGAACCAGAGGAACATTGTGTGAGGATTCAACCTCCTTTTACTTGTTAAGTGTTCACAAAATCATTAATTAGTGCCTAACCGGGTTAGGTACTAAGGGTGGTCTATCACCTTCTAATTTCATTTCTTTCTTTCTTATGATCATAAAATAAAATATATGTATGGGATAGATAAGCCAGTGAAAGAACATTTAAGAACTCGAAAGAGGTTGAATCTGCACACATTGTTCCTTTGCTTCTAAAGCTCAAAGAACATTTGTAGCCTTCTGCCTAGTGCTTTCAACATGGTAAAAATTGCTCAAATCGAGAAAGGAATAAGGAAAGATGTAGAGTGTTTTTGTGTAAACGGTTCAATGTTCAACCAGGGGTGAATTAAAATAAATTAGGATTTCAAGCTTAAAATCTTTAATCATTGCATCTTTACCTCTGGAATTCAAAGAAGTTTTGTAAAACTTTATTTGGCGCACTCATCAAGTCTTAAATCACTCAAGACAAACTCAAAATGATGAAGATATGGGGCTCAAACTAAAGAGGAGTAACATCCCATTTTTGTGCCATTTGGAAACCTCCAATTTGCACATCCAATGACACAAAAATTGCTTAATTTGGTTAAGGAATGAAAAAAATATTGCTAAATGTTCAATACATGTTTGGTGATGAACAATTCTACGCTAGTTGATTTGTATTTCTTCATTGAATTAAATTTCGCTAGTTGATTTGTATTTCTTCATTGAATTAAATTTCAATGAGAAATGGTACATTGGACTTGGATTGCTTTCTATTCCAAGTCCATCTTGACAATTCCAAGTTCAAACTTTTTCATATTTTCCTTTTCAAATGAATTAGCTTTCAATGACCAGTTTGAATGACCAGTTTGAGTGACTTTGGCTATAGTGGTTGCAAGCATGAAGGAACCAGAACCCATGAGTGCACAATGAAGGATGAATGGTAAGTGGTCAGGGAACAGTTTTCTGTTGGGTTTCAGTTCCTTAGCTAACTATGGTAATTACCTCAGTTACTCTCTTTTTACCCCCCCTAACAACTCACAAGCAGGCTGTTAGTAGGTAGATAGTAAAAACAGCCCTTATTACATTAACATATGTATAAACCATCTATTTACTTAGTATTTACTTATTTTCCTACCTACCAACCAAGTATGAGACCTATTTCTTACAGAATTGGTTACCGAGGTGAAACCAAATATTAACTTAGTTGAGGTTCATCCACAACTGAGTAATAACGGGCATCCAGTGGATGGTGAGCTGGTGGGTGCTGGTTCACGGTAATATGAATTTGGAACTTGTACAAGACCTGAGCAAATCCCCACTTGGATATCAGTAGGGCGTACATGAGCTCACAACCTTGACCAAAGTGAACCAGTACCCATCAGCGCAACATGCAAGATGGATGGTAAGTATGTGAACAGAAAACACTTTTTCATTGTATTCCTGTCCAATAGCTAACCACTGTAGCTAACCACTGTGGTTAGCTATGTACTAAACTATCCACATGCAGATCTACCCACCTACTAATAAACAAGTGCCTTACCCACTTATTGACCTATATAATAATCATGTATATCGCTCCCCTACTTACTTCAGTAATCACCTACGGTAGTGTGAGGGGGAAGTAGGAGGGTTTACATGATAAGTTACTAAGGTGCAACCTTGGTAACTCTTTTGGTTCATAGTTCATACACAATTGGGTATGGTATTGGAGATTTTTTGAATGGATGATACAAAGAGGGTCCCCAATGTGCACATGCAAGTTTTTTACTAACCAAACTTTATTGGGAAGGAACGATTTCCATGCACTTTCCATAGTGGTCACGTAGACAACCCTAAATTTCCCCACCCCACATCATGACAAGCACGGGTGCAGTGCACTGTTTACCGATTCACTTGTCTGGCATTATTGAAGCACACCACTTTGTCTACCGAGAAAATTAATGCAAATCCACCATCGAAATGATATTATAGCAAGAACATGGTTAAAAAATTTACTGTATGCTTCAAATTGGGGTATAGCATTGTGATTCCCATTTCCCTCGGCCTTCTCTTACACATCCTTGGGATTGCATATTGGAGAAAAAGTGAAGTACAAAATATCTTTACAGCATCTCCAGCAGTGCTCAGTACGTTACCCTGTAAAAATATTTTTCACATCCAAGTTTAGTGATTTACTTTTTTACAACCCCGCCCATATAACTGAAACTGGAACAGCCAATAGGTTGGGGAGGACTAATAGTGAACCACCTGGACGAATCATTATGATTACCCAATCAGAAACACTGAGCAGCAGTCAGATCAAATTCACTACACTCTTTTCCGCAGGTGTGCAGCATTGCTTAGCTTCTTACCAGCCACTGCAAAGTGAACCCTTAGTTCCCACCCATAACATAACATAATACACATAATTGGCATGCCATGGGTGAGTGGGCTTGGAGAACAACCTAGGCCTAGGTGAGACCCACCCCAGGAATCATCGGTAAGGCATGTCCCTCATGCCAGGGGTGGCGTTTGAGAATTTAAACCAAGGTGGGGCTTAGCCTTGAAATTGTTGGTCCAACAATGTCTCTCACAAGTTTTGAACTATGGACTAAGCTTGGTAGGTTCAAGCTAGGAACTAGGGATTTTTTGAAAAAAAATTTCCCAATTTTGTGATGTACCTGAAGTGGCAATCGTCCATAAGATGATTTAGCCAGATTTGGCTACATACTAGAGTAGAAAAAAATTAGAATCCTTCTAAATTCTTGGCTACTACTGGAACTTATGGGATTGCAATATCTGTCATTTTTAAGGTTATTTTAAAACTGACACAAAATTATGGTTTAAGGTTGATGTTTGAGATTCCAATTCATTTGTTTGGCATGTCTTTGATAAGTGATATTTGAAGTTAGCCAAGCTCTTAACCAAGTTAGCCAAACCCTAAACTCTAAACCCTAGGCTTTCCTCCCTAATTTGCACATATAGTTCCCCTGCTCCCTAGTGAGCAAAATTATGCCTTCACAATTGTGAGCCTTCAATAGTTTTGGATATTAAAATTTGTGGCAAGATAATGAAAATTTTATTAATGTGTATTAAATGTGACCAAAATGTTGGTGCCATAAGGGACACCTTTAAAAGGAATTTCTTGTAATGATTTTGGTTAGTGAGAATGATTTGTGCATGGAATGATGTAAATGGTCTTTTATTGTTTGAAGTGTATTTTTAAAACATTTATGGGGTGAGGACACCCAATATTAAACTTTAAGTTTTGAAATTATGGGGTGGAGATGCTCTTAGAAAACAAAAACAAGAAAAAATGTTTTAAAATATCTCTCTTTCATCTGGACTTAACTGGTTTTTAGTTTTTAAAGTCACGAAAATGTCATGACAATACAAATATTTTCACCTACCCCAAAAAACCCACTGGGGAAGGGAGTATCATTAGCTTGATACAAGTGCTTATTGATACAAGTGCTTATTTACTATGACTTGCTTGCTAAGAGGTGATTTATAACATTTGAGGCTATAATTAATCATGCTTAGCATGGTTTGAATTCCAAAAAAACTTCAACCTCCTCTTGTTGAAAAATTTACATAGACCTTACAATACAACTTTCCTTTGGCTAAAAAATGCAATAGATATTTGAGATATCCTTTAAATAACATTTTTAGGGGATCTACACATTTAGTTTGGTTGAAATTAGGCACATAACCTGAAATTGTGATAGTAATTTTCAAATTGTGAAAAAATAAGGCACCCAATCAAAATAGCATCTAATTTTGACATCAAACTAGTTTGGTCCTTCATCCCTTGTTTGCAAAGGAGGTAGAAGAAACATTTCTAGATAGCTTTCCTAGGTTCTAAATAGCCTAAGCAAATAAGTAGCATAGGTGAGTACAAAGTGACTAAGGTAAGTAGCTTATGTCGGTAGGCACTTTAAGTGGTTAAGTAGGTAAATGGGTAGATAAGTAATTTAAGTAAGTCATAAGTTAGTGGGGCAACAGATAGGTACCTTATGTAGCTTAGATAGAAAGGTAGGTATAATAGGGGGTTATATATGAGGGTATGTAGCCTAGGTTGGCTAGTAGGTTGGTCGGTAAAATGGGGTCTTGTCGTGACGTGTAATGTCGTGATGTATGATGTCGTAAAGGTGTAAATCCACAATAAGTTCTACTAAACAAAAAGATTAAAGCCAGTCAAAGGTAGAAACTAATCAACCAAAAAGAAATGCACACACATATATACAATGCACAAGAGAAGGCTAAGATGAAATTCTCATGTATATTGAATTGCAAAAAAGGAAAGAATATGTAGTGTATGTAGACGGTGGCCATGTAATAACCACTATGAGGATCTAAAAATCCAATCTAACTAAGAAGAAATTTTCTTGACAAAGGAATTCTAAAAAAACTAAAATGAGAAGGGGAGGGCTTGGTTTTTCATATAGTTGTCAACAAGCTGAAACCCTAAACACCTAATAACGTACAGTCACCTAAGAACGTACATTAAACCTAAAAGGCATGATGGGCATGCCCTTAACCGGCCATTATGTATGAGGCCATGTATGGGCATGATAATTGTCATGATGTGTAATGTCGTGACGTACAATGTTGTAAATGTGTAATTCCACAATAAGCTCTACTAAACAAAAAAACTAAAACTAGTCAAAGGTAGAAATTAATCAACCAAAAAGAGATGCACACACATGTATATATAATGCACAAAAAGAAGCTGAGATGAAATTCTCATGTATCCCCCCCAGACCTGAGCCGAAAAAAACGTGGCATGGTTTGAGTAAAAATCAAAGGTGCTATAAGAGAACATGATGAACAATACCAAATGTCAACAGGAACTTGAGTGAACTCTGGCTTGAGGTATAAGAGATGGTATCCACCATTATAGTTATCAGAAAGTAGCATATGATTAACATCGTCTATCCTCTAACATACCTATCATGGATAGTCAAGTGGAGGAATCCAAGTCGATGTGATGATGGTAGGATCCAAATTTGGTAAATGGCAGGGCACACAATTTTTGGAATGATCCCAAATTGTGTGTCCGTTAGCTCCTTATAACTCCAACACACTTAAAGGCCTAATTCCCTTAATCCTCAAAATAGTGCGACCAGAAAAAGTGTCTAGAGTATCATTAGGGTGCCGCTAAAGATACACAAAATCACCAACATCAAATTGTCTCACCTTAGGTTTATAACTGCCATTTCATGTGTGTGCATACCATAAGGTGTCTTGATGTTGTGCAATGGACAAATTCTCCATGGCCATGGGCATAACCCTCTTGAATAGAACAACTCTCTCTGCAATGACCCTAGCCCAAGTGGATGGAGAGTCCAAGTCCACAACCTAGTCCATTTGAACATCAATGGAAGAGGGTGGAATGGGATGTCTCCCAAAAAGTAGAAAATAAAGAGATAAATGAGACAAAGAAGTGTGTTTGGACATCATGTAACCCATGGTGATGTAAGGGAAGGCTAAATTCCAATCCTTTTTGTTCTTAGTGAGGCAAATATTCCAAAGTCCGTTTGGGCATGTTTGAACCATCTTTTCTCCAAGGCCATCAGATTGGGGATGATCTCTTGAAATCCATTGATGGTTAATGAGAGCATGGTCAAGTAGGCCTTGGAATTCTCCCTTGAACTTTGATCCTTGATCAGTAAGGCACTCAGCACAAGCCCTAAAACTACTTAAAACATGTTGTAAGAAAGCCTAGCTAGTGTTGTGTGATGACTTGTCCAATAACACAACAAGCTCGACCCATTCTGAAAAATGCTCAATCATAATCATGATGTAGACATTACCCCTGGAGGTCTATGGTAATTTTCCAACTAAATCACATGACCAACGATAGAACATGCCTTGAATAGGGAATGGAGAAAGCGTGATTGTCGAAAGGAGAAGGAAGTTCTCATTCTATCACATTGTTTTCACCTAGCAGTGATGTTTCAGACTCTAGCATACATACCTCTCCAATGGTAATGAGGAACGAAAAGGCTATAAATACATTTAACTCCAAAGTGTCCAAACCTTAAGTGTACCTTTTGAATAAGACCAAGTCGTTCATGTGGTGGAAGGACCACTATGTCACCTTGTGGTAAGCATTGAACGAGGTGATTGTCTCTCCATGAGTAGCATTTGGACCATTGTTGTATGCGATCCCACTAACTTGATGTAACTTGGGGAGGGTATTCCCCATGTTGAAGAAACCTCAGAGTGTCCAAGTCCTCCCATATATACACAATGGGATATTTAACTAGGTTACATTGCAGTAGTGCAAGATAACTAAATGCATTAGATACATGTATAGTTGGAATCTAATCAAAGTTTTGTTTAGCTTTTGAGAAATCTTCAAAGGTAGTGAGGGGTCTCCATGACATGGTATTTGCGTTCTGATGTGTAATACCAAGTCGGTGAATAACCTTGAACTTATACTCTTGAAATATAAACGCCCAACGAGCTAACTTACTAGTAAGCTTATCGTTGGTCATTAACCACTTGATAGGATGGTGGTCGCTATACAAAATGAAATTGGTCCCATAAAGATAAGGCCTGAAATGTATGACGACCCATACAATAACAAGGCACTCCCCCTTGTATGAAGAGTAGTTGCTCTCAGCCTTGTTGTTGCTTCGAAATGCATAGGTGATGACATTTTCTTCATCAAGTTGGCCAAGAATAGTTCCAATACCAAGAGCACTCACTCCAATTTGTGTGTACAAGGAAAACCTTGCTGAAATTAGGTTTTTTCATAATGGGGAACTCTGAAAGTTTTTCCTTGAGTGTGTTGAAAGCTTCCTAAGCCTCATCACTCCATGTCCAAGCAAAATCCTTCTTTAACAATGCATAGAAAGGATGAGCAATAGTATTGAAGTCTTGGACATAAATTTTGTAGTAATTACATAATCTGATGAAGCTCCTCAACGTGTGAACATCAGTAAGATTGGGCATCTCCAAAATGGTTACCACTTTGGCCCAATGAGCCATAATACCATTTGACAAAATTTTGTGTCCAAGGTAGACTATTGAGGTGACAACAAATTCACACTTTTTAAGATGGATCTTCATATTGACTTTGTGGAGCCTCTTGAATAACTCTTCAAGATGAGCCAAGTGTCACATGAATCCCTTGCTATGCACTACGACATCATCTATGTAGCACTTCAAAAAATCTGCCCTTTTGAGAACTTGGTCCATGATTCCTTAAAACAAAACAGGTGCATTCTTCAATCCAAAAGGCATCACAAGCCATTCTGACAACTTGTTACTTCCATGGAATGTCATTTTTTTGTGATCCTTTGTAGTGAACAAAATTTGGTTGAAGCCTTGCTTTAAATCCACAATTGTGAATATGTTTGAATCTCTAATGCTATTAAATAGTTTTTTAGGGATGGGCATGGGGTACCTATCTTGAGGTGTAACCAGGTTCAAAGGCCTATAATCAGCACACATCCTTTTCTTAGTCCATAATCTAATTGAATCATTTTTTGTTGGCATTACTATAGCGGTTACGAAATCAGAACTTGATGGCTAAATGAAACTAGCCTCATGTAGCTCTTTGCATCTTTCATCTATTAGTTCCCACTCATGCTTGCTCAACCTATGCCTCCTCCGATAGATGGGTGTCTCATCTGTAAGGTCTATAGAAAACTACATGGTCTTACACCTACCTAAGTCTTTCATGAAGAATGCGAACACATTCTCATACTTAATTAGCAAATTTGTGACCTGGTCTCTTTCTTTCTTGGTGAGTTAGTTCCCCATAATGAAAGGGTAGTTGGAAACACATGGAATGTAGTTGGAAAGTGTGTTTGAAAACTTGGTGTATTGGGTTTTCCATTATCCAACTTCGCAAATTCATAGAAGGTTGTAATTGTTTCTCTAGAAATTGATGTACCTCCAAGTGTATCAAAAACAACTTGAGTCACATTACATGGTACCTTTTCACCCCAACATTAGGAGTGAAATGTAGAATGTTGAAGATAGGCAAATTTATTTGGTCGGGGTGCCATGTAATCGTATCACCAAAACTACAAGCTAATTGAATCAATGTTGGTGTTGTGTACATTTGAAAAAGTAAACATGTTACCAACAACCATGTAAGGAAGTTCAGGTCCATGCCTCTCCCCAATAAAGCGTTACGTTCCAATTTAGTCACCTTGGCGTGACTAGTAGTGCCAATTTCAAACCCCATAACCTTTCCTCTTTCTTATGGGCTTGGTTCATCCCAAGTGGCTTAAACATGACGATACACCAAGCCTCGTCCATCTCCCTAAAAAACATGTGCTCTTGGGAAGGAGACAAAGGTGGGCCAAGCACCTCCTCGTTTTCCTATTATGTTCACAAGAAACCAAGGAGATTTTTATTGCCTTGTAACTGGTTGGCAAGAGCTCTGATCATCCAATATGTGAAAAACCTATAGGTTGGGGTCTCTAATGGTGTATCTCAAAGTTAGCTGCAGAACTGAAAGTGGTGGAAGGTTGGTCCACCAGTTGCGTAGCCGATGCGCATAGAACCGCATTGTGTCGCATTAAGTAGGAATAGCTTTCCAAAGTAATGTTTGACCAGCGTATAATGCTCCTCGACTTTCTCCCTCTAGTCAAGCTGAAAAGGGGTGTTCTTAATTACATAACTAAACATAGGAGAAATGGATTAAACCCAACTAATCAATCGTACCATGTCCATGAAAGACCGGATCTTGTGTCACCCAAGCCTTTTCCAAATCCAACTGTTGAAAATCCTTGACATTCCCAACCTGAAATGATGAGGTCAATGGGGCCAAATAATTCCATATGTTTTTTCTAAATTAATTGTATGTTAGAGCGCAAAAACGTGAAATTGGCTTCCGTGCGGTGGTTGCCAACTATTGTGGAAATCTGGTTATGAGTTCCCTCATTCTCGATGCCGCCATTTGCCTTGCAATAGGATCAATGTCTACGTAAAAATACCTCCGAACCACCATCCCTGACTATAGTAGGGCTTCGAGACATGTACTAATACCACCAAATATTTATAGTAATGTAATCACCTCCTTAGTGGTGTCTAGGTGATTAGCTGACGAAATATTGGCTTATTCGGTTAGCCATGGCTCTCCATGTTCTCAAAACTAGACAAAGCTTTGACTAAAGGTTGGTGAGCTGCTTTGAACCTCTGGTCCGTGTTGAATGTCAATAGGAACCACCCTCAAGCTTTCAGTAGCTTCAGTGTAAGTTGTATCCTCTTCATCTCCTTCTATCCACTTGTGGCTAACTTGTTGGATGTAGGAAATAGTGTGTGCTTCCTTGAGCATATAATGGTGAGCCATTAGATTATGTTTCCCATGTAAATCAAGGGGTATGTATCCCAGGTGGTGGCCATTAGTCTCCCAATCCACTTGGTAGTACGCATGCTTGAACTAGTTGTCAATTGTGAAACCTGGTGGAAATAGGGTTTTTTGCCAATGAGCACATCGTAATTGGTCACATTAGTGACTAAACATCTAACTTGTAAGCAAAGCTTTTGATCTATACCTTTATTGAAATTAAATGCAATCAAACCCAAACTTTCCCCAAGTACCTTTTCTATGCTCCCACTAGCGGTGCAAATTTGCCACATAGATTTCTGTAGTTTGGAGTCGAGCATGCCCATCCTCTTGGCGAATTAAACTCCAAGAATCACTAGTTGGGCACCTGTATCAAGAAATAACATTTTGGGTGTATGTTATCCCACCTGGATTACTGACTCAATATTGTTGACAATGGTAACTCCAATGGCGATGGAAGTTCTCTCACTAGCCACCACCTTCGGAAATGAGTGAGAGAATTTGTCAAAATAATGGTTATACACAACGTATTTGCTAAGTAACAAATCCACAAGTGAGGTGTTTTTAATTCCCTTTTGATATGTGAATATAGAATCAAAGGTAGGAGAACCCACTAGTTTAACCATGCTAAAACTAGTGACCAAATTATGAATGCCATTTGCAACACGTGAACCAATCAAGTGTCTCTCTAAGGTGTTGGATGGGACCCTTTTAGCATGTGGATGATGGATTGATAGGGGACCTAATGTAGTGTTTAGGGTATCCTTTAGTACTACAATTATGTCCTTGGTGCTTAGCTTCAAATCTTGAAAACTAAACAACGGTGTACTCACAAGCTTTTATGCCATTTCACACATTTGAAGTTGGCATTCCATAAGCTTATCAGTGGAAAATTATATGTTTTTTTTATGTACATGTACTCTTGGGACATGAGAATTTAATGCCCTAGTAGCTTGTGGTGTAATAGTCTCCTCCCCCCTCGCCAACAAGGTGCATTTTTCTTCCATGTTGAAAGGACGAAAAAATTGTGGCATGACTGCTTGAACTCTTCTAGCCCTAGTAATAGGTCTTGAACCAAATGCGAGTCCATCAATCTAAATTACTTACCTAGTGGCAAAAACTCTAGGTGCCACATTAGCCTCTTGTGCCGCAAAGTAGGAAGGGCAAAAGGAAGTGGCAAATTTTGGTGTGAGACTAGAATTGTGTGCATTGGAAAGAACATATTCCCCAACCATGGCATCGTGTGGGAGGCCATAGAACAACCTAGGAGGTACTTCTCGTGATCTTGAACCCTATACATGTTGGGCATGATTAGCTGGTTGAGAAGACTTGCCTTTTAGATTAGCAAGTTGGACCTTCAATGATTCGAGTTCATTTTGCAGAGTTTGAACTTAAACGGCATGGGTTTGAAACACCTCCCTCTTATTAGCATTGTGCTAAATAATCAAACTTCCAATGTCAAGTCCTTACCATCAATAATCATGTTGTAAAGGATATAATAACAAACCATCATGTTAGGTAGAAAAGAGGATATGTAAGTTCTTTTTAAAAACTTTTCTTTAAAAATTCCTATTTCAACACTATTGTTCATTACATAGCACCTCAAGTATGGTATCGTTCACATTTTCAATGTGCTTGCAAGAAATCATCAGCCAAGATATAAAAGGTACAACCTTTGTCCCAAGAATATAGGGCTAAAGTTTTTTATCACCTTGAATATTCGATCAAACAAATCATTATTGATAGCTTTATGGTACAAGTTCAAAATTCATAAGATGTGAATTTCAATCATTAAGCTTAGCATACCCACAAAAAAAATCACTAATGTTATTCTATAACACCATGGAGAAATGGTAAACCATGCTAGTTTTTAAAGTTAACCATCACTTCTACTAACTCCTTTCCCTTCAGCCACCTCACTTGATTTTTGAAAGTTGTATTCATTACATAAATTAACTTTCAACCAACCAAATGAGCAATGGATTTGCTAATGGCAAATAGTTTATTGCATTGAAAATATTATGCTCCATGATCAAGCTTGTAAAACGAGCATGCACTTCAAATTCCTATAAATATTTAACAACTATAATGTGTGTTTTTGTTTTTCCATTGAATGTTTTAACTCTAATCAATTGGAAAACAAACTCTTTATTACCCTAAAATGTCCAATTTATCTCTAGCCATTGCATTGAATAATTAGAAAATGAAAATATCACATTGTATACCTTGCTTTTAACCAATCCTTAATATCCTTGTCAAACGACAAATAAAAAATGCAAGACATTCCATATTTTATACATCAATGAAGAATCAAGGAGTTCAATAGGTCATTTGGGACACAACTTTACCTTTTTGGAGTTTGAAATTAAGAAATTGCCTTCAATTCAATATCAAAACACACAATCAAACACTCGTGGGACTGTAAAAGAATTTGCGTGAAATGGCTTAATAACATTTATTTTTAGTGGCTTCACTATAAAAAAAATCTTTAAAATGTCATCCAACAACAACAAAATTTTACAAATGTTATGTGATAACTACATAAAGAATTTAAAAATAAAGCTAAAAAACTTGAGAAAAATGTGAAACATGAACAAAATTGACTTAACATAGAAAGTGAAAAAATATAACACCAAGGTCAAACACATAAAATGAAACAATGAATGAATAGACTAATACTTCAAACTTGTAAGACAAAAGAAACACTTATAACGGAAAGAAAATAATTGATCAAATATTGTGGGAGCAAAAGTGCAAAAAAATCGAAGTTAAATGGAACAAGATGCAACCAAAAAAAAAAAACAAAACAAAAAATTATGAATTGAAATTTGTTGCTTAACTATTGGAATTGAAGGAACACCAATGTGAAGGCCCCAATAGCAAAGAAAACTTCAAAAAATAACAAGAAGTTGCTTTAAAACCTCAAATAACAAGCTCCCCCCCCCCCCCCCCCCCCACAACACCAACACCAAACCAAACAAAAACAAGAAAAT
>Ga0116227_10002836_pt1 | contig 39037 bp, 25 predicted proteins | sample S1TSphgellanicum_FD_89693 | JGI IMG/M metagenome (GOLD analysis project Ga0116227, IMG submission 89693) | Host-associated microbial communities from peat moss isolated from Minnesota, USA - S1T2_Fb - Sphagnum magellanicum MG | ecosystem: Host-associated > Plants > Peat moss > Unclassified...
GTCAATGCGAAGATGATGATGTCCGTCTCCATTGTCGAACGTGGGTTCCCGATGATGGCCATTATCGTTGGCTACGAGGGCCAATCAACCCCCTTCCCATGGAGCATCGAGCCGAGTACCTCGCTCGCACCATTCGTCGCATTTTAGATTTTTTGCAATTGTGATCTATCCTTTAAATCGGTTATAAATTTGTACTTCACCTCAGGCTACTCAGGCGGAAATGTTAATACTTAAGTTTGATTTGATTCTATTTAAAAGTCTGATAGAAGTGAAACTAAATAAAGATGTATTAGGATTACATCCTAAAAATCTTACAAGTACATCATTAGTGATTGAAGATTCTTCTACAGACTAACTTAACCTTGTCATGGCGAAATGCTATTGTTAATTATGGGCGTGTATTCTCTATATATCAATAAATCACATCTAATTCTACATCCCCTTTCCCTTCTGTGCAACATAAAGGGGATAATGTACTTTAAAAGGTTTACTAGGTGCTTAATTGTTTAAGCGCTACATCAACTGAAATAAAGAAGTAATATATGCCTAGAAATATCACAAAAGCTGATTCAACTATTAATAATCACTACTTGGAGGCTTATAAACATTCAAATCATTAGTACTAAGGAAAATTACGGAACTAAAGCTTAACTAATTGTTGAGCTATAATCCATGGCTCACAGCAGGTTTAGGCTTTGGAAGCCCCAACTTCAATTTTAACTATTCTATCATAATATTAACTCTGAAACCTCCATTTAATAACACATCCTCTATTGTATTCTTCCCAATTTGTACTTGGATAACTGCCATATGATTATTTATTGCTATAACAACTATCCCTACATTTGGTATTAAAGAACCAACTTGTTTTTTTGTGGTTGTTCTACTTAAATTCAGAGTTTTCTCTAGTTTTAGCTTTTGCCAAAAATATCTCTTTAACTCAAGAGTTAGTTCAAGCAACTGTCCCAAGCTCAAAATATAACTTGTTTTTAGCATTTGTATTAATGTTTAGAAAACTTTCTTCTATTGTGATCAATTTTTCTTGTGACTTCATTATTTTTTGATTTTTCTATGCTTCCATAGGAATAGTATTTGGCATACCTAGCTAGGTTATGTTCCATCCCTCCATGGATGTGGATGGCCTTTCTATTTGGGTCTGTGTTTTCTGAATATATTGAATTATCTCCACCATTGACTTCTTCAATTGTTCTTTTTTCTCCCATTTAACAACACTATTTGCTTTTCTTGGCTCTCTATCCTTGAACACCTATTTTTCAATTACTTTACTTCTTATGGTAACATTAACATCCACCACATTCACATATGTCATGACTATTTGTGTCTCAGTAATAGGTTGAACCTTTGCTACTACCATGGATTTTGCATGAAGCATTTTCTGCATTTCAACAAACTTTGGACAATCTATCATTTTATGTCCATTCAAACCACGGATGTGACATGCATATGAAGATGTCTTTAGTGGTTTTTGACTTGGTTATGTTTTTTTGTGGTTGCCACCATGGTCTGTTCTTTCTTCTTTTTACATGTCTCCACATTGTGATTCATCATCCCACAATTTGTGCAACGTTTGTCAGTCTTCCCTATATTACTTTGTGTTTTTGCTAATGCTACCTATTTTGTACTATGTGGTACTAAAAGTGCATTCTTTGCTTTTGTAATAGTCATACCTTCGTCACACAACATTGTCGCTTCTTTATGCTATTGTAGTGTTGACCACTTCATCCCTATAGTCGCAATTCTAAAGTATGATTACAAATTCGCTCTAAACATAGTAATCAAAAAATTATCTATGGTTAGTATTTGTAAACCATGAGCCAACTTTTGAATTTGCTCATAGTAAACCTCCACCCTTTCAGTCTCCTCTTGTTTCATATTTTTTTAACTCCATGTGTATTTGTTCGTTATTTTGAGTCTTCCGATGACGTTTGTGAAATGCATGTGTAAGTTCCAAAAAAATACATTTAGGGAATTTTGACATGTAATTATGACACGGTTAAATGTTGTATTTGTTAGCATATAACTAAATGCATTGATGATATACTCTTCAAAAGTCTTTGCATTTGTTTATATTGCAAAATTGAGCATTCTAACATGAATATCTAGATCAATATCTTTTTTTAAATTAGGATACTTAAGAGCTACCCTGTTTGGCCCAACATAATAGCCATATTTGTGATCAAGAATTGGTGCAGTTACAACAGATGGTTTTTGATATCCTTCTCTTGGATTTGCTACATCTACACTTTTATACCCTCCAATAGCCATTGAGTTCATTGATGGTCAATCTGCAATCCTATTCACATGAATAGTCATTATTGGATTGGTAAACACCATCTAAAGTGTCCCAACAACTTTAGTAATTGTTGTTGGTAATGTTGTACTCCCATTCAATTTCTTTTTTGTCGAGACTCCACATAATCCACTACCCAATTTTGTTATAGATCTAATTAGTGCTCCCCTTTTGACAACATCCATGATGGGTGCAACAACCATTTCAACTCTTGTGGTTGTTATACCTACATCAAGTGATTGGGTAACTACTATTCCATCATGTTGTCTTTGGGTTTCAATAATTGCCACTTTTAACATGATTGGTGAAATTGTGTTAATTCAAGGGTGACAATGTTCCATTCTATGGTTACCCATTGGTATCTTCTATGGTGCAAAATGTGGATGTGAGTACACCTCTGGTTCTCGTCTTTTGGTTTAAATAGATGAATGAATTTGTCAACTCTGTGGTCCCAATTGGTTTCCCAACTCCATGCCTTTCAATTTGTTCTAGACTTCAAAAATTCCTAGTTCTTATTCCTATGGTTGATCCATTAATGTTCCCACCACATTCTATAACTCCACATGTCTGGCAATACCTACTCTGATGTAGAAAGGCACACAAGGACAATCCATGATTACATGTCCTTCTTCCTCACAAAATGCACAAACCCATGAAAATAATCTGACCATCTTCAAATCCACAGATTCATGATCCTATGTTTTGGTTGTGTACCTCGTTTGATCCAACTCTGGATTCCCTTGATGTGAGTATGACCGTGGTATTTCAGCCAACACATTCACCTATGCCTCTACATAATCAGATGATCGTAGGTTTTTTTTCTTAATTTTCACAACCACATCAATATTGGTGTTTTTTTCCACCTCCTAATCTTCCACTGGTTCATAGTAATCTGGAGATGTAGACTAATACACAAACTTGGGTTGTAGACCTTTTGTAACATCCCTTCCTTGACTATTCACCAACTATGGACTTGAGATTTCCTACGGTTGATCAAATACTACATAAATCCCTGCTCCATCTTGATTTTTTCAATTTTGAACCACAGATTGCGACGAAGAAATATACTACACACATTCATTTGGGTAAGTAGTTGATTGCATCTTTCTTCATGAAGATCATTATCTATAATTGAAGACCCCAAGTCCACATTTCACACCGTACCACCTCTTGTGGTAGAAACGACCTGTGCCCCACATGCCTTTCCTCTATTCTTAAAACTCATCTGTCCAACATCAAATTTCAATATGGAGTTTCTATAAGCCCTACATATTCCTCTCCATTTTCAAGATTGTCTTTTGTTTATATTTCAATAACTTGTTGGTTTGCCTCCAAACCCAATTGGCATTGTAAACTCTAGGTCACCATTCGATTCATTTTGTTTCACAATTCTCTGTCTTTAGAATTTGTAGATCACTCTATAATCCTTACGGTGTTAACTATTTAAACCTCTGATACTTTCTAACATACCTTTTAAAATTCTGAATTGAAAAATAACACAATTCGTCTTACCATTCTCATCTATACTATAACAACGAAAATTGTAAAAAACCTTTTCATTACTATAAAAATAAAAAATAAAATCCCACAAGATGGTCGCCAAATGGTAGAAGTGAAATTTAATTCCTATAGAATTATTCCACACTATTATAACAACAAATTTCCACTTCACATGCATACATTCATTATTTTTGCTTTGTTTCTCAACACACTTAACATTGCCATTCATTAAAACACTAAATTCATGGTTATTTCATATAACTAGAATCTACAATTCAAAATACATTGAAAAAAACTCTAGAAACAAGATTATAATTCATTTCATCATATTCTAATACTACAAAAAATTCACACAACAATATAAACATAGAATTCACTACAAAAGTCTGTGCTTCTCTATATTACTAAAAACATGAATCAAAATTATAGCAAAATCCCATGTTTTGTTGAAAAAAATCCAAAATAACAATTAAAATTTGTGGTATATCCAAACTAAATCTATGGTATTCTACCACAAGTACTTATAGCTTTTCTTACTCTTCCCAAAACTGTGTTTTTAATAATGTCTTTCCTCTTCCCCAAATCTTCCTTCTTTGGGCAGTCCTAAGTCACATCATCATGATTCAAAACCAACAAGAATTCAAAATTCAAAACTAACAAAGTTCCCTAATCAATCCTTATCTTAAATGCTTGTGCATCCAAAATCATGTAATTATCCAACCCCCTTAACAAATATCCCTAGAGGTTCAAGATTAAACCTTGGGGATCAACAATCAAGAAAGTTTCATTGTGGTTAAACAATCTTGCCAACTTTGAAATTGATTATCATTGCTTTAGTTAATCTTTTTTATTACTTTCTTTTTGGGCATTTTTAGCATAGATCTCCATAAGTAGGTGGCATTATTGATTTTTTTGTATTGACAAAGTTCTCCTATAATTTGAAATTTTGTAGTAATTAGGGTTTTCATTGATCTCTTGGTTTTGTTTTGCTTTTATCATTTCCAACTATGTGGTTTGCTAAATGTTTTCATACATTTTCTTCGAGTATTCATTATTATTATGGTTTTGTTTTATGTTCTCTTTCAATGTTTTTGTGGTCCTTAATTTTTTTATTGTTGCTACTAGTAGTTAAATTGTTGTGATTGGAGTTTTAACAATGTACCCTAATTAGGTGGTTGTTCAATGGCATTTATTCCCATAGACATGGTTCTTTGATTTTAGTGTTTTTTATTTTAATTATTAATTACTTATTTCAACTTAGTGTGGATGGCACAATAAATGTATAAATGAGCTTCACAATCATTTTTTAAAGTGTCACCTTCCCCACTAGTGCACATGATTGCCTTTAAAGGGGTGATTGTAAAATAAAATGGTTCATTTTTTGTCACATTGGACTTTCTACATAATGTGTTTTATTCAAATGCCACAAATGCATGGTAAAATGATCAATGTGATAATTTTTTAATCAATTTAGATTGCCAATTTGAATAAGAATATGGAGATAATGATAAAATCCAATAAATATACACCAAACATATAATAATGGACTTTTGAAGGGAAATCATGGACCGTGTTTTCAAATTCACATGATGATTCAAATGCATTTACTTTACAATATCATTTTATCTAAAGATGTTTTTATCAAGATTCAATATGTGATACATGTAGAATGAAAAGCATGAATTCCAAATTTTTTTGGTAAAAACCTATATTAACAAATAACATATTTGGATTTTATTTTGAAAGTCCTTGTTTCAATCATTTTTTTTGTTGAAATGATGATTTTCCCCCTAATATGTATGTCAAATAGTTGTTTAGTTAGGCTTTTGTTCGTTTAAATTTTTTTAATTCATCAATCACCATAGAATTCGCACTTAACATTGGTTTTTTGAAGATTTTTTTCAATTTAATGTTAAAATATGAACTTTTTAAAGATGTTGCATTTGTAAAAAATGAGCCTCCTTAATTTGTAACAATTTAAAAGTCATCCCGAATATGAAGATAATGTAATATGAGAGGTCCAAATCTTGTTGGAGACCCTTAGTGTAAGATATGTTAAACTTGGTAAGATCCATCCATTGAAAACCCAATCAAAGGATTACCCAAAATCTCTATCAAAAAGTCAACTTGTTTCAATTTGTTTTTACATTTGTTGATGTGGTGTCCCTTTAATGGCATGTTAACCATGGCAAGTTGTGCTCAATCACTGATATGGATGTTATGAAGTTTAAATTTATTACATGTTTAAATTTTGAATTTTGGTTTAACAAAGGATGTTTAACAACTTCATTCAACAACATTATTTTCATAAAAGGCCCTTTTAAATTTCATAATACAAAATTTTTAAATTTCAAAAAAATTCTAGTAATAAGGGACTATTAGACACATAAAAATAATTCAAAACTTCAAAAATATCAATTTCTTGTTTTTCAAAATTCAAGGTCTATTTAAAATTCATGACCCTTATCGCATGCAAATGTGGTGCAATGTATATGGTGTTTAAAAAAATGATAGTTTATAATACAAAAAATTAAAGCTTGAACTGTTAAAATTTTTTGGGTGTGATTTCTATCATAGATGCCAATGCCATGGAATTCATTCATTTGAATGTTCATTCATGTATTTAATTTTTTATTTTAGTTTCAATTCATTCTTAGTTAATTTCTAATTAAGTTTTAATTCACTTCCACTTCTCATAATTCATTTCCAATTGATTTTTAGTTCATTTTAGTTAACTACTAGTTAAGTCTAATTAAGTCCGAGTTAAGTCCTATTAATTCTTAGTTAATTCGAAAATAAATTTTAATTAACTACTACTTAAGTCCTAATTAACTCTTAATTAACTTTTAGTTAAGTCTTAATTAACTTTCAATTAAGTTTCAATTAAATTTCAGTTAACTTATAATTGACTATTAGTTAGGAAGGTTTTCAAGAAGCTTTTCTACTTGATGCACACATAGAAGCCTCCTTGGAAGCTTCTTTGAGTTAGATCCCCAAAGGGGTATAAATAGAAGTAGGACACTTCATTTCTTTCAATTTGTTCAACATTAGTCTAAGGCACAATCTTACACCATAGCCTTGTCATGTTCATATTTGCATATGCTAACATAATAAATATTCATTTTCACGTTTGTCTTGCACATTTTGTGTTTTTGTTTTTGAATCGCATAATCTTGTTTTGTTCTTTGTTTGAAAATTAGACTCAAACCTTTCTTTTAGCCTTTGTTCTTATGCACTTCATGTTTTTGATAATTTGAACAAACTTCATTAGGCTTACGTCTATTTTTGCGTGTACAAGTCATTAGTAGTTAGATACCTTTTGGAATTGAGTGTGGATTACCTTTCTTTTTCAAAGGAATTTTTTCAAAAAGTCATGGATTACTCATTTTTTGTTGTTTGAGGTTATGGATTACCCACCTTTTGTTAGTGTCATATTTCATGGTGTTCATAATCATGTCTACATCCATGGAAGAAGTCCTTGTTGTCCTTAGGAATCTTGAACAAAAAAGTCAAGCATTTCGTTAATTTGTTGTTCATTTGTAAACTAATCAAATTTTGACCTCTTTGGGATGCATTTCAAAAAGACAACCCCAACCAAAAGAACCACAAATCAGCCTACCTAACAAGTTTGATTGCACACGTTCAAAGTTTCGAAGTTTTGTCAACCAATTGCGTTCAGTCATTTGACTTCATCCTCATTTGTATCCAACTGGCCTAGTTCAAGTTGGATTCATTAACACTTTGTTATTAAGCACGACCCTTGTTTGGTTTGCATCTTTGTTGGAGCATCAATCACCCTTGTTTAATGACTTTAAAGCATTTTTTGAAGAGTTCCATGCCACCTTTGGAGATTAAAACAAAAAATGCATGTCTAGCATCAAGATACAATCTTTTTGTCAAGGATCATGTTCAACTGCAGTATATGCATTAGAGTTTAGATAGTTGATGTGCGATATTTCATGGGGTGAGGTAGCGTTCATAAGTTAGTTCTAGTTTGGGTTATGAGGTGATGTGAAGGACTTGCTATTCTCCTTGCCAGACCTTTCAACATTAAGTTAGGCCATTACATAAGCTATTCGGTGTAACAATAGGCTTTTTAAACGTCAACAAGAGAGGCACCATGAACCCACATTAAAAACTCAAAGAAGTTTTGCACCATCAATAACACAAAAGAATTTTCCACTTGCAACACCAACCCAACCTTTAGCAACCTTGCCAAAAGACGACCTTATGCAGATTGATAAGACAAAATTCAAGCCCTTCACGAAGCAAGAAAAACAACGTCAACGTATAAACATCTTTGTTTATGTTGTGGAAAACCAAATCATGTTGTTCGTGAATGTCCAAAGAAGTGTGGACCACATGTAACATGCACCATTTCTATTATTAATCCCCAACCAAAGGAGTCGGAAAACAAGCATGTCCAATTTCAATAAGGACCGTGAGGCTAAACCTTGATGCATCATGTAATGAAAATGGTCCCAACCTATCTTTAGACCCAACACCATATTTCTTAGTACCAATCATTGTCAAATGTAATAAGCTTGTGACAATGGAGGCCCAAACACTTTTTGATTTTGGCGCATCAACATGTTTTATGGATAAGGAACTAGTTAGTGTGACAATACAAGTTGGCTTTAGAAGAAAAGAACACACTAATGGCAGTTGAGGTCATTGATGATTGAATCCTTTTATCAAGACTAATTGAACACATGAAACCAAACCATTAGATGTTACCATAGGTTCCCACACTAATAAGGTTGTTTCCAATGTCATTTCATTTCCAAGAAAATTTTTCATCATTGGATTGTCTTAACTTGTTCTACATAATCCGCAAATGCATTGGCATATGAGGAGTCTTCATTTTGAAACACCACAATGTGAGGCCCTAATGTGTGAAATGCTTGTTAGAAACATGCAAAATTGGAAGCAAAAGGAAGACCTAGATGGTACAAGAAGGCTTAGGTGCTCCAAACTTTTGTTTGTTGGAGCAAAACCCTTCATGAAGGTTGCCACAAGAGGAGATGCATTCTTGATTTATGTTTTTCCTTCACCAAATGTTGAGCCATGTCCACATGAAATTCCTTCCTAGTACCAAGAATTTAAGGATGTGTTTGTGAAGAAAAATGCTGACACCTTGTTCGAACATCAACCATACAACTACACCATTGTGGAAGGAGCACAACCTCCATTTGGACCCATCTATAATTTGTCACAAGATGAACTTGTAGCACTTCGTGAATACCTCGATGAGAGCCTAGAGTAGGGTTCATTCGACATTCAAAGTTCCCAACTGGTGCCCTTATCCTTTTTGTAAAAAACAAAGATGGTTATTTGTGAATGTGTGTTGATTATCATGAATTGAATTGATTCACCATCAAGAATTGGTACCCTTTTCCCTTGATCTCAAGATTGTTGGACTAGTTTTGTCATGCCAAGGTGCACACTAAGATTGATCTATGTGGAGCATATAACTTGGTGTGCATTAAAAAATGCAATGAATGGAAAATGACGTTCAAAACCCATTTTGGCCATTTTGAATATGTCATGATGCCATTTGGCCTTACTAACACACCTACTATTTTCAACATCTAATGAATGATGTTTTTCATGAGTATTTGGATGATTTTGTGGTTTGTTATATCAATGACATCCTCATTTTCTTAAAAAAACATGGAGGACCATGAACGCCATGTACGTTTAGTTTTGGAGAAGTTTTGAGAGGTTGAATTTCATGCCAAATTGAAGAAGTGTGAATTCCATCAATCTAAAGTGGAATTCTTGAGTTATGTCATCTCTAGAAATGGCATTCGCATGGATCCTTGTAAAGTTTAGACCATTGTTGATTGAACTACTTTAGCTTTTCTTTAGGATGTTCAATGTTTTTTTGGATTTGCCAACTTTTATCAATGTTTCATTGCCCAATATTCTTCAATAGTGGCCCTTCTTATTCAGTTGACGAGAAAGGATTAACTTTTTTATTGGGGAGTTGAAGCTGAAAATGCCTTTCAATCTTTTAAGGTTTCTTTCACAACTACTCCATTCTTGATTCATGCAAACCCTTCTAAACCTTTTGTTTTGGAGATGGATGCTTCCAACTTTGTAGTAGGCACCATATTCTCGCAACTTGGTGAAGAAAATCTTCTTCTTCCTGTTAACTTCCATTTTCACAAGTTTTCTCCTACGAAAATTAATTACGAGATTCATGATAAAGAACTTTTAGCCATCATGGATGCCTTTGAGGAATGGTGTCATTTGCTTAAAGGAGTTCAACATGAAATCATTGTGTATTTAGACCACAAAAACTTACAATATTTCATGACAATTCGTGTTTTAAAATGACACCAAGCTTGGGAGGGATTGTCCTTGTCTCGATTCCAGTTTGTCATCACATATCACCTTGGGTGCCAACAAGGAAAATTTGATGCATTGTCCCATCATTCGTATTTTGTGCCTAAGGAAGGAGATGCAATGTACAAACAACAATGTGATGTCATTATCAAGCCTAAACATCTTTGACTTCAAGCATTGTTAGTAATTCCTAATGACACATCCTTTCTTTGTCAAATTCATGAAGATTTGAAAAAGACCTTGCTATTGGCATCCAAGGCCAATTAAGGAGTCATAATCAAGTCTAGGATTTGTTTAATGATCATGTTAAGTTCAAATTTCAAAATGGTCTATTTTATCATGATGATTTTTTGTATGTTCTTAATGGTATTGCATAACTTCAAGTTTTCCAAGTTAAGCACAATACTTTGGATGTAGGCCATTTTGGATTCAACAAGACCATGGAATTAGTGTCTCAACATTGTTGGTAGCCATAACTTTGGAAGTATGTGAAGGAGTTTGCTAGATCTTGTAAGGTTTGTGTTCGAACAAATAATCTTTGTCATTGCCCCCATGGTCTCCTTCAACCATTGTTGATCCTTGCATCCTCGTGTTCTTTAATTTCCATGGACTTCATCATAGACCTTCCACCTTCTAATTCTTTTGACTCCATCTTGGTAGTGGTGGACCGTTTGATGAAGATGGCTCATTTCATTCTATGTACCAAAATACTTATTAACAAAGGAACAACCAAGTTATTTTTTAATCATGTTTTTCGGTATCATGGTCTTCTTAAAGATATCATTTTTTATCATGGGCCTTAGTTTGCATCCAAGTTCTGGAAGCGACTCAAAAAGGTGTGAAAGTGAAGTTGTCATCAACTTTCCACCCCTAGATGGATGGGCAAATAAAACGGGTCAATCAAGTCTTGGAGTAATCTCTAAAGTGCACAACCAATTATCATCAAGATAATTGGTCAAAACTTTTGCCATGGTAGAGTTTGCCTACAACAACACAATGCATTCATCAACCTAACAAACATTTTTCTTTGCAAATCATAATTTGCACCCTAAGTTTGACATTCAAGGTGTGGACAAAGTCATGAATCTAGTGGTTGAAGATCAAACATGTGGTTAGCAAATGTTTGAACTCAACTTGTATTTAACCTTGAAGAAACACAAAGGTGATACAAGGAGAATGTTAATGAACATCAGAAGGAATAACCCAGTTTCAAGGTTAGGGACCAGGTTTGGCTTTGACGACAACATATCAAGACAACAAGGCTATTAAAAAAGTTGGATCATTAGAGGCTAGGTCCATTCCTCATTGGGAAACAAATCAATGTCATGGCTTTCCAACTCAAGTTTCTAGGTTCTATGAGAATCCATCTTGTGTTTCATGTTTCCTTGTTGGGACCTTACCATGTTATACCATCCCAGGAAGAATCCATGATCCCCCTCCACCTATTGAAATCAATGATGAACAAGAATATGAAGTGGAGGACATTTTAGATTCAAGGAACTCTAATCGTCAACTCCAATATCTTGTTCATTGGCATGGGTATGATGTGAATGAATGCACTTGGGAACCAATTAAAAACTTATCAAATGCCATGGAGAAGGTGCATGAGTTTCATTGATGATATCCAAACAAACCCAAGTTCATTCTTCATGGAACTTGTCACTAAAAGGGGAGGTGACATCATGGATGCCATAGAGTTCATTCATTTGAATGTTCATCCATGCATTTAAATTTTAGTTTAATTTTAATTCATTTTTACTTAACTTTTAATTAAGTTTTAATTCACTTTCATTTAACTCATAGTTCATTTCAAGTTGACTTTTAGTGCATTTTAATTAAATCTTAGTTAAGTTTTATTTAAGTTCGAATTAACTCCTAGTCAACTTCGAGTTAAGTCCGAATTAACTTCTAGTTAATTCAAAGTTAACTTTTAATTAACTCCCAATTAAGTCCTAGTTAACTCTTAATTAAATTCTAGTTGATTTTTAGTTAAATCCTAGTTAAGTCTAATTAACTATCAATTGATTCTTAGTTAACTCCTAATTAAATTTTAGTTAAGAAGGTTCTTAAAAAGTTCTTTTACTTGAAGCTTCTAAGGAAGTTTCCTTGAGCTAGGTCCCCAAAAAGGTATAAATAGAAGTAGAACCTTTCATTCTTTCAATTTGTTCAACATTAATCTTAGGCACAATCTTGCACCATAGCCTTGTCATGGTCTTTTTATGTTCACGTTTGCATATGTTAACATAATAAAGATTCATTTTCATGTTTGTCTTACACATTTCATGTTCTTATTCTTAATTCTTGTCTTCTTGTTTTTAAATTGCATAATTTTGCTTTATTCCTTGTTCAAAAGTTAAACTTACACCTTTCCTTTAGCCTTTGTTCTTGTGGATCTTTGTGTCCTTAACAATTTTAAATTGTGACCACATTTTAAGATGAAACAAAAAAAATTGTGCATATTAAAAAATGATTAACATATTGGGGCAATTGTGAATATGATAAATAACAAGTTGCAAAAGATTTTATTAAGATTTTTTTTATTATGAAAAAGGTGTTTTTTTGGCAAAAAGACTTCAAAAGGACAACAATATTTAATCTCAAGTAAACACATTGGCTTGTTAAATCTCATTTGGGCCTAAGGGTTTTTTTGGGTATGTTATGAAATAATTGATATTTTAGGAATATTTAAAAATATATTGAGTATCTTTTAAATATATTTTCATAATGAATCATATAGGCTCTTTGTTTACATTTAAATGGATTACAAATTATATTTTTTGCATGCCATTTGGGATAAAATGGAAATGACTTCCCCTTGTAGCTACCACATTATAACAAACATGACAATGGTAAAAAATGAAATCACATATCACATAAAACACATAATCATTGCTAGTTTTTTAAATAACAAACTTTTAGAACTTCATTTTGCAAATTGGATCTTATGTTCTTCAACCAATAAATCCGTAAGGGTGGTTGTGTGAATTTTTAAATGGATGGAAGGAAATGATTCTATTACCTATCTTCACCTAATGTAATAGGTACAAAACATATTCCCATGATAATTCCTTTGAAGTCTTACTATGGTCTACAACATTCTTCCATATGTAGATTCTAGCTTTCAACCCATGTGTTTGAGAGATTGAAAATACTTGTGTGGATCACTTTAAATATGTTGCCTATGGAGTACATGTTTATTTAGGTAGAAATTGTAGGCCAAATTGGCATGGTGAAGGATTCAAGACAAAAAAAACAAAACAAAGTGGGATCTTTGATTTTACATCATTGATTTAGACCTGGAAAAAGAATTGATCACAAAGATGCACATTTAAAATGTGGGGGATGTTGTGGCATGGGCTAGGTGAACAACAACTAATTATGAATAGTCCTTGATTCATCATAAGTTTTGCTCGACTATGAATAGTTTGGAACATTTGGTACATGATTGTAGATGGTCAAAGATAGACAACCACCAACCTGATCAACATTGCAACTATTCAAGGAAGCTTTATCATGCTTGGGATATGGTTCAAAAAATATGTTTTTAGGTTGAAGAATTGAGTAGATAATGAAGGATCCATAGTTGTTGGCAAACACAATCATGACCATAAGCACCCATATAAGAAGGGTTTATTGTAAGAAATGAGTCCCCCCTAGCCCTCACCTTCCATGAAGAGAGACCCATTGATAGAAGAATTGTAGCAAGACCTTTAGCCTAGTTCATTTTCAAGTTGTTATGAAATAATACTTTGTCATTGAATATGAAAAATTGCAAATATATTTCAAGCTAAGGTTATTAGTGGAATTTTTTGGTGAATGATAAATTTAACACATAAAAATTTAAGATGTCATGTTGAAAATCCATTCAAACAATGCATTTTTTTTTCACTTTTTGTTGCACTTAATGTTAATGAACAAATGGGTGCTTATGGCTTTCAAACTAAAAAAATTCAACCACATAATATTCCTTAAACATTGTATGTGCAAGTCTTGTCCCTTCAAACAAAAAAATGGATGCTTGATATTCATTGAAACCTAATACAAGGGGGTCCGACCACACAAGAATGAGCCACATTTGCCCCCTAAGGCCTTTGATTTTGATTTTTTTCTATCAAAAATATTTTTGAAATTATTTAAAATTATAAAAAATTACTATGTCAAGGTTTACATTCAAATTTTGCCAAAATATGTCATTTTCAAATATTTTCAAATAGTGCTTTAAGTGATTTTATTGCTTAAAATCATTAGTTACAATTTCTTTAAAAGTGTTATTGGGTAATTTTTATTCATTAAATTAATTCAAAAATTTAAAGATATGTATCAAAATATATTGAAAATAAAAATATAAAAGAGTTATTCCATTTATTTATTCTATTTTTAAATACACAAAACTAAGGACTATTACAATAATTGTTTTAGTACATGTTAACAAAATTACATCCAAGGTCACTAGTCAATTTCAAGATCTAAAGTTTAGGTCGAATCTCCAAATCTTGGAAGATTATGAATAAATCAATCCATCCTAATCATCATATGTTAATAGATGCCATTAGTAAAGTGAGGTTTTGGTATCCATGTCAAGAGAAAAATTCCATCAAAATGGGCTCTCATACTATAGGTGACATCTAGAACTCCCAAACATGTAGGAATGTGAAACTAGATTGAGATAAGAGACTCATATTAATTGAAGGAAGAGGAATGTGGTGTATGGGAAAGGATTATCAAGAAGTTGTTTCCTAAGTGGAAATTTGAACTTCACTCCACCACACAACAAACTATTGTTGAAAAGTGGATTGTGTTTTACACCAATAACTTGAGCATAAAACTAGGATTGGTGATGTATACCACAAAGGAATTCCTCCCCAATTGGACAAAAAATAGAATTAAAAAAAATGTGGCCTACTCTATTGTCCCCAAATTACAATAATAAATGGAATGAAGTTTGTATGCAAAAGAAATCAAGTGAAGAAAGATGTTGGATTCTTGTGGGCATTGTAGCACAAGGCCATTGCAATTAATGTTTGAATAACACAAATTTGCAAGGATGCAAAAGTAAATCTACCCCGTGTGTAATTTGGAAACTTTTGAAACCTAGATGCACAAATTTTATGATTGCCCTAGGGTGAAACAAGTGTGGTTCTAGGTTGCAACCATCATTTTAAGACTTAAGCACACATTGCAAGTAGGTGGTAAAATGAAAATGTTAGACATACATTGTAATGCACTGTTTTTTAAATAAAATATTCCCTTGAACTTATATGGGCCATTCAATGCCTATTTGGACATTTTTCAAAGGGGTTGTGTTACATGGTGCTTCTGGATTGAATGAAATGATAAGAATTTGTAATTTCAAGAATCTTTTGACCAAAAATTAATCATATGATAATTGTAGTTTAGTGTTTTATGGTAAATTAGAATGGGAAAAAACAATCCAATTGGTTGATAAAGTGTTTTTATGTTGAAAAGGAATACTTGGAGGGCTTTGATAAATTTTGGTGCCCCCATTTTACCATAGGGTACGTGTAAGCTATAGTGGTTCACAAAGTGGCATATGAAAACATCACCCAAGTCCACATTTAGATTTACATTTTTTCAAAGCCCTAAAAGAACTAAGTAATAAAACATCAACAATCCATCAATTCTAAGTAATTTTTTTCAAATATATTTATGCCCTTTTAAAGATAATTATTTTATACAAGTGTGCACAAACCCAACATAAAATGAATAGTTTTCCATAGTGATATGGACTTTTGAAAAGACCCTTATTTTAAACATTAACAAAAAAATTAAAAATCCATTAAGATTAATCTACAATTGACATGTTACAAAATCCTTAAACTTGATTTTAAGAATGTATTTTCTAAGTAAGATGGAGTCTCAAAAAAGCGTAATATCAATTAGTGGATCATTTTGAAGTCCATATATGAAACTTGTTAGGGGGGACAATCCATATGTTTTAGTTTGGAAGTTCATGTATTTTTTATTTTTGCAAGTTATGCATAACAAATACATACATATTATGCATACTCAAGTTTATAATGTAAAACTTAGTCCCTAATAAAAAATTATGTCATGTAAAGTATAAATTAACCATTGCATTTACATTCATATGACATAAATTACCATTGCAACATGAAAAATGAGCCATAATAGCTTGCATTCACTTCATATGTTTTAACTTGATGATCATAAAGTTACATGGAAATATTAGTGTGGTTGATTAATTTTTGGGTCTTTGCCTATTGTTTGGGGGTGGGTTATTAAGTGCAATGACAAAAACATGACCCATTGCCATTGCAAGCAATTTTTAAAATTATGTAAATGGAAACAAATCATGTGAAAATTTATTGTGAAATAGAAATCTTTTCATGTATTAACTATCTATTGATAAAATTTATTGTAAAGTTTGAAGTGTTTCCAAAAACTTTTGCATGTCCAAAAGGATTCTTTTAACATTATAAATTGTCCTAATAGTCCTTTTGCAACATTAACTAACAAAAGATTTTTGAAAATTTTGAAAACTTTTTTTAATGCTTTCAATCTTATTATTTATCATCAATCTTGGTGTTTCAGTACCATTGTTTAGAAAAATATAACCATAATTCCAAAATTTTAATTGTAAATCGCCATGAATGGAGTAGAAAATTGAAAATCTTAATTATAAATTTTTTTTGAAATAATTATGAAAATTTGAAAAATTAACTTGAACATATTTTGATTTGTACTTGTAATTTATTTAATAAAATTTGTTAAAATTTGATTAATTTGTAAGGAAGTAGTTATAACAAAAATATGGACAATGAAGAAAGGCTTCCAATGTTTCCTTAATAATCGCATTACAAAATGGTGTGGGTGTGGATTGTGTTTGCATGTTTGCACCCTACTCCCATTGACCCATGTTGTTTGTTTTTCCATTTTTTGTAGCAAATTTTGTCCATTTGTTTCCTTTTAAAAAAAAGCACCACATGGGCCAATATCTTGGACTGACCAATCATAAATAATCATTTTTGAGTTCAAGCATGATAAAGAACCAAGGTCGCATGTTTGGGTGACATTATAAAACAATGGTTTACTTGCGAGGATGATTTGGTAGACTACAATTGGTTACAAAAGATGATGGATTAGAAATCCACAATTTTTTAAATGGAAAAAATATTCAGTTTTTGGGTCACATATGACATATTATATTATTATGTAAAGTTGTGAATAATAATTGTAGATGATTTTTTCAAATTGAAGGTATTTCAAGTTTTTTAAAAAATGATTTTTTTTGAAAACATTGGTTATATTGCTTTATGTATGGTTTTGAATGCTCTATATTCATTATATTCAATCCAAATTATTCCACATGTTCCCAAAATATATTAGAAACGTTTCCATGTAAACCTATTAAAGATTTGCAACATAAATATAGTTTTTGACCCAAAAGCATGCAAAACCAAACATTGGTTACACTTGTTTTAGTTCTCATTAGTGTGAATGGGTTATTTTTTTTTATTGACCTTTTAAAAAATCTTCTACATCTTATGCATTTTTATAAGTTTGAACTAATGTTCTAATGCAGTGCTTCATTTCAAAAAAACTTCCAATCCTAATTTTGACATTTTAAATTGATTTGGAGGTTCTTCAAGTGCGAGTTTGATCCCAATCCTTCCAATTTCTAAACCCCTTGGTTTTGGCTTTGACACATTTTTTGAAAATAAAAAACTTTCAAGCTTGGTTCAAAAACTAAGTTTGGTTCCATGTAGGCATTACACATTCCTAAATGCTATAGATTGTATAGGCACACAATTTTACAACTAATTATAGTTAAAATTTAATTATAATGTTCAACCTATTGGTCAATTTTTAAGAGAAAAATGAACTTACTTCCTTAAAAGAACCTAATCTTATGTTCAAGAATGTTTTTTTCACGATTCTGATTTTAATTTCAAATCTAACAAAAGATTAATTCCAGTGTCCACTTCTTCTGTCGTGACAAATGGCTGCTAGATTGACACCTCGGAAGCATTGCAGGCCAACATTGCATTGTATTTAACCATTAGTTATGAACTGGAGTGGGTATTATAATCTGGGAATGAGGACGTCATGGTCGGTAGGGCATGAAGCCAAGGGCAATAAATATGTGATCGTCCACCAAACGGACTGTTGGAGACATCCAAGGTTCCAACAGTGGGTGATCAGATAGGGTGTCGTCAATTCACCACGAAAATAACTTAGGTGATCGTATTGTCATTCATCATGAACATAACTTGGGTGATCATATCGTCATTCACCACAAACATAATTCCTGGGCTTGAAATTCTGCATTCAATGCTCTAAAATCCGACCATTGCACCTCCACTAGACCAACAGAACAGAACTCATCAGACCTCTGGATCAGCTCACCGGGTAACCTTCAGGTCTGAATCTCCAACATATTTTGTCTCTGAAAAGTGAACATGGTGAGCTTTAATGCAGGGACTTTATGAGGGCATATTTGTGGATTTCCATTATAAGGGTAGATTTGCTATTGAATTGGGAATGTTTTAGAAGGACCCATTTCTAGTTTTTATTTGCCCGCACACTACCAAGGCATGTGGTTTCTGCCAGCCAGAATTTTTATTCTCTGTACCTCGAACCAGCACCTACATGGTAGACCGTAAATCAGCCAAGGGTGCTTAATGCAGGCAATACAAAAAGTACTGCCGCTTCTTTTTTTAATTGTCTGCCCTTAGCACATCCATATTTTTTGAGGGCCCAAATACATTTTTGCTTCGTTTTATGCACGTTTTGGGCTTGTAACCAACACTAGGTGACTATTACAGGCCTCAAATGTTCACAACAGGAGCCAACAGGTGTCTGGGCAGGTCCAAAATGTGTCAGGTTACTACCAGACACATCTTGGATCGGCAAATGGGCAGGCCACGGAAAAAAAAGCAGGCAGTACTTGCATAATCAGGACCATTGGCTGATTCCCCACCTATACTGGTAGGTTGACCTTCTTGAGCAAGGGTCCTTTTGGGGGATGTGTTTAACCCCAGAACTGTTAAATTTGGCTTCAAGAAACCCTGATAATCCAAGGATGGGATTTTTATAATATGTAGAAGCAACCCAAAAACTTTAAGGTTTTTACCAGTGTTGTGAGGGTATCCAGTTTGAAGGGTAAAAGCCGGTAATTCAGGGTCAGGTTCTTGTAACCTAAACCCAACTTGACATCAACTTGTTGGAACTGGCACAAGAACCGGACTGTGGAAAAATGTTTTGCTAGATCTGGAACTGGAACCAGAACTGTGAAAATAATTTTCAAAATAGAGTAAGGATATATATGTAAAAAAGTTGATTTTTTTCAAAAGTTAATAAGCAGACTGAACCTTATAATTATTAATTTTAATCAGTTGTTCAACTCTATATTTAGATATATTTAAACTTTGTACTCACATAATCTTTAGCGTTGGGGAATGTGTACATAGAACTCAACCCAGTTCAAAAATTGGGTCCAGAGGTCCTTGAATTTGAAAATTTATGATAGAACCAGAACCAAAGGTTTCAAATTTTGGTAGAACCTGGCCCAAACCTGTACCCAGAGAACTGTCACATAAATTTTAAAATGTCAGAATTGGACAGGAGGTTCTCTCAAAAAGGAAGAACCAGACAACACTGGTTTACCATGGTGCCAATGTAGTTGCCAGTTCACCCAAGGTCATCAACCCAACCTAGCCAAATCCTTTCAGGGGGGGGTGACGGGGGACTGGGACTAAATGTCTTTACCCAGTTAGTGGATGTTTTGGATTTTTTTTCAAGTCCTCACAGAGGATATGGGAAAAGCCATATATGTATGTGTACAGTAAGATTTATAGTTTATCACCATTTGTGCACAATATCTTGGCTACAAACTTTTGAGTGTTTTATTTCTTTCTGGGACAGGAAAAATACTTTTAGTATTTTAAGGTTAAAATGAACCAAATGTCTAGTCTGTGATAATATTTTAGAAAAGATGACGTTAATTTTAGCTGAGGCTGAAAAAATGTGGCACTTATTCTGTTGTTTAAATAGGTCTGCAACGTGCACTGTCACCTTTCCTGTCTCTCAAAGAGAAAAGATTTAATGGAGTGGTGGTGCACATGTTCCTCAGCTAGATTGTCTCTTAGGGGAATATATAATTCTTGTAATTGTGATGAGCACATGGCATTGCTTGCAGCTGGCATGGTATGTACTTTGTACCATATGCGGAATCCTTGGCAAGTAGATTTTTGGTTCATGAAATAAAATAGATGTGCTATTGGCGACGTCATAGGGAATAGATCAATTTGCCATCTACCAATCACTACTCACTAACCTCACCCACCTCAGACACTTTAAAATGTCCACCTACCCAAGAAGATTAAACTTGAGACTTCTTCAACTCCTACTGAAGTTTGATGTTAACCTGATGTCTATTCCTACCGGTATTTTAAATTCCACATTTAATCTAATTTAATACCCGATTTCCAGACTTCATTATTTGGGGGTTGTTTGGTACTTTTGCATGCAAAGGCTTGTCATGTAATGGTATGGTCTTGTCATCTTTGGGTAACTCTGTTCATCTCAACAATATTGCTGCTCAGCGTTTAATTTGAGGTTTCATGTGGTTCAAGAGTAGGTTTTATATGCCCAATATGTGTACACCATAATGAAGTAACCACTTACAAAAGGTAACAAAGTTCCAGGTTCTAATCCCCAAGATAACTGCTTGGTGAGTAATTGTTTCAAGTGGTCTTTCAAAATGGGGTTCATATTTAAAAAGTTGATTTCTTTTTCTTCCAATTTGAAAACACCCCTCGTATGGATGCTAGCAGCTAGTTTTATGTATTTTACTTTTCAAAATCTGTTAATCATGTGTTTTCTTATTGCAAATCATAAAATAATGGTAGGACACATGGGTAAAAACTAAAAACATGCCAAATTTTCTTTCAAACTAGTGCACCCCTAAATGCAAACTGAGTTAGTATCTTAAATGCTACGCTTAACCTAGGATCAGCTTTCTCATTAAACAATCCTTTCAATAGATATTGAGGCAAATTGTTGTGAACATGTGATTCTAAGATGATGAAAACTGTCATCATCATGGCAAGCTACAATATGAATAATTTGATCACTAATATGCTAATATGATAAGACTATTCTAAAACACAAAAACATAATAACTTCCAAAGCTACAAAACAAATTGGTTTTTTGAAATCCATCCACAAAAAGTACAAGGCATGTTGATGCAAAAGTAAACACATAAAAAAAAAATCAAGGCCATCAAAACAATAATAACAAAGTGGAAGACATAATGTTAAGAGGGCATCTTATGCCATAAATCTGCTAGTGATGGAGGTGCACTAGCTAGTATGTGTGAAAGAGATGAAAAATTGTGACTAAGCATGACAACCTGTTGAAGAATCATAATGGCTTGCGCACATTGTAGGGTTATTGACATTCAATGCCAATAATGAAATATAAGCATTCAAGGTACCAAGGGAGTCTATTGATGGTGAACTATATAAACATGTACATAAAAAATTAGAAAGGAATCAAAATGAGGATGGAGACCATTATAGGTCTCTGTGGAAAAGGGAATGAAATCATCTCTTGGCATTCATTTTGTGTAGGATCATGTTTTGTTTGAGTGGCAAATGTCATTGCATGCATTATCGTTGTCAAAACATGCTGCACCAAATCCATATAAATCAAATTAGTAATGACAACGTTTGCCAAGGTTTGAAAGTTGTCTTTGGTGATGACAATATCCGCTTGTCTTTGTGTGTGGTGAGGAAAAAGGTGAGAAACCAATTTTTGTATGTGATAGTTACAATGGTATCTCAAAACGTATCATGGGCTACAATGCACTCATTTTTGCACGAGCAACGTAGCAAATGGATACCCAAATCATTGATGTTATGACCACACTGGCATCATGAAAGATGTAGAATTGTAGGATGTGATATACTGATATGAATATGGAATGTTGTAAAAAAATAGGCGAAGGATAAACTGAATGAAAAGGTGCTAGGATGAATTAATAACCAAGCCCTTGTTACTAGACTTGCACAAGAGTGAAGACTTATTCACACAACATTTGAAGGAACATATGCTAGAAGTGGAGTAAATTTCTGCTCATATAGTTGGTCCATCAAAGAAGATTACATTTGAGGATATGATTACACTACTGTTGTTGAAAGACAGGACATGTGATCAAATGACCTCAAGTAACATTGCACATGTATTTCGTAGTGTGACCTATAAAGGATATGTACCAATCTTTATATGTGCCATCACATCAAGAAAAGTAGGATTAACATCTTGTTGAAAATGAGAGACTAATGTAGAAACCATCAAAGCCCAACATTCTAAAAAGGCAAGGGCAGCATGTTGGACCATTGAGGGAAAGCCTAACCCCCTTGAGAAGCATGAAAAGTGATGTGACGATGAGCCAAATGACCCACTGTGGTGCCAAAGGATGCTGACCCGAATAGCTTTTCATATGCCCTTGGTCTGAAAGCCCAGATAAAATCACAAGGGGGTTTTGTGACAACCACCTGCCCTAGAACAATGCTCAACACTAACTAGGGTCACTCCATGAACAACTCTATGGCCTCTCAGCTTTCATGAATAAGAATGGACCTCTTTTTCTACATTTTTCTGAACAGTTTTTTTCCTCTCTTTCTGTGTGTGTTGGTGCTCAAAATTTGCTGTTGCTCCCTTCTTAAGCCAAAAAGGTCATTTTCTTTAGCATGTCACTCAGTTTCAAGGAAAAGTGAGTTCTTTGAGATTTCATTGCACTTCAGGAGTGCACTACCAAAACCATGTGGACCCCTAATGGAATCAACATTTTCAATAAAAAGAGGTCTTTCTGGACCAAATTTGTTGCAGGATTCATATGTTTGTGTGGACCGGTTGGATGGCAAATGGGCACTAGGGCCTGTTTTACTCTAGGACCCAAGCCCCAAAAATCTGTGGACCAATTTAACCTATCGATGATGGCAACTTCTTGGGCCAACTTGAGTTGATATTAAAATGGATTTTAATGGCCGAAAGCCAAGAAATGTAAAGCCAATGGGCCCAATCCAGCAAGCACAACTCAGTTGGAGTGAGTTCATTGGGTGCTAGACTCAGTGCTATTAAAGGACAAGTGCTCAATGGGAAAAGGTTTTCAAAAATCTCTTGAATGTATGCATATTTGTAATAAAGTTTATAATTATTCTTAGTATTGGATGCTTTTCAATAAAGTACAAGTGGTACACTAGTGTAGGGCTGATCGTTTGAGTGGAAGGAGTAAGGTTCAAATTACATGAAGACAACCTTGCCTTGCATTTGTCCACTCTAGCAATCAACTCGCTTGATGCCAACTTGGGTAAGATACTAAAATGCTTACAAATTTTGGAAAGTTTGATGATGGATGGCAAAAAGGTATTTCAGAAAGTTGGATTATGGATGAAATCAAGAAAGTTGAATTGTTGGAAAATCGGACAATAGTTGAATCCAGGACAGTTGGCGAAATTGGGGTTTCCTTTTTCCCAAATTTCCATTTTCCTCCATTTTCCACCATTTTCCAATATTCAATAGCTTGGACTCATGTAATGCCTAACTTCCACCAGGGCAATAGGTCAATTTAAATATTCCTCCATTTCATTATCCTACTTTCTCAAATTCACAATTGTCCAACTCTTTTCAAGAGAATTGGGTCATTTTCAGTCTCCTTTAGGCTCAACCATGCTCTCACATGATCATCAAGATCATCCCTCAGTACTTTGGGCTAAATTTAGTCTTCCTGGTGTTTATCCACTATCACACTACAATTCCTGCAAAATTGAAATAAGATCAATTTCCATTCCTGATTTCATCCAGTGTCTCACTTCCTGACAATTGCATCCATTATCCAACTTTCCAAAAGTTAGAAGAGACGTCACACAAGGTGGCATACATGACTATTGACAAAAATGGATCAGTGGTAAAGCAATTTTCATCAAAGGAAAAAACTTGAACTTGGAATCTTAGTCCTTCCACTCAAAGGAACAAACTTAACCTAGTGCAACACACATGACCTTCAAGGAAATGTCCTCTTCAAATACTTTTTTCTTTTTCATTTTTTAGCATTTATATTTCCTTTGAGCTTTTTCTCAAGTTCAACAATTGTGGACTTCAACCTTAAAAGCTCACAATAAAACATTGGATGCACAAAGTCCTTATTTCCTTCATCTTCTTCAGGCAATCTATCATGTGATGACATGACTCACTGCAATGGGGCAACTTACATTTGAAGCTTGTTTAAATGAAACTGTGATACAAATAGTAGTGAAGTTCACGTTTCTATCAATTAGGTTCCTTTTGCTGCAACATTTAATATCCAAGAGGAGCACCTTTTGATGCTTTTGATAGTCATGAATGGAAATAATACAAAATGTTGGATTCCAATTCCCTTTGCATAGGTCCACTTTGCCATCAGACCAATTATCTATGCAGTCCAATCAGCCCATAAAATGTTATTAACATTAGTTTCCACTAGACATGCATATTTCTTAATATAGTGTCAATATGCCATCTAACCAAACCCCAACAATTTAGCAAATTGGATAACACAAAAAAGAAGAATGAACCCTGGAATGTTTTGTTATGAAGTTTTTTGAATGTTAGACACACAATGAATGACCAAAACACTATTTAAACACAAGGCTACTCATGTCATCTAGTTGCAACAAACTATCCCCCCATGGTTGACCACAACCATAGTAGGTGATGTCTTAAGCTTGTTTAAGTCTTGCTTTCATCACAAGCTTGAATGCTAATATGCAATGTAAGACCAATTATGCATTCTCCTTTTTTTCAGCTTTTAAATGCACAAAAGATTAAAGTAATGTCAATTTTGTTAGGGTTCATTTGCATTCAATTTGGTTCTCCTTTCTATGTCAATTTCTAACCACAGCCACATTACACTAACTCTATCACTTTTTACTCATCCCACTAAAACTTCCTCCACAATGCTTGTTAATTCAAATTGTAAAACGACCCTTCTGATTTTCTACAATGACAAACCATTTGGTAGAAGCAATATAATCTTCCATGTTATTGCCATCATTAACAACCCATGGAGCAGCTTGGTGACAAGTTGTTTTGATGAAAATGGGCAAGAAAGAAAGATGAAAGAAGGTAGCTATGAAGAAGAGCAATTTAGGTCAGAGAAGAGAACTTGTGTGCCTCTTCTTTCTTCCTTCCACGTCATAAGAAATGGCTTCCATGTAACAACTAAGATTGAAAAAAATATACTCATATATCATGACTCTTGGGGACAGTCTAAGAAGTTGGTTTTTCATCAAGTATGAAGATTCCTTGATTAGGTGTTCCCCAAGAATTTGGTTTCTAAATAACACTATGTAGGCAGCCACCTCGTTCAGGGGTTCGTGGGCTCAGTCATTAATGCATTAGCGATGGGCAAAACTTTAAGCATTTAGCCTACAAGAATGCTCCATTTGGAGTAGCCCCCATTCTTTGTCGCTAACTAGTGTGAAAATGTGCATAAGAACAATAAAGCTTAGAAAAGGAATGGCAGAAATACGTACACATATTGCCAATCCGTTGGTGCTACTGAAAATTTGATGAAAATTTCCAAAAAATTAGCAAAATTAGTTGAATCACTAGAGAAACAACAGTTTCAAAAAAAATTCCCAATCTTTTGTTTGAAAAAGCGACAAACAAAATTTGTAGGGAAAAAAAAAACACTGCCAACGTTCCCAATTTCCCAGATGTTAGAAAACCCAAAAGAATTTTAAATAAAGCCTGGACTGGCTCCCCCCCGTCCCCGCCACCCCCCTTAAGTTCCCACCCACTTGGCCAGTGCAACTGCCAGCAAAGTTCCCAACAACCTCAGCCCTGACAACATGCTCAGATTTACCCAATGGTTACATGGTTGAGATATGCGGTAATATAGTGGCTCAGTCACACCCTTTTTGGAGCTCTCGTTTCTCCATGGGTTGGACGGAGTTGGAGAGAAAGAGGGAGAGAGAAAAGCCAGATAACTGCACAGAAGCAGCATCGACTTAGCTAGCTGCGCCTGGCACAAGTCCACTAAGTTAGCAACAACAAAGCAAAGATCTACTTACAGATCTACTTCTCGACTTACTACTGATCTTCTCAACACGGGAGCCCGCGAGAGCCGCGCGAGCTCGCGCAAGAACTAGCTGCAGGCGCAACTGCGGTTTGTCGCATGGATCGAACCTGGCTAGCTGCTGTTACATAGTAAGAAATATGTTAAAAGAAAAAGAACAGTTGATGTCACTGGCGAAAGCATGATGGCCTGTGTGTGACTCGTGTGTAGCTGCTGCCACGGAAGGGAAGGGGGGAAAACAAGGGTATTATAGCTTGTTGCTCAGCACACTCATGACTACCAGCTGATGAGTTGCCGCAACTTGCAGCTAGCTAGGTAGGCCTCTGCCTCCGCCTCTCACTTCCCCCCTCATCACTACTCACCAGGGTTTATATTTTCCAGGCATCCTTGATCTGTAGTAGATTCATTGATGGATGAATCTGTCCCATGGAACAAAGTCCTTGAAATCATCAAAATACAGGTGGTATACGATTGATGGACAACTTGACGATAGTAGATCTCCTGTTGCCTGCAGCTTATGGTTTCGGGGAAACCCATCTCTGGTTGGGGTTGAGTTTGGTTATCGCAGTACTAGATCTAGTCTCTACTCTTAGTCAACCAAAGTGCGTATTAAGTTCATGGATGTAAGTATCGCGGTCCTAAGTTCCTTGGGACATGACAGAATCAGTATTAAATGTGGGTTCCGGTTGACCCGTGAGCTAGCTGCTGTCCGCGTCTCAACGCGCGATTTTTTTTTTTTTGGGGTTCTGGATGAAGATAGTGGTATAAGGAGGAAGCTGTAGACAGCAGCTTTTAGAACGGAACGAAAAACTAAAGTCGGGTAGATCAGCTGCTCAAAGAAGCGCAGCCGCAGACCGATTCGTTGGAAGACGGGGCCAAGCGATGTTCTCTTGAGTCACGACCTTTGGGTTGTCTTGAGTCGTTGCAGAATGTGAGGCCGACCTCAAGTTGTGTCATATAATATATGCAGTCTGCAGGAAGTAGTATTGATCTCAGAATGTGCAAACTAGTATCTACTTGTTGGAAATGATTCTGCACTCAGTTTAGAAGAGAAGCTGTACCCGGACAGCTAGCTATGAAGCCTTGTGTTAGAAGACACACGCTCGAGAGAGTTCTATGAATTCAGTTTCTAACAAAGAGCGGAAGGTTTGGCCGATGTCCGTCTATAGATGTCGTTTGACTGAGTGGGATTGGAGACCAGAGCAAACTGTCAACAATGTTTACTCTGGTCAGCTGCAGGTAGCATTCACAATATTGTCATGTTCTTCATCTTCTATACCCATGTTGCTCTGCATTCCAAGATCTTCCAAGGAACTAGTCATCTGCCACTTTCAAGGATCAGGACTTCCATCAAGTTGAGATCATCGATCAGAGATACATTACAGCAGATTTACTTCGATCTCACAAGACTTTTGCACAAGTCCAATATCTTCAGTGACTGATCTCGTCAAGCAGGAGATGAGTAGGCAAACACGTTTGGTCCCAGTCAGTCAGTCAGTCAGTCAGCAGATGCGCTCAGTCAAACTTGTATCATCTCTGCCGAATTGCTCTCTGAAAGATTCGAGTTTTGGATGTTTCGGGTTTCAGGTGCCAGAAGATCGATATAAAGGCAAGGTGGCAACCCCTCCACCCCAACCGCACAGGTGCTTGAGCTTCTGCACTTCTATTTATATTCTGGAAACACAATATCAGCATCAACGCCAATTCAGTACATACTACTACATTAGAAAACTGCATTATTCTCCTCGATAATGGCAGTCGAGAAAACGTGACATTGTTTTGGAAATAAGGCAATCAATTAAAAGCATGCAGTCGATATTAATATGCATTGAAGAGCAACCTTTAGAATTGCGAGAAAATGAAGTAAATACTATGCGAGAAAAGAGACTGTAGAAACCAGAGTAAGTATTGTTGGTATCCAAGTAGTAGTTCTGCCAGAGACATCAAGTGCTCGTCAAGCTGATGAAAGGAGCGTGGAGCTAATGTAATCCACCTTTATACATATGCATGGGTAAGCTTGGTGACGGAATTGTGATGAAGCTGAGTCACGACAACTTCCATTGTAACTAGAGCTGCGCAATGCCAAGGTCTTTTCGTCTGTCGAGGGTGAAGATCGACGAGGAGAAAGTTCACATCATTTACGGTGCTGCCTGCAGGACTCCAGCGGCTCCTGGCCTAGAAAAGAAGCTGGAGCAGAACGAAGTGGATGCGATGAAGACATTTTGAGATCAATGGTACAGCCCCAGCTTGCGCTTTACAACCAACATGGTGGAGACCCCTACTTGGCATCCGAGACCAGCGCTTTGAGAGCTAAACTTAGTCCTCCCACCATTCTGTGTCGCTCGAGTTAAACCTCTCATCATCAATACAGCAGCAAAAGCTCCTCTAGAATTGGAGGTTCTCTCATGAGCGTGTAACTCGTTCAGACCGCGGTAGACTGCACCAGCTTCTTGCAGAATGTTGACAACCTCGAATTATTGCAAGATGCTAGATCAAACAGAGGCAGAAAAATGGCAAGGGGGGAATGTCGAAAGTGAACAAACCAGGCGACTATGAGTGATCAAGGTGAGGCGCCAGAGAATTTGTCATCTCTGGCAGGTGCCTTGAAAGAAATGGAATCTCGCAAGAAAGTTGAGCAGATGGACACGAGTAGTGAGGGCGACAGTCGCCACCCTGTGTACCGGGGCGTAAGGAGAAGACCTTGGGGCGTTTGGGTTACTGAGATTCGAAGACCGAAGAAGAAAGCTCGCATTTGGTTGGGCTCGTTTGCCACCGCCGAAATGGCTGCTCGCGCTTACGACGCTGCGGCCCTAGCGCTGCGAGGACCCAGTGCGCTTCTGAATTTCCCGGAATACTCGGCTTCCCTCCCCCGTCCCTTGGACCTCTCTGACAAGTCCATTCAGGCTGCTGCCACAGAAGCTGCAAGGAGGCTGGCTCGACGACCTGGAAAGTCACCGAGGAGGACAACAGTAGCCAGTTCGAGTCCTTCACCACCATCAGTGAGGGCTTCGAGTTGCAGCTTCGAACAATCCAGCTTCGGTACGACTACGTGCACATCGATCCCAGGAAGCTCAATGCCTTCACCAGGCTCCACGGGTTGCGTCACGGCGATGGATCAAATAGCCTACTTCAATGCAAGCAACTCGACTTCCGACGTTATCGTGACAAAAAGTACAGTTCAACGACCGCCAGTTGGCGACATAATCAGCAGAAGTTCTTCCACAAGCTCAAGAAATACACTCCACGATGAAGACACATCTAGCAATTCTGAATTTCTAGCGACATTGGCAACTCGGAAGCAGGAGAAACGACCAATGCCAGCAGCTTTCCACAGTGTGGAGCACTGTTCTGGGTTTCAAGGTACTAGCGACTCTAGAATTGCACCGCCACCAAGCTCCTCGTCCGCTATACAGGACGCCGATCAGGCCGAAGGAGCCCAGCAGCAGCAGCAAAACGGTTATGCCGACGAAGAGATGATCTTTAACATGCCAAGTGTGCTTGCCTGCCTGTATGATCATGGCTTGTGCCTGCCACCTGAGCCACACACATTAGCAGAGGCAGCAGACGCATCTTCCTCAGAGGACTGCGACCAAGAGAGCGGTAACTGGGAGCCACATCTCTGGAGCTACTGATTTTCAACTGTCATGAGCTGCTTCACAATCTGCATGAAGTTCTCAGCTTGATCAATACATGTCTGGAAACTGTTACTCCGCATGGGAAAGCAGGGCCCCAGTAGATCAAATGGCGCGCGCTCCTGTTCCAACGATAACATGCATGCAACAAGCCGATCAACGAATTGGACCTACCCGTCCTTGCAAATCCGAGAGCTGCAGTTCGCGCCAGCGGTAAGAAATCAGCCGGCCAGCTCAAATTATCATGGAGTGATCTTCATCTTCTTTTTAGATTCATACGCTAAGAATGTCATACAAAAACTCTGCAAAACTGAGTCCTTTGGGACTTGAACATTGCAAGCGCGCCGTCTAGCTAGTGCGAAACAAAAGATTTCCATTTTTTATTGTTCTGAAAAAATGAATATGCACACAGCTCCAATGTTGCTTTAGATCACAGTATCGGAGCTGGTTCACAATTGTAGCTCAGTTGGATATTACACTATGGACATTTAATTGCGGATGGTCCAGAACATGAACTCATGAAGAATCTGTTACTTCATTCACGTTTAGACATTTGGTGCACACGTCCGAGCACAAAAAACCATAGTAGTACTAGTACTTCAATGTCTCATGTGGTACTTCAATTTTGTGCGAAGTTGTGTCGAGGTTTAATCTTGAGCAATAAGTTCGTTTGTTTCAACTATTGGAACCTTCGTGTTCCAAGAGTGAGATCATCTAGTTACCTACCGATTGCAATCAAATCAGGATGAGGATTTTTCTACAATTGTCATTCACATTCTGTCATTTATTGTGAAGCTGCTGCTTATAGCTTTGACTCCCTGGACATCCGTGAGTACATGATCTTGTGCTTTATATGTACTGACGTGAGAACTGACTAAGGTAGACCCATCCATACTCAGAAGTTAAGCACTCTAGGCTCAATACGTCCTTGGATGAGCTCCAAAGATACAGAACAGCCAGGTGCAGAAAAGCGTAAAATGTGAGGACACTAGGGGAAGAGATATCAAGCACCTTTGCTCTGCTGAGTTGAACAGTAAAGTCTTCTTCATCATCGGGTTTCTCCATGGAAATCGGAATGTCAGCTCGTATATGGCGACAGTTCTGTGACACAGCGAGTTGTGGCAGCTTACACACGCTTAATAATGCAAACACAAACAGCCGCAAATAGCAAAATATAACTAGCTATAACAACAATAGTTGTTCAAGCAATCTCATGTTCTTGACTGGCTCTTGTCCAGGTTCTTCACAGATTGCGGGGATCAATTGTCATTATAGCTGTCAGCCAGCTGACAGTATTTCATGGACTTCAATGTATGCAAATGTAGACAGAAATCTAACCAGTCACAGTGGACATCATTCTACATGATCTGAATGTACAATACAAATTACATTGGTTTTGACTTAGACACTCTGGATTTTGTTTGCTGCTGGTACTAAAAAGATATCTCAGCGAGAGGGATTGTCTTGCACTCTGTGCAATTTTTTCCTTAGGCGAGAGCTTTAACGACCGACTATGCTTCTCAAGACCGTTCGATGGGCATGGCAATACGCTATCATGGTCTACTAAGGGCCTCTATCCATTAGACTACTGTGATAGTGTGCTGTAGTCAGAGCAGCTTAATGGAAAGCCATTGACATAGGGCCTCGTTTCTTGTTGCAGGGACTGCATCTGGAGAGCTGCAACTCTGGTGAAAATATGTAGTTAATCATGTTAGGAACTCTTGGAACACATGTTTTCATGAAAGAAAGACAGATGTCATTGAATGGTGACTAACAGTTTGATGCGGAGGTCTTACTTACAGCTTCAGCCGCAGGTAGAACTTGTGAGATGACTGTGAGCACAGTTACTACAAAAACATAAGGGAAAGCTGCTGTGGTCACAAAGTCTGTGATCATAGCAGCCTAATGAAGAGATGTTCTAAGTTATATTAAAAGCTTGAAGCGAGAATCTCCCCTAGTGTAAGTCTATACACGCGGCTGTTGTAGCACGTACTTGATCCTGTCGAAGAACCCCGGCGCCCCATCATCCAGCAGAAGCGATGTCGCAACAGTTTTTGTGCTGAGTTAACATCGTAAGGATTTGCTAATCTCGCATTCTCGGCATGCTCATATTCGACAGCAGATTTCAGAGGCGGTTCCCTTATTAAGAATTTGTGAACAATGTGATTCTGTGTACGCGCTGATTGCAGTGAGCTAGGTGAGCAATCTCAATTAGCAACCTATTGACAGACCCTGCTTTCGTGTGTGTTTCTCGATCTTAATTGTTTGAGGCAAAATCGTATTTTCAGTTAGCCAAGGGAGCAATTACCTTAATTAACAACCCATTGTCTGACCCTGCTTTCGTGTGTGTGTTTCTCGTGCTTAATTGTTTGAGGCTTTGATTTCTTATTTTGCAGTTAGTTTGCCGAGTAATCTTCATTCTAGCAACGCATTGACTGACCCTATTTTGGGTACTTTTCAATATATACGTGAGATACGTTCATTTAGATTTAGGGCTTCGAATATTTGCAACTGTGGCCTGTGTATTTTTTTGGAGCAGAAAACTTATATTTAGAAGGTCTACGATCCTTCGCCTTGACCCGAAGTCCTAGTCCAGTTCAATGTTATGCTGTCTTAATGCCCCGGCTCCACCCAACCGCCTGGTTAATTAAACATACTTTAAGTGGCATAGATAACAGGATCACAATTACAAGAGCACTTTACCTGTTGTAATTATGATAGAATATCATCACCATATCTAAGTTTAGAACAGCAGCAGTGAAATTTATCATGGCTCGGGAGTTGATGAACTGTGGAGATTTGCTAAATTAAAGTTCAGGAAAAAGGGTTAACAGGTTTCTGGCTAAGCCTCTGAGAATTAAATTAGGAAGTCGTTGCAATATTTCCTCAACGAACTGGCAGTTGCTGTTGGGGCCATGTACTGCACTTAGCCAGACTCTAAATATCCTAGTCTTTTTGCTTCTCAACAATTGCATGGGGAGAAGTACGTTGAAGACTTCTAGGGCTCCTTGGAGGCCCCCCTATGAGGGTTGATAGGAGATCAGTTTAGTCCTAGTGGATAGTAGTCCCCGCTACCAGCATGTACTTCCATTTGCTAGAATAATATCGGTAATCATATTACAAATATTCTAGGATCTTGCAATGTATTGTTACATTGTTCTCAAGTCTCGACTAAAATCTGAACCAGCAGGAACAACCCATCTACATGATGGGTGAGACGACATTTATCTCTTTACCACCAGCTGTTGATTGCAAAGCCACCAAAGTACATGTAACTCTTATAGCGGACCGTACCCCCCTGCCCCCCCCTAAAAACGAACTTTAAGCGGCATTGCCATTCTGTCAGGACTCGTAATCGGGCTGTAAGGTCCTGCACGTCCAACTTCAACTAGACTCGACCAGGCAAAGCTGGAAGAACACCGTGTGTTCAATTGCAAGCTGAGCGGGATCAGGTCAACTTATATGAGATGAATTTATGTTGAGGCTCAAAACCTTTAATACTTCTTGTGTCAGTCATTACAAACCATTCTACTAACCCCACGACCCATTCATTGTGGAGTTCAGAAGCGTCCTGAGGAGTGAAATCCCTAAATGCCTTGGACATTCTAGGAGACTAAAAATATTCTTACACCAAGCTTATAAATTGATATGGGACCAGTTGGAATCGGTGCTTTTTTAAAAAGGATTCCGACAAGTAGCCATACTGGAGACTGTGTGCTCAGCTGGCAGCTAACGACACACGCCAGGAATCCGGCAGTCAAAATTGCAAAAATATTAGTGTTCTTTGGGATTTCTAATCGTCAAATTTCAAAAAATCCAAATAGAAATCTCCAGATTTTACATCAGGGTCGAGAAAGTAGCCAATAATATCGAAGGATGCTTGATTTTTTCACCTTTCATCTTGTTTTGTGGCCAAGTAGGTCTAAATCGTCTTGTGGATGATGGCCACTAGGGCTGCATACAAAATTGGAAAAAAAAAACAATGATGACAATAGGGTTGTTTCTGTAATTTAGTACCCCCTAGGCCTGAAATTGGGAAGGAACTGAGAAGTTGAGATGAAAACAATATAGAAGACAATAAACAACACATGTAGTTTGATGGAACCTATTTATTTACAAGTGGGGCACAGACATGCCCTTCTAGGTGAAGCTTTGAATGGAGGGCTCGCCTAATCAGGACTGAAGTCCCGATCACCATGGGGCAGCCCCCATGGTGAATTGGGTTGTGAGTCTAAATGTTGGGTTAGGTTCGACTTTCGGTTTGACATCACTTATGATCTACATAGGTGCAAAGAGTGAGGGTTTTAAGGAAAGGGGCCAAGGAGATGTCCTTAGCACACCAAGTCTTCAAACTAAACAAGAGTATGGTTAAGCTAGGAGACAAGAATTGGTAATCCCGGGTGATGAGGCTTTGAGCTAGTTGGGAAATTTGCAATAAGTTTTAATCCCAACTATTAAGGGGTTAGGGTTAACCCAAATCTTAGTAGGTTCATCAAATGAAATGAATGCAAAAACTAATTTAATGCGTGGCTTGCCATATGCAAATAGTTTAGGTGTTTAATGAAGAATGGTAAAAAATGTGGGCACAAAGGTGCTAAGACAAATCCAAGTGCAAAGGGTGGTATCAGAGCAAGCTTGTGGCGACCGAAAGCATTCCATCACCAATTGTGTGGTGATTAATTTTTTTCAGTTGTCACACATCTTTGGATCTAGGTCATTTGATTGATGGTAGATTGATCTCCACCATTAATTTGGCAACATAATTTGGTGTGTCAAATAATAAAATGTAAACCTTACATGTCAGTATTCACTTTCTCCTTTGAGATGTGTAGGCCTTGTGTTGTTTAACACCAACCATTGCCATATACCTTGGAAGGGAGGGGTGAAACCCCTATGAGTGTTTGAATTTCAAATCACAATATTGCATTTACAATTGGTGTTAAATTTCATATGTAGCCCTAAAGGTGGAATATGACCTTATTGTTGGATACCTTAATTATATTAATCAAGCCTATTATTTTTATGTATAGTATTTTTGATGGAAGGAAAGCGGAATGTGTGGAATCCATGGTATTTGATGCCAAAGGACAAGCTAAGGAAGGTGGAATGCAAGTTTTGCAACAATGTTATTTCATGCCACAAGGATAAAATACTTTTCCATTTGGGTTATTAATATAATGGCAATGGGCAAACTAAAATGTCGCAACCCTAGCTTTGGGCTCACAACCAAGGTAAAGGGGTTACAAGGTTGCGGGCCAAGAGGAAGCCCAGGAGTCAAGGCAAAGAAGTCGCAAGGGTGCGAGACAAACAAAAGCTCAGGAGTCACATCACATATTCCCAGGAATGTAAGAAAGTGTGAGGGAGTATGAGGGAGTGAACTTTCACACTCCCAAGGCAACTCCCACTTTGGGAGATGGAGTCCCGGTGGACTCCCGAAACTTCAAAAAGCGATTTTAGGGGCCAAAACTCAATGTCTTGTGGCGTTCTTTATATCATTGGAACGTAGATGTCTAAAATGGGCTCGCATTACTCATTTGAACATCTGAAACACAAGTTATGGCCAAAAGAAAGGCCGGGAATCAAACTGCCAGTTTGACTCCCGACCAGAAAAAGTCGGGAATCAACCCGATTTACTTAGCTTCAGAGGGCGTGCGACATACCATTGGAAAGCTCCTGACGAAAGCTACAACTTTGCTTTAGACCGCATCTTAATCCGAGGTTTGCTTGCAAAGTTATGGGGCTCCAAAGTCGCGGAAATCCTAACCAGCGCAATTTCGGGACTCCCACTTGGGAGTCCCAGAATCCTGGGAGAGAAAAGCAATTTGGATGTAGGCTCCGTGACCAACCATAAAGTATATTATAAAGGGGAAGGTGGTGGCTTCCCCCAAGTCCGGGCCGTGATGAGTCTAGTGTGTCCGTGTTGCCCGTGGTTCGTCGTAACACCAAAGGTGCTACAACTGTGCACTAACCATTTTGTGTGGGTTGTGTGCACGCCCGTGTGAGTGAATGAAGCTTGCCAACTCTTCTTAGTCCCATCCTAGAACTCCAACACACCCCTCTACCTTTCAAAATGTTATGAGCTAGGGAGCGTACTCCAATTCCTCCCTCTTCCACTATCTTCTACTTGGGCTCTCATTTGAGTCCTTCGAGGAGTTGGGAGTGCGTCATAGAATTACAATGTGTTGAAAGGCACATCCATGGGTGAAGGCACTATTTATCCAATGTGGTGGAATTGTTCCTCCACCACTAAACGACATGAAAATACCAGCCCATATCCCAAATCAACAAACAAAAAATGTGGCCATGGAAACATTGAATCCTTCAGTGGAAGGAGAATCTACTTTGACATTTCAAATGGAAGGGGCTCAAAATTTCATCCCCTTTATAAACAACACAAAAGGTCCTAACCAAAGTTGTCAAAACCAACATGACATGCCTATTTTGTGTTGGGCATCACGTTGATGTCCATCTTAACACGTCCATCGCATCCATCAAGACGAATGGAAGAAAATCCCTAATGACATGTAGGCTGCCCCGTTTACAATTGGTGACCAAAAATAGATTTTAGTTGCCAATCCTATAACAACCAAATTTTTTTAAATGTTTAACACACCTCCCCCCCAAACTGTACATGTTCCCACAGCCCCAAGTCAAAACACGTCCATGCTATCAATGGGTTCCATGGAAATGGACCCCCCAATTAACATAAACACACCTTTAGTTCAAATCATCATTTCAAATCCAGACACACAATAGACACTAATAAACATTTCAAACATACAAATGGACCCACTTGTTAATCTTCCCAATATTGTAGTTGATGACCTTAGGGATATTACAATGGAGTTACATGTGGACCACGCACTAATCAATTAATACCTACGATGTCTAAAATCCCCGATACCAGAAGTTGATGTGGGGTCAAGACTAGTCACTATGGTAGCTTCCGTGACTATGGTACTTTCCATGAATCATCTTCGGCCACCTATTGAAAACTCATTCACATGTCAAATTACTTGAAGGAAAAAGCCCACTACTTAAACAACAATTGTTTTTGTAGGTGAACATAATTATGAATGACAACACACACTAGAAGAAAAACATGTATTTTTTATTACTCTTTGTGATTAAATTTTAATTACAAAAGACATTTTGTAACTAAAATCCTTTTAATTGCCTAAAACAAATCACATGTGATAAATTAGTCGCAAATGACAAAAGGTATTGTATGAAAAAAAAAGTCAATAAATACATTTCATCATTTGATTCCATTGTATACGTATTGTCACATGCGACTAAGATGCAACTGTTTTGATCACAATTGAAAACAAATCATGTGCTGTCACGTGTCTTAATATATGATTATTTAAAATATTATTATTATTATTATTATTATGAAATAATCTAAAACGTTCAATTCAAATACTTGTATGATCTCATAATATGACACTGGCCAAATGTAAATATGCCATGTGGCATAAAAAATTAAATTTAATAAAATATTAATATTAGGTTGGTAGGTACTTAGGTGGGTACATAAATAAGTGTTTGCAATCTTACTTACTTACCTACCTACCTAAGTAAAAAAGTAAGTAGGTAGGTTTTACCTTCTTAGGCTAAATACCTATTCATATAGGTTGGTATTTAGGTAGGTATGTACATAGGCCGACCTAGATGGGTAGGTAAAACTAGGTACTTACTTAGCAAGATAGATAAGTAGGTTGGGGAGGCAAATATTTTAGAATTGTGCATTATTTGTTTTTTTGTTTCGGGTTGAGCCTTTTGATTAGTTCATCTCATGTGCACAAATTTCTTAATGTGAAATTGGATGGGCACACCCCCCCTTATTTATATAGTGTTCAAAATAGGAATGAAAAACAAACAATATGGGATAAGTTTTAAAGTTGCAACTTCCTTATAAACTAAGTTGTACTTAAAAAACTTTCTTCATGCGTTACTTTCTTAGTTTTTAGATTTTTACACAATTAAAGTATTAGATAATTAGATAATCATTTAATTAATAATGATGAAATTTACATATACTTAAATTATAAACTATACACTATAAATATTCAATATTCATTATCAATTACTTAAATAAATAACAACTTCTTAATATTTAACAAACTAGCTATCTAATTACTCACAAGTTATTAATACATAACCCATAAATAATAAAATATTTAAAAATATTTTATTAATTTTTATAATCTGATCGAATCATATATAATATAATTAATGTGAAACTAATTTAATGACTATAATTTAAAATTAAATATTTTAAATATTTATTTTAAATTATAAATAATGAATTAATAATTTTTAGTAGAAAGTAAATTCTTACACGAATTTTTTAAAAATTATTATTCAACTAATTACATTACTTATTGTATAATAACATTTATTATTGTAAAAATTATTATAACTCAAGTAATTTTTTCTCTTGGTAATTATTAACTATAAATACAGTAATTTGTTAAACATAACATTAATTTTCATAATTACTATAAAATTACTATAAAATATTTATCATAGATGATCAATAACATAATGTTTTAAGATAACATTATTATATAATAATTTGTGAAATTAAAATTAGTAAATAATTATTTTAACTACACTATAATTTTTCCAAATTTTTCATTCAGGTTTGAAGTTATAAATTAAAGAGTGTGAATAATTATGTTTAATTAGAAAATAATTATGCACATACTAATTAATTCTTATCTGAAGTAATTACAATGATATTAAAGTAATTAATTCATTTATTCTAATATAAGAATATAAATTTAATAATATACAAATCTATGTTATAACAATAATTATTTAGTGTCACTTAGATTTAATAAACATAATCATTTATAATTATTTATAAAAGTGATTTATTATGGATAACACTAATAGGAAAAACCCTTGAAACTCAATCAATAATTTTTTGAATTAAAATATAAATTTAAGATTCCAAAATAGTAATTCAGAATTCAAATATCAATTTTTAGATCAAATAAGTTTTTTGAGTTAAATACAAATTTCAGAATTGAAATGTTAATTTTCAGATTCAAATAATAATATTCAGAATTAAAATTTCCATTTTAACACTCAATTAATAATTTTCTGAATTGAAATATTAATTTTGA
>Ga0116227_10002837_pt1 | contig 39036 bp, 36 predicted proteins | sample S1TSphgellanicum_FD_89693 | JGI IMG/M metagenome (GOLD analysis project Ga0116227, IMG submission 89693) | Host-associated microbial communities from peat moss isolated from Minnesota, USA - S1T2_Fb - Sphagnum magellanicum MG | ecosystem: Host-associated > Plants > Peat moss > Unclassified...
CACAATGTCTTTCCCCTCCCCCACCCCCCCGTTTTTTTCCTTCTTCATTTCCCCCCCCAACGGCAATTGAAACCCTTTTGATCACCATCTTGTGTGATCCTTTCATAAAAAAATGAAATTATTAATGGGAACTTGTTGGCAACTTGAATGGAACATGTTGGGAACAAATGGAAAATTAAAAAATAATCCTTCCTTGTTGGGAGTGAAATTTGATGCAATTTCGTAACACACCTATATAATTACAAGTATATGCTTTTTGTTCATCCTAATCACATTGTCATCAATGAGGTTGAATAGTCAAGAATTATGGGCCATATCCAATCATCCAATTCATTTTTCAATTGTAAAACTTTACATATGTTTTTCATTAACTAGGTTTACATTAATTGTAACAAATTTTTAGGGGAAACAACTTGTTTGCCCATATTGTTGTATAGATATCAATTTTATACAATATTGAGGCTATTCTACAATGTACATATGTTGCATCTAGTGGCAAATTCCACCTCACCCTACATCTACAATCTATTATGTCATTTATTATTAATTTCCCCAATATTAATACCATATTGTCAACTAGCACAATTTCCTAGCCCAATGGGTTCCCCAAGAAGATTATCTATCTCATTGAGCATTGTGACCGTGTGAAGAAATATTGCAATTAATAATGTAATGGCAACATCATTTTTCAAATGTGGCCCTTCGTTAGTCTCCTCCAATGTCAAGTTGGTTTGGTCTTCAACCTGAAAATCATTTATGGTGGACCTCCGCTCGATCTCCTCCCCATCATGTTGTATTAAGCACGTTCCAAATTTAGACTCTATTCAAACTTGTTGGTTCTTGGGTTATACCACCCACAAAACATTTGATAAAACCAATGGTGTTATGTACTGGTTGATGCGCATAATAATTCACAAGACTTCTAAATCATGGATTCGTCATATTGCCATTCGTCACATTGACTCCCCCATGTAATAATAAATATGTTAACATTCCAAATCCATTTCATGTTTGCACCCCATGCTTATGGCTTTTGGGTGTGTTAAACCTATTGTACCCCCAATGTTGTGGCATGGTCATTCGAAGACTAAATTGTTCGTATAGGTGCCGATGAAATGGGGCCCTACATTGTGGACATCTCTTCCTTGCCATCATTAAAGTGATTGGGCATTATGGATGGTACATGTGTTGGCAAGTGCCCAAAATCCATGCGCGTTCTAGTCCAATTGGGGAGCAACAAATAAAACATAGTTCTTCATTTTGTGTGAAAGGTTGAGTTGTGGGCCACAAAAGTTACCTTGTTTTTTTTACATGGTATTGACATATTCCCAATCTAACTCGGGATGTGTCACCCGATCTATGCTTGCATTCTTTGCCATCTTGGGTAAATTGTTAGGAACCATTTTGGATATCTTAGGCCATGATGTCAAACCGTGTGATTAGAACCTCCCATCTTCACGGTATTCCACTTGCATTTTTACGAGCTTCACCTCCATCTATGTAGCTCAAAATGCTACCAAAATACGTGCAAGATGCATATGGTTTGAATTTTGTTTGGTTGCCTTCACAAATGCTTCAACATCTCTTTGATATTGTTCCTTCATATCAATCAACATTTGATGGTGGTGTTCAATGTTTTCCATGGAATTCAAACATTTTTTTCCTGCTTGAATGGCCCCTTCGAATGCCTCTTGTAGTGCCTATTGTTGAGTGGCAACATTTTGTTCCAGCCCAACACACTTTGTTTGGCATGTAACCAATTCTTCACACAATGCATCGCATTCCACTGTCACCTCTTGAAGTTGCATTTGCATTACACCCATTTCTCCTCGCAACACCTCCAAAACATGTTCTGCAATGTCAACCCATCTTGTGGAAGACACTATGCTCGCATCTTTTGCCAATTGCCTTTGACCGTTTATCGTGTCAAATGGTAAGTAAGATGCCATCTAAACCATAACATCCAACTATGTTAAATCCATGGGTTTGTTTATGTTCAATAATGATTAAAGGGGATTTTGTTCCTAAGGGCATTGAACAATTCGATTGCTCATCACAAGATCCAAATCTTAGGTACAAAAAATATTCAATACTATAGTTTTAGGAACAATTGGTATTAGTGGTACTAATTGAAAAGAGAAAAGGGGAATGATAGGGGTAGATCAAGGAGGAACTTGAGGTCTCCTTGTAAGAACTTGAAGAATTGTTGTAGGAGGTAGGCAAGTTTTTGGAGGAGATGATGGATTTGCCTTCTAGATCTATCTGGTTGGTATAGAAGCACATTGTTAGCTTGATTGCCTGGAATGGTCCTCTAATTGACTTAAACCCCAAACACCACCTTCGCATAAACCATCCATGCTATAGTCAAAGGCACTTGGTTTTTGGAAAAAAAATAGTTCCTCATCATGGCCATGTAAACTTCCAACATGCATGCTTTCATATGTTCATCTAGGCAACTTGTATATTGGGCGAAATTATTTTTCCTATGAGTTTCATGCTTAGAAAGTGGCCACTTCTTGTCAATGTGGCACCATTGTACATACTGCAAACATAAAATGTATAACCAAGGTTGGGGAAGGTTTGGCCATCCAACATCTACTATGATGGTTGGGTCTTCAAGTGCTTCGAGTTTTGCCTCATGTCATCTTCCTTTTGCGCCATGGCCTTTGACCACTTTCCTTTGGTCCACATTGTCCACCATCATGCCCACCATCTATTAATAAACAAGTATATGTAAATTAGGGTTAAGGAAAAATTAGGGTTAAGAGTGGGATAAATTAAGGTTAAGTTCAAAAAAAATGTATAATTAATTGATATGGGGTCCTTCAAGAGGTTCAACATTCAAATCCAACATGTAATTGTTTTCACAATTGGTTTCGTGAAGTTAAAAGCCCTTTAATAGACTCCCACTTTCTTCCAAATGTATGGCATTGATTACTCAGAACAAACATAATCTTCACATGTAACAAAGAAAATATAAGAAATGACAAAAGTGTGGGTCTTATAGTAGACCCACACATGCCTAAAGCCCTAGGACCGAGCCCAAGCCTATTAATTTTGTTGCCTTTGGTCACCATTGAATGTAAGATATGGCACCAGGTTTGATAACCCAGATTCAACATTGGCGACAATTTTTGGTTGCCATCTAATGGCATGTAGGCATTGTAGATTTAGGGTAATCAAATGGTGACCAAAAAGTGGTTCAATCACCATTAAACCATTACATAGTTGGCAACTAAAGGCAACCAAAATAGGTTCGAATTCCATCAGTTGGCTAGTTTTGATTGTCTTTAGTTACAAATGGGACAATTGGCCAATTGGTGACCAAAACTTTTTGGTCGCTTTCAAACTTGAGGAATGGTGACCAAAAATTTTCGGTTGCCTTCAAACTTGAGGAATGGTGACCGAATGTTTTTGGTTGTCGACTATCAACATAGCCCATTGGCAACCAAAAACATTTGGTCGCCATCTGACAATGTTCCATAACTATATGTGGCTAGTGCATGGGAACATCATAAAATGGTGACCGAATTTTTTTAGTAGCCAATTTTTTTGGGTGCCCCTAGTTTTGGGGTACCTGTAATTTAACCTTTCTAAGGAGGTTTGGATTCTAATTTTTCCTCCCTTTCTTTTTGACATGTATGATTTCGATTGTTTTGGACAATTGGTGCATAACACTTTAAAAAAAGGGGGGAAAGGGACTCCATGCACTTTTTTTCTTATTCTTACGATTCTAATTTTTTTTGCAAAACATAATATGTCAAGCAATCAAGTTGAAGGAGAGATAATCAAGTTAATTGGCGAATGGGACGACCACACCATTGTGATTTGGGTTTATGAAGGGGCAAATGTCATATATTTCCCAAGCCAGGAAAAAGGCTAATATGATGTGGATATGTTTCGATTACTGGAGGACTTATTATACAAGGACATACCATTGACATTATATGTTAAAATTGAAAATGTAATGGATAAGGAAAATGTGTTCATAGCCTAGGATCACAATGGCACTGGTGTAAAATATCTTCCATGTGCATTTAAAGGAGTCTATGTCTTGGATGTCTTTAATTTGCCTAAGGATTAATTGTACGAGGACACCCCAACAAATTTTCATGTTTACAACATAGATGATTATTTTGACAGAATATGACATTTTTTAATTTTCAATATAATTTATAAATAAATAAAGGAACAAACATCTTTGCCACTTGAAGATTTGTCTAGAAACTATTGGAAATACCATTTTAATATTGTATTTTCAGGGTTTCATCTTTTGATAGATATTGCAAGCAATTTGGTTTGAGTAAATTAAATATTTTTTTAAAATAAAATTTCATTCTTTTTTATTACAATAATTATAGTTAAACAATTTTATTTTATTTTGCCTTGGGGATCATTTTGAGTGCCCTTGGAATTGAAAGTTTCAAATTTGAATTATGGATGTGAAATTGTCTTATATGAAATACACCAATTTTGAAATAAGGTCCCAAACTCAATGGTTATAATTTCATTACCAAAAATATATATAGTTCGAAGAAAATATGTTTATGCCACCATGTGGATTTGCATATAATGTTCAACCTATGTGTAAAAATTGCAAAATGCAAGATGTTTATGATTGCGATTTGTGACTTAGGAAAATGATTAATGGTGAAATTTGGATGTTTGGGTCGAGGCTCATTTGGGGCCTTAATTGCTTCATTAGGAATGTCGATGTCATTGTCATCATCATCATTGTTAGACCCTTCCTTTGCTTCTTAAGTGTTTGTCCCATGCAAGGTTGTGATGATATTTTGGTTCGAACGTTTTGTCACAATTCGTTTGGTGGGGCACCATCCTTCAATATCCAAAATGCCATCATCAATGTGTGGTTTTTCATAATTATGTTCACTTACAAAAGTAATTGTTATTTGAACAATGGGCCTCTTCCCTTAAGTAACTCAATGTGTGGACAAGTTTTCAATAGGCGGCCGAAGACAATTCATGGAAATTACCACAATAGTTAGTTTTGACCCCATTCATGTATCAAGGGTTTTGGATGTTATAAATACTAGATGATTAGTGCATGGTTAGAATCCGAATCACCTTTTGCTGACTTCTCAGGTCTTGCAATTTTAGGACTTAAAGGACTTGGATCCATAACTTGGGGTGCATTTGTGTTAATGATCATATGTGGGCCCACACATGGTTCTAATGTAATATCCCCAATGTCATCAACTACAATATTGGGAGGATTGACAAGTGGGTCCATTTGTATGTCTTCAGTGTATTTAATGTTTACTATGCATCCAATTCCATAATGATGATTTGAGCTAATGGTGTGTTTGCACTAATTGGGGGGACCACTTCCATGGAATTCATTGATTACATGGACATGTTTTGACTTGGGGCCATTAAAGCATGTACAACCTAGGGGGGGTGCATCAAACACTTAAACATCATCATTTAATAATTGCATGTTCGGATTTGCATCACCATTGTCAAACCCTTGAACCTACTAACCATTGAATCAGACAATAATCTTGAAAATGGAATTTCATCATTAGGATGGAATTCAATTAAGGGATCATGTTTGATTTCATCCTCATCCGACTCATTTAATGCTATGGGGTCATCACTTTCATCTGCATTTTCATCAACAATAGACATCGAATCTTCAAACAACATATCATTTTTGTACCATGTTGTGGGGTTGGCTCCATGTCATTTTCACAAAAGCTTGTTATTAGTGTATATGTACACCAGGTCTTTTGCTTGATTTGATATTAACCAATTTTGCATTTTGCTATGGACAAATGAATATGAATTCCAATTCCATTCACACAATGATGTGGAACACATTTGCGCCAAAGTGATGGGCGATGGGTGTAAGTGTGCATCCACCAGCTCCAATCAAATCCCACCACTCATGTGGGAGCAAGCCTAGGTCCTTCATTGGGGGGTGTCAAAAAATGAACCTTGACTTTTGACAAAATCTATAAATTTCTTTAAAGCGAAGGCATAGGCAATTGGGGTAGGAGTTGTTTTTCACAAAACTTTGTTTAAAGCCTCCTTCACATCTACATCATCATGTAGGTGAGCTTCACCCAACAAATATGGATTGAAAAAGGCCCCTACATAATGTAGGTTAGTTGTTAACATCTTCCACCTTTAGTAAAATTGACCTTCAATCACATCTGCAAGGTTTAATGGCAATTCAAAAGGTGGATCTCGTAATGATAAAACATGTCATTCCAATTTTTTCATGATAAGCCATGCCCTCCCCATGCAAGGTTGTTTGCCATCAAATTCCCTTAATGACACTAAGTCCTATTCCACCATATGTACAAAGTTGGCACAAGTATCCGAAAACTTGTCCCTCCTTAAGTTGACTCTAACAACTTCCACCTTGGTGAACAACTTTTGATGATGACTACCACACAATGAATTGACAAAAGTTGTTTAATTAGGATTGGTAATAATTTGCTCAAAGGCAAGTCTGAGTTTGAGCAACTTTTCAACCATTAAAAAATTAGTTGCAAAGCATGTTTCAATGGGGTTTAGCAGCATTAGGTTAGTCTCATAATGACGAAAGATTGTTAGTGGCACATGGTGTTGTTGTATGAAAGAAACAATAGTTTTTGCCTTTTTCACAATTTGTTTCACCTATGTTGTTTTTCCCTAATCTTCCAATAGCAAGTCCAGACAATGAACAACACAACTTTGAAAATAAAGACTTGGAAAACGATGGATTAAAAGGTTAACCACACTTCTCAGGTTCGAAGCATTGTTTGTACAAATTTGTATAATGTTGTCAATTCCAATGGTTTCGATGTATCTACCCAATGCATTACATATGTAATGGGCATCGTTACGCTCCCCAATTGTGTTAATGGAACTTATAAATACATCACCATTTGGACAAGTAAACATTACGTTCAACAATGGATGTTGTGCAACATTGTCCCAACCATTAGAACAAATGGTTGCTCTATATTTGTGAATCGAATTTCACATCCTTTCAGTTATGTATTTGGACACATCCACCTTGGATTGTTTTAACAAATATGTGCACAAATCCATGGTATGATGGGGGTTTGTAGTAGGTTCGAAATTTAAAGGTTGCTTTCACACCTTTCGTGAACATTGAGTGTCACACAACATTGGAGGGGATGTTCACCTCATAAAATAAAGTTGTCCATTTTTTGTCCAAATCCTATTTTTTGGTTGAATTCAGTCCTTCGAGCAATGAAACTTGTCGAAAGGTTTGAATGTTGTTATTTGTGGATATATTATGAGCCTTTTTGCTATTTGTAAGGAGGTGAAATTTCGAGCCCCTTCCATTTGAGATGTCAAAATAAATTCTCCTTCCATTGAAGGATTCAACGTTTCCATGGCCACATCTTTTGTTAGCCCATATGGGATATGGGTTGGTACTCCCATGTCATTTAGTGGTGGAGGGACAAGTCCACCACATCAGGCATATATTGCCTTCACCCATGTATATGCCTTTTAACACATTGCAACTCCAATTCACCCATTGCCATCATATCAATAGCCCAAATGGAAGAACATTTTATCCTCGAGGTATGAAATAACATTGTTGCAAAACTTGCATTCCACCTTCCTGGACTTGTCCTTTGGCATCAAATATCATGGATTCCACACATTTTGTTTTCCCTCCATTAATAAAAGATTGTACACAAGAACAATAGGCTTGATTAATATAATTAAGGTGTTCAACAATAAAATCAAACTCCACCTTTAGGGCTACAATTGAAATTTAGCACCAATTATAAATGCAATATGAAGATTTGAAATTCAAACACCCATAAAGGTTTCACCCACCCTCCCAAGGTATATGGCAATGGTTGGTGTTAAACAACACAAGGTCCACACACCTCAAAGGAGAAAGTGAATATTAATATGCAAGGTTTACATTTTATTACCAAGTAAACCAAATTTTGTTGCCAAATCAATGGTGGAAATTAGTCCATCATCAATCGAACGACCCAAATCTAGAGACATGTGACTAAAAAAAATTCAATTGCCACATGATTAATGAGAGAATGCTTTTAATCACCATGCTTTTGTGATGACCAAAAGCATTTTGTCGCCAATCGTGTGGCAACTATTGAATTTTTTTTATCACTAAACTTGCAATGACCAAAAACTTCTTGTTGCTACAAGCTTTATGGCCACCGAAATGGACCTAGTTTCGATTACCCTTAAGCTTGCCCTAGGTAGCTCGATAGTCCTTTTGACCTAGGTTGATCTAAGCTGACCTTATACTAACGTGACACATGGGTGTGTTTATGTCCAAACAACATGACAACCCTAGTCATATATTTGCTTAATAGTGTAACCTAAACCTAATTGAGTCCCAATGTGGTCCTTGAGGGCTTGTAACATTTGTGGGGCAAAAACAAATGGTCACACAATGGAATCAAAGTCATGTTTGCCATGCGCAAGTTCATTATTGGCCCATGTATGTGATCGATGGTGGAACATTATCTCCACCACCTGGGTTGTGTGTATAATTGTTTAATCAAAAATTGAAATAAACAACCTTGTTTAATGAATCAATGGTAGTTTGGGCTTCCATAATTGTCTTTGAATCCATACCCACGTGCATATTTTAAAAATGTGCAATCAATTTAAAACCTAAGGTTCAGTACAATATGATATTATAAAAACAACCATATAACAAAAATGAACAATAAAACACCATACCAAATATGGCTAAAGTGTTTTGGATTCTTGGTATTTTTACATTTCCTTGAAAGGTACCCACTTACAAATGTTCCACTCCATCAAGGAGTCTTCATTGCTTTGTTCACCATTTAGAAATTCTAAAACTCATGCATGTGGGATGTATGCACATTCAACTTCAATTATATGTGCCTTTCCATGTCGAACATCTTTTTTCCACACCAAGTTCGTGTTGTTAAAGGGTGACCTCCTTGGGTTTTGGACTTCAATGGATTTGGAATACTGTGGCATACAACCAACTTGTGTCTACAAGCTAATGGGGTTGGCTTCATTAAACTTGTAGTTTCATATGTTTTAACAAATGAAGAAAAATGAAGGTTTGTGCAAATTATCCTACAATTGGAAATTCCAACTCATTATGTGTTTTCATTAAAAAAACAACTCCAAAATGATGGAGATCTTAGAGGTATGAAGTCACATGATTTTCATGTGATGATGCAAGACATTTTGCCATTATGCATGTGACACTTAATGGCAAAAGGTCGTAGGATGGCCGCCGTTCACTTGAGTCATGTGTTAAAAAAACTTTGTGCCAAAATTGTGGACCCAAGAACAATGGATGATTTCAAGCATGATGTGGCAGTCACAGTGGTACTGCTCAAAAAAAAATTGCTCCTTTCTTTGATACCATGACATACCTTTTAGTTCACTTAATTGAAGAACGAGAGATTTGTGGTCTAGTGCATACACGCTAGATGCATCCTGTTGAACATTATATGAAGACATTGAAAGGTTATGTGAGAAATAAAGCAAGGCTTGAAGGTAGCATGGTAGAAGGTTACACCATAGAAGAGGCATTAGGATTCTACATAAAATATTTATGGGATTTTACAACCACAAAACGAAAGTGTGGGATGACAAAGAAGACCCATGTATGGTTGATGAGGTGGTTGAAGGAAATGGGTGCCCATGAAAATTAAGTGTAGACTTTCAAGACATGGCCCACTTTTTTATCCTTCAAAATGTGGAGTTAATGGTTCCATGGCGTTTGTAATCCACTACAAATCCCAAACCCCAAATATTATTACATTAAGTTGCAAACTTGAACCAACCTTATAATATTGGAAATGAATCACGACATTGATGATTTGATATTGTGGTTGTTATGCAAATCAATAATTGGATTGTGCAATTTGTGATGGCAGGAAACACAAGGAAGAAACAAAGATATTAAATCAAGAGAGGCCAAAAGTTTTACACATTGTTGGTTGATTTCAAAATAAAGTCCACGTATTCTTGGACAACCTAAACAAAAGCCTTTTTTCCAATTTGGGTAAGGGCTACCATATTTCAACTATCAAAGATGGTGTGGTAGTTGACAAAGATGTCTTAATCGCTCCTTGGTGCTCTTGTGTCAATGCCATCAACTTTGGAAATTATAGCCTACCAAACAATGTACGCTTTCAGAAACCATCTTCGGGTTTTAAATGCCAAAGAACACTTAACAACAAGTGATAGTGGCATCACTTCTACATTTGAACAAAAGTGTGTATCAAGAGCAAATGATCAATAACCCATTGTTGTAAAGTTGGAATTTATGTAGGTTGGATTGAAGAGATTTTTGAGTTCAACTATGGGAAACTAAACATTGTTGTGTTTTTTTCTAATTGGGTGAAAGCAAATTATATTGGCAGTAGTGCAACAATCAAAAGAGATGAGTATGGCTTCACACTTGTGAATTTCAACTCCCTTATTCCCATTTCTGACCAAACATTTGTTTTCCCAATTCATGTGGAACAAGTTTTTTTTTCCAGTGATCCAAAGGAAAGGGTGTTGAAGGTAGTTTTACGCAAAGATCCTTGTGGGAAACAAGTGGTAGGAGGTGGTGAATCAAACCTTATTAATCTACATATGTTTTGAATTGAAAATGATGAAAGGTACATTGGTTTACAAGCTCCAATTTCACTTCTAGAAGTAACTCAAACAACCATTATAATAGGAGGTGTTCCATTCATGCCTATAAATTTGGTAGGTGTTGCTACTAATGGAAGGGTGCCAAATAGTGACAATGACAATGATCCTAATATTATGAGTGAGTTTGTTGGGTCAAGTAGCTTTGACAATGATGGTTATTAACCATCTACCCTTAAAACTATTATTTATTAAAACATATGTTTGATTTGATTTGATTTGTGTTCTTCCAAATTTGTATGATGTGGGCAATGTGTTCAAACATTCATAGTAGTATGTTCAACCATACAAAAATATAGGCCTTTAGGGATAGGCTTTGTAAAGATTATGTGGTCACTGGTGTATGGTTTAATGGAAAAAATTTAATCTGGAGTTACACAAGTGTTGTCATTTTGATTCATCATAAATACCAATTGCATCATGGTATTTGAATAGTTCAAGATTAACAAATTTGCATGCATAACTATTTAAAATAAATGATTTATACCATGGCGTCATTTTAAAAAAAACTTCAATTCAAATATTAATAACATAATTTTTGTTTCAATTTTAATATTGCCACATCATTAGAAAAAAAAGCACTACAATCAAATGTGTACTATTTGGATGATTGATTTCAGTCATGTTAATCATAATAATCAAAATAAACACCTCCACGTGGGATGACACATTGCCACGCGTGGAACATGTTGTCTAATTTGACTATAGTGCTATACTTTTTTATTGTAACATACACTAGTGCTACTTTTGATATTATTCATAATAGACACAATTAGTCATTTCCAACTTGTGGTTTTATCTATATCTTGACTTTATAGTCATCATGGTCATGATGAACATAACAAAAAAACCATACTTCTATAGTAGTGTTGTTCTTGGCCACTCCTTTTCCCTATTGGTTCTTGGTGCTCCTAGTGTTCCTTTTCCTTGTTCACTCCTAGTGTTCTTGGTGCTCCTCTTCCCTACTCACTTTTAGTAGCTCCTCATCCCTACAAGCTTTTGGTGCTCTTGGTGTTTGCTCTTCATGCTCCTCTTTCCTATTCGTTGTTGGTGTTTTTCTTCCTTGCTTGCTTTTGGTGCTCCTAGTGTTCATTCTTAATGCTCCTCTTTCTTAATTGCTCCTTGGTGCTCCCTAATGTTCCTATTTCTTGATTGCTCCTAAACATTAAACCCTTAAGTCTTCCTAGTGATCTTGAAGCTCCTCTTAGATGGTCTTGTTTTTCGGATTGCCTTTTAGTTATAGTTGGTTATTTAATCTTGATTTGGTTTATTTTGGTTTTTGTAATAAAATGATAACTTGAAATGAATTAAATCAGATTCAAGATGGTGTAGGCATTGAAACACCAAATGCACCCACACTTGTAGAAATGGAAGTGGAAATTCAGCTTGTAGGTGGAAGTGAACATGTTTAGTTAATTGGTGGAAGCCTAGATGTTGTGGTAAAAGTTCAGCCAGTTGGTAAAGTGGAAGAGGCACAACTTGCTAGTGGAAGTGAAAAATTTCCTCCATTGCAATCAAATTTTGGATCAATAGAATAACATCATCAAACACATGGTCTATGTGCCTCCTATAGGTGCTAAATTTTTGTATACTTACAAAACATTAGCCCCATTCATCTTTCACATTGAAAGATGAACGAGCTTTTTTTTTTTTGTGGCAAAACCCCAATTGTGAAAAGCTTATGTCTAATCAATGCATTCATAATTTGGAATATTTTGCAATACTTGCATTTTATATTTAAAACCAACATCATTAGCTGCAATACTTGCATTATATTTATTTTATGTAAAAATTTGGTCTCCACTAATGATATTTGAGAACTTGGATGCAAGTATTGTTAAATTCTTTCAATTTTGTGTTCAAAGGAGCCCAATCTAGATATGATTATAGTTTTGCAATACCCACATCGCATGGACCTTATACCATGTAATGCAATACCCTAAGATTCCCAAACAAAATTAGATTCTTTTGTTGCCTCACAATACCCACACAACAAAGTACATACACTAGAATTAACAGCATGTAGAAATGTAGTACCCTCATTGGGGTTTAGGGTTCAAGAATGTAATCTTCTGTTGCCTTGTAATACCCGCACAATAGAATATGTACACCAAACTACCATCATGCAAAAATTCAATACCTTCATTGGGGTTTAAGGTTTAGAAATGTAATCTTTTGTTGTCTCACAATACCCACATAACAAAGTACATACACTAGAATTAATATCATGCAAAAATGTAATACCTTCATTAAGGTTTAACATTCAAGATTGTAATTTTTTGTTGCCTTGTAATACCTGCACAACAAAATACATACATTAGAACTAACATCATGCAAAAATGGAGTGTCTTCATTGGGGTTTGATGTTCAAAATTGTAATATTTTGTTGCCTCATTATACCTGCATAACAAAGTATGTACATTAGAACTAACATCATACACAATTACAATACCTTCATATGGGTGGGTGCAAATATTTTATTTATGACCTTCTATAAGGGCTTTAAAGTACATACAATTAGTTAATTTGTGATACCTTCATATGGGTGGGTACAAATATTTTACTTATGATCTTCCATGAGGGTTAAAATATATACAATCAGTTCATTTGCAATACCCTCGTATGGATGGGTGCAAACCTCCATGAGGGTTCAAGTATATACAATTAGTTAATTTGAAATATCTTCATATGGTTGGTTACAAATATTTTATTTATGACCTTCCATGGGGTTAAAATACATACAATCAAGTAATTTGCGATACCTTATTTGGTTCTGAAATGGTTTTACCTGTGGGGTTTTGTAATGAGTCCCAAAACTCAAACCCTAGCCCTAATTTTTTTGCAATGCCCTCATGTTTTCCATTCCATCATCATTTTTGATAGTGGGGAAAGAGAAAAAACAGTTCCTTGAAAAAAAATCTGAAAAAAGAAAGAAAAGTTAACTTGTGCTAAACCAAGCTGGTTAGCACAGGGACTGGAAGGGACGAAAAACCGAAAACCCATCAGTGCAACATCCATTCAAAATTTTGCACTTGTGAGTGCTGGTTTACTATGGCCCCTTGTGCCTAGCTTTGCAGGAGCTATTAATCTACCTAGCTACCGACCTTTTTGTAGAATACAAGGTGCTGTTTTAGTGGAAAATGTATGCTGGGCCTTTCTAGGGTGATTTATTGGAAACTTATGCATGAAAATCAAATACCACACCCTAGTGTCGATTTTCACATTGACAATTTTTTATTTTTATTTTTTCAAAAACTGAATTCATTTAAAATTTTTGAAATTATATTTTCCCCCCATCATCTACTATAATATTGTGATATGAGTTCTGAAATTATTCAGAATGTAGCCTATGATAATTATGATGATGATTTTCAATATGTCAACTTCATATTTTCACAAAATTTTATTTCACTATTTTGAGTATTATTTAATCATGAAACCAACCTTAGGGTAAGGTAGTTTGTCTTCTTCCTCTAATTATTTTCATTCACTTGTAAAGATCAGTAATAGGTGTATTAGATAGTTGTGATTAATGGGTGTGCTCACAACTGTTTTTTTCCCTTTTTGAAGGAGCAATATTAATTGGCCCATCATCAATTTTTTTGGAACATTGGGCATTACCCAGTAGAAGCACCTTTTAGGACTCCCAGTTGTAGAATAGTTCCACAAACAAGGTCTTGTACAGTCCAACTTTTCAATGAGAATTGAACTTTGGGCAAACCATATGGGATAAACTGCGAGGCGCTTTGAGAATCTTGGGGAACCTGATGGTATTGAGAACAATGAAAAAACAAAATATCCTTAATATGTGGCACTTGGGTGCATTCATGATAAAAGGGATTAACTGCCTCCTTTTCTAGCAAGCCTTTTGAATACTTATGGTAAACTATGTCCAACACTTGCAAAGGCTACATCACAAGTGTTGAGTCTAGAATGGTTCATTTGAGCTTTGCAAACAATTAGAACATGGTTCATTCTTAGAATGAACATGGTAAGCGACGATCTTCAATGATAATGCATTCAAGGAAGTTACATCTTGCAACAATCAATGAGTTGGCTCTTTTGTGAAAAACCTTCGAGTGCAAGACTTTTTCAATCAAAATTAAACACACACAAATTTAATCAAAATTTACTTTCAACCCCACAACTTTCATGAATCATATTTAAAAGTGGAAATTCAAATTGTAGTAGGGATTCTGCAATTTGAACGAAGAAACAATACCCACATCTTCTCAACTTGTATTCACAATTTCGAGTGCATTCACAAGGTGTTTCAGATATGGCAATTCAAACCCAAAAATTAATACATTTGGACTATATATATATATGCACAATACTTACTGGTTGTTCCGAACAACATGGTGGAGGTTTTTCATGGCTGATAACCTTATTGATACCTTGTTTGTCAAGCATCAAAAATCAGGATTAGGTTGACTCATTCCATGGCCATAGGAACAGAGATATGAACCAAGTACAGAGCAGTGTTTATGAAGATGACTTACAAGTCATTACAAAGAGAGGTTTAGACACTGAGCTGAGAAGCTAGGACAAGCTCAGAAAATGGAAAAGGGTTGTGCAGGTAAGCAGCTCCTTTACTGAGACTTGAATGATTCCAACAAAGATTTCTTTCACCCTTTCATAGAGACAGAATGAAGAAGTTCATCCCACAAAAATCAGCTTGCGATTGAACTCCAGTGCAAATGTAGTGTGTATCAGACTTATGTACAAACGTAAAATCCCATAAAATCTGCGGGGCTTCTTGTATTGCCAGGATTTTATGGTAGGTTCTCTGAATAAAGTTTGCGAGGGAGATTAGCCACCAAGCGAGCTGCAAAATAGCATTTTGTCGAGTCTGAAAGTCAATCTGGTATAGGGAACTTACACTGCACTAAACCGTTCAAAACTAGGAAGACATGGGCATCTGTCTTAAGTATTCTCGACCTGAGAAATGTGCACCATGATCTTTCATGCATTTTACAAGTGTAGCAGTCCAAGCGTCTAATCCTTACATCAGGAAATGATCAGGAACAGATGTGGCTGTCCAACCTAATTATTAGCACTTCGCCGATAATAACTTTCCAGGCAGTCCGTTCCTGGGAGCTGTCACTGCAATGTCACAGGAAGTATGCACCCAAAATGAGAAGGATTTGTAACTGCCAATCTTCACCCTCGCCTTCACGTCCACCTGAATCTGTAACAGGACATTGTTATTCTGGATATCATTCTGAAGAGCGTTTCCCAAGTTGACTGGAACCGGGACGCTCTGGGCCTTGAGCTCCGGGTGCAGAAGTGTAGTGTTTCTGTAACCCTGGAGAAAGGGAGGCACGTTGGTGTGTCCGAATCTGTAATCTGCATAGGAAGAATACACATTGATCGTGTCGTACACCAATTTAATCTTCTTGTTTGCATTTTCCGCTTCTATGGTGAAGTAAAGGTCGGCATTGAGCTGAGGGTTGAGGAGTAGGTCATCTTGAGGTCCAGTCGAATACAGTCGGCGACCCGACCTGTAGAACTGCAAGTTGAGGGTGACAACCTGCACGTCTCGGAGGCTCCAGCTCGGCGACTTGGGCCGCAGAATCAACCAGACGATCAATGCTGCCAGACCCAATAGAAGCACAAAGATGACCAGAAGACCGCACAATGATGCGAGGCACGCTTTCAAAATGCGCTGTCTCCTGTGTTTGATGTAGTGCTCCGGCGTCCCGTCGATCTTCACCTCTGCATGATGCTTCTTCGCCATCTTTTTTAAAATGATGAAACTGTCCACCAAACCTTCACAGGATGACACAACAAACACAGAGGTATCAACCCAAAACCCCAACACCTCAACCACTTTGGGAATATAATGTTAGTTCCCCTTCGAGTGAAGGGAAATTGCTGGCCCAAATCCTCTTGCAGCTGTAATCGAAGAGATAAACTCAACAATCTGGAGATAGTAACACTAAAACAAAGCAGCTCAAGTTGCAAATAGGCTATGAATAGCAGATTATGAGAGGGGGATCCATTCCACAACGGTCTGAAAATGATTCAAAGCCACTTAAAACTTCAAGCTCTAGACGATATGTAAACAGCTTCAAAACCCTGCATTTAATGTGTGTACTAGTAAACAAACTCCACTCGACAGACACATCTTAAAGATGCCACGACTACTATAATAAGGACTAAATGTTGCAAATGTGGCTGGAGACTCAACAGTCACATACAACTTGCAGGTAAGAACGCGACAGCTGGGAGATTCTTATGCTTACTCATGTCAAATGCCATAACGGTAACCAGCTGCCTCAAACCATCTCAAACGGCTCTCTGACAAAGCTTGTGAGACACAACAACGGAAGGAAAAACCTGTCGAGCGAATGAAGAAGACACCCAAAACAGCGTGCGCTTTTCTTGGCCACAGTGAACCAGCACGCACCAACCAGCGCACCATCCATCCACCGGATGCCCGTTATTACTCAGTTGTGGATGAACCTCAACTGAGTTTATATTTCGTTTCACTTTGGTAATCGTTTCTGTAGGAAATAGGTCTCATATATAGATAGGTAGATAGCTAGATAGGTAGGAAAATAGGGTAACTACTAGGTAAGTTGATGGTTTATACATCAGTAAGGGCTGTTTTTTTTACTACCTACCTACTAACAACCTGCTTGTGGGTTGTTGTTAGTAGGTAGGTAGGGGGAAAAAAATAGCAACTGAGCTAACCACCATGGTTAGCTACGGAGCTGGAACCCAAGAGAAAACTGTTTTGTGACCACTTAGAACTCATCCATCCTTCATGGTGCACTGGTGGGTGCTGGTTCTCTGTGGCCCGATTTCTTTATCCCGCACCTCTGAGAATGGAGAAAATGTGCATAAATGACCAGATTGAACCGGCACACCGTCCATGGGATGCCTGTTATGACTCCGTTGTGGATGAACTTCATCTTGATAACCCCATTCAGTAAAGAAGTAGGTCCTACATATAGGTCTAGACAGGTAGGAAGTAGGTGACTACCAGATAAGAAGGACAGGCTTTTGAACTACCTCATTAACAAACTGCTTTGTAGGTTTGCTAGTAGATAGGCCGTTAAAAAAAAAAAGCAATCGAGGTGACCACCATGGCTAGGGAACTAGAACCCAACATACATTTATTTCTTGGCTACTTACCATCCATCCCTCATGGACCAGTGTGGGTGCTGGTTCAGTTTGGTTGTGCATTACGTCAGTTACAAATCACTTAGGAGCACACTTAGGAGCATGTGTGGATTTTGAACTGTGAACAAACAAGCTAAGCTACTTGTGGCACCTTGTTGGTGGGAGGAAGAATAGTATAGGTTGGTAGATAGTGCAGAGATGTTGTTCCAAAGGCACTTGACACAAGAATGATTTCTAGGTGTTGAAGGAAAGACATTGAAAAGCTTGTCTTACATTGTGACAATGTGATGTTGAAATGATTGAACATTAACAAGGAAGCAAAATGACACATATGTGTGATTTAACTTCAACCTTGAAGACTTATACAAAATTATCCAACACTTGATCATGTATGTTATGATTGCATCACAATGGAATGGTCAGCTTGAGATAAGTAAATGGTTGTTCTACAACATAGGGTACAAGAAAACTACATCACAAAAGACTTTGGTGAAATATTTTACATTGAAAATTGACTTCCAAAATTGTAACACAAACCCAATAAAACACTGAAAACGTTGCATACTACTCACACCACTTAATTGGAAATGGAGCATAAGAGAGTGTTTTCAATTTTCACTCATTACATGCATGCACACCATTTTATAGAAATTGTTGTTAGGTATAGAAGAATAAGCAAGACATGCATGAAGTTTTTTAAGATATGGAATTATGAAAATAAATACAAAGAGTTGTTGACTCATCATGCTGAATCCTCTTGTAAACTAAAATTGATGCAACTAGCTTGGGTGAACATTGTCCATGTAGAAAAATGATTATGGATGGGAATACTTGCCACCAAATCCAATGGAAAAGAGGTGGAGCTTCAAGAATCAAACCACAAACTACGTGAAATGGATGTGGTACTTTCGAACATGGTAAAGTTAGGTGTTGGTGAACCTAAGGCAATTGCAAACAAGTAACCACAAAACCTAATTGTTCATGTTAATAGAATTGAAGATCAATTCTTCTAGCAAATGGCAATAGATTGTAACACCAAGCAACCCATGTTGTGTTATGAAGCTTGAGATCAATTTTGAGAATTATTAGACTATTTACTTAAGACTTCATGAAAGGTTATAGGTCTAATTGATGTTCTTTCCACCCTCAAATGTTGACAAAAGTGTTTCATTTATTTATATGTCATTCTTGACTCTATAATACATTATAATATGTAGGTTGCCTGAGAAACATTGAACCCAAAATTGAGTTGAAAATTTACAAGCATGTTATTCAATAGTGATTACACATGTAATGGATATTTTACCACAAACCTTTACCCAACAACATTGAAAAGTTTTTTTCAAAAACTATAACTTTTTCCTTGAACTTTTCGATTAGAGTTTGCATACAAGAATTTCAAGTCCAGAAAGTGGTGGGATTTATAATTTGGCAAAATTAGGATTTTTTGCCATTTTGATGTAGCTGCCACCATTTGTCATAGAGTATATTATAGGAAATGAATGGTGTTTCCCGTTCAAGTTTGGGCTATGGTGTGTTTTGTGAATTTAGTTCACCCATGGTTTGTTCTTACACCATTATGGATTCAACTTGCATTAATCACCTTCTTTTTTGGTTTGTATAAGTTGATATCATTGTAAACTAATTTTGGTTGTGAATTCATCTTAATTTTATCCTAAAACTCTTATTCACATTTTTGTCTTGTGAATTAAATGACACACCTCATGTTTTCATTTGTTGTAAATTTGGGAATGAACAAGGTTTTCTACCCTTCATACCATTTGACAAACCTAGAAACGCATGATGTGAACTGCATTAGGGTGAAAACATACTACGGTGGTCAAAAAATGTTGTCATAAATACTACTTTTTGAAACAATGTGTTTTTGAACTTCTACCAAGTTAATATTAAAAAGTTTTTTTATAAATGTTACTTGGAATAATGTTGTTCAAAACCCTAGAATAAGATTGTCAAATTGGAGTTATTAAATTAAGGACATGATTTGAAATTAATAAGTTTGAGTATGTATGTGATGTATATATTGTTAATGCATAATACATACTTTTAAAAAAGCTTTGGACATTTAAAATGAAAGTTAAAAATTATATATATATATATATATATATATAAGTTTGAAAATAGTTCAATCATCAATACTATGGTTGTTAGGGATTTAAGTTTAGTTTAATAATATATCAATGAAAACAAGTTTCAAGGATTTCTCTTTTATGGAAAAGGAAACACAAGTTCAACACTACCATCTATAATATGCTACATTGCTACATTAATAAAATGACGAATAGTTAAATGGCATGTTACACATCCACATCCATAGGTTAGGCCATGTGGTGTTTAAACATTGGCCACCTAGCCTAAGCATAGGTTAGGTCTAAACTTAGAAACTTAGGTTAAATTTAAACATAAGCCATTTTACTTAGGTTTAAATTAAGGCTAGACCTAAACACTTACATTAAGCTTGGACCTAAGCCACATGTCACTTAACAAATCAAATCTTATTTTGTTTGGTTTAGCCTTTGGGGTTGAGCTTTTTTGATTGGTTCATCCCAAATGGCTATTACATTTCCATGTGTATTGTAGTTTTCTAACAGTCTTAGTGCACTCCTTTTGTAATTTGGATTCTTGAATGAAAACCAAACAATATGGGATAAACGTTTTAATTATAACCTAGTTGAAACCCAATTACAACTTAATTGTAATTCAAATAGGTGTAATCTAGTTGTAAGCGGATTATAAACTAGTCTAAGTTTAGTTAAGCCTAGACCTAAACTAATCATCTACCTAGCCTAGGTTTAGCTAATTACATTAATTACTTGTAGTAATTATTCATCAACCATTTTAAATTATATAATTAAATATTAAAATATTATTATCATTCATTAAATAGTAAGATAATTAGATAAAATTTTAAATTTGAACAATTATCTATAATTATCTATTACATAATTAATTAGTAAAAATTAGTCAATATTCTAAAATTCTACTAATTCATTATAACTATTTATTCACATTTCATAAAACATATAATTAAATAATATATGAGAAAATCATTAGTAAATTTTAAATGGTATTTCAATTACAGTAATTATTATAATTTAATGATAATTAATAACTGGTTAAAATTATAACAACAACATTAATAATAAAGCTAGTAGTTATGTTAGGTTAATTATTTAACTATTATTATTCATATTGTTACTTAACTTGTTATAGCTATTATGAGCTAATATAAAAAATCTTAAATATATATATTTTAAAAATATGCTTGTAAGTATAGTAGTGTTAAAAAAAATCTGCAATTATATAATAATTTATTAAATATCCTTATTAATTGTTCCAATAACTATTATAATTTTAAAAAAAGATAAAATAAAATATTGCTTAGAAAATTAAATTTTAAAAAAATTATTGGAACTAATAACCAACATTACAATAATCATTAGAATTCCAAAAAATATTAATTATGTATCATTATTTGATATGATGTAAACTAAAATTGAATCTATGTAAAAAGAATAAATTACACATGTATTGAACATACACATTATGAAATTGATTTATATTTCAGAATTTCTTTAAATTTTATTTTCAAATTAAAGTATAATATTTATATGCACAAAAAGATTCACCATACATAACCATTCATTTATACAAAAACATTTACATGTGTAGCTTCATAATTAACAATTTTTTATCATGATTAAAAAATATATTAAGGCATCATATGTATAAAAATGAATAAACATTAAAGTTGCACAAAATTATTAATTATGTTTCATTACTTGATTTGTTATAAATTAACATTTGATTTACATATAAATAACAAATTACATATGTTGAACATACATTATTACAACTTTATATTTTAAAAATTTCTTAAAATTTATTTTGAAATTAAAATTTAATATTTATATGCACAACAAAATATTTGCATCTTACACGACCATTCATTTACACAAATAGAATTTTAATGTAGTTTAATGTTTAATGAAATTTTATTACAATGTAAAAAAAAAAAAGGTTATCATGTGTATAAAAATGAATAAACATTAAAGTTCCACAAAATTATTAATTATGTATCATTATATGATATGTTGTAAATTAGAATTCAATTAACATAGAAATAATAAATTAGATGTATTGAACATACACATTATTCCAAACTTATATTTCAGAATTTTTAAAAATTTTATTTTTAAATTAAAATTTACTATTTATATCCACAAATTTTTTTGGCATCATACAATATTACTAACATATATTTCAAATATTCCTTGAACTTTATTTTGAAATTAAAATATAATATTTATATGCATAAAAAATAACCATTCATTTATAAAAATAAAATTTACATGTAATTTAATGTTATCATAATTTAAAATAAATATTAAAATATTATATGTATAAAATTGAATTTGCTTACTAGTTGTGTAGCCTAATTGAGAAAGATAGTCACAACAAAATTGTAAACAAGATTGCATTTGATCCATCTTTTAATAGATTTTATCATCCATATATGTGTGTTGATAGTGTCATAAAAATAGTTGAATATGAATCAATGTTTTGATTATGTGCCAACTAGAGAACCTTGGATGCTTAGAATATATTTTCAAAAATAGTTGACACATGTTTCACATTGTTTACTAATACAGTTGGGTGTTCAACTTGGAAACATTATTGATGTTGAGAATATTTGGCAAATGACCACCCAATTGAAAAATGCTTTTAATTATATACTAGTATAATAAATGATATTATCTTATTGGATTTTGGTAGTGGAAAAAGACACAATTTTCTTGACCTATAACCCATTATTGCCTACCTTTTGTTTTTTTTGGTCCAAGTAATAGTCTTCTAAAGAGGAGTCTATGCATCCTTGATGGAAAGTACTTTTCTCATTCCATTACAAACTTTCACATCATTAATTGCATATTAACAACATTTGGACATGGCATGCTCATAGTAGGTGGCTACGTTAACATCAATGAAGCACACAATTTTTCTTCTTAAAGCAATTATGAGAGTGTTCAAGCTAGCACCTTCATCTTTCACATATGTGACAAATTTGTCAAATGGTCCAAAACAAGTACACATTCAATTGTTTAACCATGGAAACTTTTGAAATCTTGTGAACCTAAAAGATATTGATTTTAACATGCCATATATGTTGCCACTTTTTATTAGTGTAATTAACCACCAAAGCAAAAGTGTTGAACCCACCTTATGACATTTAAAGGTCAAATGCAACAATGACCCATGTGGCTTCAATGAGGGTAATGAAAACATGTTGTTCCATGGTCTTGTTGACCATGTTAGGGATAATCATATCATTAGAAAGATATTATCTATTTGGAAACACAACCCAACCACATTATTGAAGGATTAACTCTTTAAGCCATATGTTTTCAATGGAGCTAAGTTTACAATCCCACAAAGGAACAAAACCTCTAAAGCAAAATGGGCATGGCAATATTAATGCAAATGAAGTCAAAATTGGTGAAACATCACTTTCCATTAAAAAATATGGCAAAGGTGATGGATTAAGTGATGGACATTGCTTGCAGCTTTTCATGCACTAAACTTGGGTGCATAATGTAACCTTTTGTCTTTTCCAAACATCCATCTTACTAGTTATCCTCTTCCACTCTTGCTGTGCTTTTGAGTTTTTCACCACAACTGTAGCATGATTAACCTCCACCATTACCAGCAAGTTTTTCAAGGCATCAACCATGAGACCATGGGAGTCTAGTTCATGTTGTATAACATATTATTTAACAAGTGTAACTATTATAGTTTTTGTGTTGTCACCTTGTGATTACAAATCCAAAACCTATAACATTAGGGCATCCATCTACTACAACAATTATGAAAATTTGGGATTTGCTGCTTTGATAAGCCCTTTGGGTCAAAATGCACACAAAGGAACCACAAGCATTAATTTACATTACAATTACATGTTTTTTTCCCCCAAAATAATTTTTTCATACAAATGAATTTTGATTGTTTTTGCAACTTGTTATGAAAAATGATTAGAATTGCCCCAATAAGTTTTTTTTTAAATATTATTTTAATAAATATGAATTTGTAAAAATGTATAGATTCCTTGTAAATTTTATGTTTCATCTTGAAAAATGATGATAATTTAAAATCATACCAAAAATGTTAATTTCTAAAGTTGAATTTAATGTAATATAAACAAAAATTTTGTTTAATACATCATATAAATTATACCCCATTTATATTTAGTAAAACACTTTTGGAGTTTTAAAATTTTGAATTTTCCAATGTACATATTTTGAAGTTTCAAGATTCAAAATTCCACATTTATAAAATTGTGAATGTTTTTTGTGTGTGTCTAATAGGTTATTTTCATCTCATCTTTTTACCATCAACTTATTTTATATGAGTCCTCTAAAAGTCCTTTGTAAAAATGTCATTTTTTAATGACAAAATGTTTTTGTTTCAAAAGTCTTTAACTAAACCAAAACCTAAAATTAGATCAAATGGATTTTTAATTTGATTTTCTTGACATTCATGTGTATTAAAAAATAATAATGTGCCATGATTACCATGGTTTCAAATGGAAAAAGAAAAAATCTTTAGTTTTTTATGACAAAATCTAACATTCAACACCCTTTTGTGGTTCCTTTGACTGTGTTTTGACCCTTCACAATCCTTGATTTGGTTGACATCCTTTTCAAGTTTTGTAGTAGGGTGCAATCACAATCCAACAAGCCAAAAATGTGTCGGTTGGTAAAGAAATGCAGTCAAAATTGGAAAAATAGTTTTATCATTTAAAGCCATGACAATCATGGCAAGTTGTTATTTTTTCATTCATATAAATATCAAGGAATTCAAACCAAAAATCCATTTGATAAAATTTTAAGTTTAAGTTTTGATTTAGAACCTTTAAAAGTGAACACCTATGGCATTAGACATGAGTCAATTTTGCAAAGGACTATTAAAAGGACTCATATAATAAAAACACATTTGATGGGGGAAAAAAGAAAAAGGATAAATACCACATGTCATATATTGGGACAACTATAAGCATTTATTATAAAAGAATACAACAAATTGTTCCAAAATTCATTTGTATGAAAAAAATATTTTTGAAAAAAAAGACATGCAATCTTTTTCTAAAGTAATCATGTTGGCTCATTGTATTTTGTTTGCACCCATCATCTTTAGCTTTGAACAAAAATGAAATCTCAACTTCTATGGATGGCAAATCCTTCTCCAAAGCACGAACATATTCTTGTAACTTTCTAATTGCTTCAATTTGCTTTCAAGAAAAAAACAACCATGGCTAAATGGAGGAGGCATGGCATCATCTTTAATACTTGTGTTGTCTTCTTCTGCTTCTAAATCTACAACAATATCATCATAATTGAAAATTACCAAATTCGTTTCCAACTCCAGTTGCCTTTGAAGATTGTATTATTTTAAATTGGTCTTAGATCATCCACTTGCAAAAATTGCCCAATTAATATCTTTGCCTTTCCTTTGGTAAACAAAACTTCATACCTCTACCTTGTCAATCATCCATGTGTGAGTGCACACTTGCGTTATTTGATGTGAGATCATCCACAAGCTCTCTACTTCAACTATAAACTTCTCATCATTAGGCCAATTGTATCAATAGCCATTCATATTGATACTTGACCTAAATAACTTTTCTACTTCTGATTTTTCAATGTCCTTACCTAGTTTTAAACATTTAGTGATGGACCCTTGTTGCAAATACCATATACTTCAACAAAATGTTTTTGAAAGACCAGTTTTTTGGGTCAAAAATGATGTTTGGTTGTGCTCCATACATAGGTTCAACCCATGATGACATTGGTTTCTCAAATTTGACCTTCTTAAAGTCAATTGTGTTCAAATTGTCACACAAACTCCCATTTGTAATACCACAGATCAAATTGTCATTTGCATTATTAAGTGACATGGTAAAAGAATAAAAATGTACATAATTTTTTTTAAAACTCAATAATCAAATTGTAAACGTACTATCAATGATTGCTTGGTGCACATCACGTGAAAGAGATGACCATTAGACTATGCACACCTTTTAACACTAACATTAATGAACAATAGACATAGAAGAGGGAAAAGTAAGTAGGAAGATTTCAAAAACTAAATGATAAAAGATTGACCTATGACGATGCACAACCATATGTCATTTTACATCAATGTCTTAAATTTGACCCCCCAAAACCTTGTTCCATGATTTTTTTTGGACTATTAGGATACTTGCATCTATCATATTTGAGCTATTATATCCTAAATCTACCCATATGTCAATACATGGTTGATTAAATTATACATGAACCCCAATTTATTCATATTCTACCAACCATGCATTTTTTTATGAATTTTTTGAATTTGAAATCTATCATCACCAACACTTCATGATAAATTATATGAGGTCGCCAAAAATATGGAAATCTTTTATTGATCCATTTCTTAATATTACTTCTTAAAGGAAATTTATGTATCTCAAATAATCATTGAGACCATTAAAGTGTGAAAGGAACATCAAAACCCACATTAATCAAATACACAATCTCATTTTATCCAAAAAAATGTAACAAGAAACAAATGAATCATTGATAGAATCAAAAGTAATTTCAACTTAGAAAAAAATTCAACATGGCACCACATATATGAAAAAGTCATTAGCAAATAAAGCAAACCAAAGGCATGAATTGAACTCATGGAGGAAATAAACCCATTTGCCAAATAACAACCAAATAAATTTCAATGTGCAAATTTAAAGGTGTGAATACATTGAGAAAAATAATGAAAATAGCCCATAAGAGGATTTGATCCCTTTGGGAGTTGTGATTAGATATAAGTATGTACAAAACCTATGGTTTGGAATATTTTGTTCAAATAAGGGTCTCTTTCCATTGGGCTGGTGTGATCATGTAGCTATACATAATGATTTGTAATCACAAAAGCTTAATAAAAAGCCATTGACATAGGTCTTGTTACAACAATTTCTTTCCATTGCATAGTTGCAATGGGTTAAAACCTTATAACTAATGAATGTTAATAGATTGACAATCTAGTTACTTTCAAGTTATCATTTAGTTCTAATATTAAAAAATTGACAAATGTCACCTTATGGTGAATCATAGTTTGAATCACAACTCTCACAACTCCTACATTTGGTTAAGGTGGAGCTACAAAATGATTGTGAACAAAAAATCTAATGAAATGATGTCCTAAATGTGTTGAGTTTAATGTATTAAGCTTCGGTTTTACCATAAGCATGTTCATGGAAATGTCATATAAGTGACATATTTGCACAACATATTCAAACCCATCTAGATTCATAGGAATTGATAATAGAGTTCATCCATGTACAAATAAAATGAACATAATGAGTTAGATGGATTCATAAATAAATAAACCATGTCTAAAGGATAAACAACAAGAAAAACAAAGCGATCAAGTTCACATACAAAAAACTTTATTGGAACAAATGACATGAGCCCATCCATGCAAGGATTGAACCTTCCTTTTAGATAAAAGGAAAATCTATTTATTAAGGAATGTTGTTTGTTTTTTTTGTTTGTCATGTTGAGATTTCCCAAATCATGATGCCCCTTGCCAAATTCTTGGTATCATTGGAAAGCCCTTGATGAGTAAGGGTGCACCTAGGTGGTTTGACAATGTTTAGACTTGCAATGCCAAAGTTATTGAGTTTGGAACACTTTTGTCAAAGAACATTCAACAAAATCAAAACTAAACATTTTTAGGGAATTGGGGCAAGCTCTCTTGTATTGTTGGAAAACCTTTGATGAGTGGGATTTCTTGAAGATGATTTCATAATTTTAGACCTAAAATGGGGGAAATAATGAAATTTGAACAATTTTCATCATTGGAAATTAAATTGAAGTTTTAAATAGGCTTTTCACAATTAATCTTTATCATCAAGGTCCCACTCACACTTTGGGCCAGCAACAGAAGCCACATTAAAAAGATATGAAACGAAATTTGCCACACCTGCTGCCTCAAGCATAAATTTTTCCCAATTTTAATGAATATGATGTAAAATTTATAACATCATGATGTTATTGTTATAAATGAATTTATTTGGCTTAAAATGCCACATATTGTTTTTGTTTCAAGTGTAAGGGTATGATTCAAATTATTTTGAAATTACAATTGAACCTAAACATATAATCTCATCATTAAAAGAAATTGCTCATGTTGACACATGCTATGAGGACTATAGTATAGTCTTCAAAGCTGTGAAATAGACTTGTCTTTCTAATCATTGAATGGATTTTAACTTTGAATAAAACCAGCAACCCTGACAAAATCTAGCAATAAATCATACTACACACAATGTGCAAGGACTCATCATTTTGAGAGATAACAACCTAGAGTAGTTGAATATGGTACTATCCAGCGATGAATCATGAGGTAGGAAAATAACATCCAAGTAATACCAAAACATAAATCCATCCTTGTTTTTGCATTGTCCACCAACACATTGAACAACATGTATAATGTACACTATAGACCCATGTTTCGTTTTACCTGAATCCTTGAGTACCAATCATTTTTTCAATAGTGAAAATTATGATTCTTGGTTTTGATTTGTTGTAATTGCCATACTTTATGTGAAAATAAAATTCTTAATACAAGGGCTACAAGACTTGTGAATTGAACTCCCCAGCAAGCTTGGCGATTGGAAAATGCAAAACTAGTTGGATGCATGATCAATGGGATTATACTTTCAAAGTTCATACATTACAAGTTATGGTGAATCAAGAAGTGCAAAGGCACGACTAGAATAACTAGCACCCACCAATGTAATAGTTGGCCATTCTGTCCATATGATGGGCTGCGTTTCTTCATTCGGTTCTTGACCTTGTGTTAACCGAACATTATATCACAGTTAACATTTTTGGGTTGCTAACCTTTGACCCTTTTTATTTTTTGGTGTTTTTTTCCAACCTAGTTACCTTAATTCCTTAACTACCTTATTGACCTAGTTACATTATTGACTTATATTTTAACTCTACCTATCCACCACTTACTAATTACCTTGGGGAGACATTAGTAAAAATAAATAGAAAATAAGTGAATAAAAATATAGGGTGCAATATATTGGTTGTTGGGTAAAAATTATAAATTAATTAGTTAAAAAAAAGGGTGTACATTTTATTCAAATAATCAATTTAATTATAAGATAGGGTATGTAATAATATGTAATAATGGATTATAATTAATATAGGGTGGCTTTAATATATATATAGGGTGATAAAAAATAGGTTGGACAATTATCTAATACCCCCCCTTAAAAATGGTCATTTGACACACGTAAATCCCAAATTTTACATTAAGTGTCCTTCCCAGGATTTACCTACCTTCTATTTTTTCAAGGCTAAACCTTTCCCTTCGTGAAACCTTTGCTTTTTGGCACAACTTCTAGCTCTTTTTAACTAAACCTATATATTTTGGCAAATTTCCATCTTTTCATAGCTAAACCTCTACATACTAACACAATCTCTATATTTTTTTAACTAAACTTCTATTTTTTGGCAAAACTTCTTTCTTTTCATGGCAAAACCTTTACCTCTCAACAAAACCTATATATTTTCTTAACTAAACTTTTACTTCTTGGCAAAAATTATAAATCTTCTTGGCTTTTAACAAAATCTCCATCTCTTCATGGTTAAACTTCTACCACTTGGAAAAACTTTTAATTCTTTTTAGCTAAACCTCTTCTTCCTAGCAAAACTTTTATATTTTCTTGGTTAAACTTACACCTCTTAGTAAAAATTTTATGTATTTTTTTGTTAAATTTCTACCATTTGAAAAAACTTCCAATTATTCATGGTTAAACCAATACCTTTGGCAAAACTTCCATCTCTTCATGGCTAAATCTTTACATGTTGACAAAATCATTATTTGTTTTTGGCTAAATTTTTTTATTTTGAAAAAACTTCTATTTCTTTCATGGTTAAACTTATACCTATTAGCAAAACCTATCCTTTTTTGACAAAACTTTTATATTTTTTTGAATCAACCTAAAGACTATTCTTTCGACAAAATTTTTAATGTAACTTTTTGGTTGCCCTATTGACTTAACTACCTTATTGACCTAGTCACATTATTGACCTAACTTGTTTTTTATTTGTTTACATACCTACTTGCCTAGCCACCAACCTACCTACATATTTGCTTAATTACTTATTCACTTAGCCACTCACCTACATACTCACCTACCTACCTATCATTTACACAATGCTAACATTTACCAATGCATGACATACAAAATATGACGATATTACACTAAAATGAACTAACAACCATTTGGCGATCTTTCTTGGTCTCTATTCTAAGCTTCGTTTGTTTTCTTCTTTCTATTTCTCATATTTTTTGGTAGATGGAGGATCGAGCAAAACTCAAGCTAGTAGTGAGAGGCGAGCCCTGATGGTCGTCTTGTAATTGGTTTAAGAAGGCCCAAAATGCACCAAGTCATGCTAGTATTTTTGCTCATTGCGGCCTACCCAGCTGCAATGTGGTAAGTCGATGAACTAGAACTCTAAGTTGGTTGGGATCTGGGGCTTCTAGCAATCCTTGGTGGAAGAAGCTGGCCAGTAGTAACTGTCTGTCTGGAAGGAGGCAATAACACCATAATATGACAACTGCATTCTTTGTGCTGAACCAGAGGGAGCGTTTCTTTTTTGTTGAGGATCAAATTGAGCCTTTGATCCATTTTCCATTCTCAAGGAGGCAATAGCGCTGCTCATAATTTGACAAGAACTACAATCTTGAGCTCCAGAGGCAGGAGAAAATTTGATTCTAATTTGCCATCCCACACAAATTATGACGTGAGTGCAGACTTTGAAGCCCCACAGCCCGTAGGTTATGTGATCTAGGCACACTGGCCTTAAAGAGGGACCGTGAAAAATAAGTTGTGGACCGGGTGAAGGCAGGGATAATATCAGCTATGACAGCAACCGGGCTCACTGCATACACAACGCTTCTCACATCAGCCACAGCCAATGCTGCAGTTTTCGGGATGTTGATGTCAATGGCAGCAGTTGGTGCCTTCATGGCCCTCTTCTTCACATCCCTGACAGTTATATACAGTGTGACCCTCGCTCTTACCACCTTTGCTACTGGGACTGTTTTATTCCTCAGCATGTGCGCTGCCCTGATTGTTGCAGGTTTGCTCCTGTCATCTATGTTGTCACGGAGTTAATATGTTTGATGCTGGAGGTATGCAAAGGTCTAGTCTAGCTTCTTTGACCTGAATTTTTCCTGCAAGAATTTGAACTTAGACAGATTTTCCTGTTGTACTTGTAGAAAGAGATTGTTGAACTCAGGTTTAGACAAATCATGGAAATTATAACAGCAACTGCAAATTTTTGGAATATTGTGAGTGTTATAATCCAACCAAATGCAAGAATTGTGGCTGACCTGCAGTTGCAAAGGGTCATATGAAACACATAGTTGAATGTCTAGATGTATAGCACTGTGTCTAGATGCAACTGATTGCTGCTGGCTTTTGGAGAGTGCCTTGCAGTTGCGAGAGAGTTTTGGGAAGGGTTGATAAAGATCTTTGAGCTTGCTATGAGTGCAATAGCCATGATTGGCTCTGCCCTTGCCACCATTTCTGCAGCTGGGAAAACTCAGATAATTACAGTTCAGAAGCACCCACCTCACTAAGATCCTCTCTACGTCAACAGATGTAAATATGTAATGTCAAATACATGCTATAACCACTCTTTGTTCGCTGTAAACCCAAGCCCATATATAAACCTTCGTGAGAGAGGAAAAGGGTGGTCATACATGTGTCAACTCTAAATCCTGAAACTGACATTATATTCAGCAACAAGTGATCACACCAACAGATCAGTACTTAGACAATGAGGCACAGAAAAGCAGCATAGATGTCATCTTTGTAGCTAACTGCAGTGAAGGAGAGGAATGTCAGCAATCGTTGAAGGTTTTATTTCAGTACATGAAGAAGACAGATTCTCGTGGGCTGAGGAATGTGTCTCAAAATCATTACTACATGTCCTGTATTTAAACCAAAGAAAGATGAAGACCATTTTGTAGACATAATTCCAGGCCCACTGATGTTTTGCATTGCCAAAAAGTTCTGTACAGATTGTGATTTCACCTTTCAAACTTGTGAAGCTACCTTTTGGTAGGCTACTTTCTGGTGAATGTACTTCACCTTTTCACTGCATTGTGAGTGCTTCTTCTTGGAACCATGGCAGTGTTTTGGAGCCAGTCAAAATGCTCATCACTTACAACCCATGTCATATTGTTTGCCTCTAGAGCAATTAGTTTGAAACCTTTCTGATACGTGATGTAGGCATTCGTTACTGCAGCTGGCTCATGAGCTACTAGCCAAACCCCTTGCACTTCCCACCTCCTCTTTTTCAGTTATCTGTGTAAACAGACACTCCATGTTCACCATCCATTCATGGTTAATACGAAAACAACAGTTTGCATGACCATGCAAGTGATTCAGCACATCCTCTACTACTAGAGGATGAGGTATGCATCCCTTTCAACATGCTAGCTTAGAAGACAATAATCCTCACAAAAGTGCTTGCACCCATCCCGCTTAATAGGCAATATCAGATTACAGGCATATTTGGAACTATTGAGTTACATCTTGCTAATTCTGACCAACCATGTACAATTGTTTTGGAACCTCGCCTTCCTCGGAGTATGAAACTGTGCTTGGAGTGATTTTCCATGGGGAAACCCTTGGGTGTCAATTGTTTATTCTTCTAAGGGACAACATTCTCAAGTGTTGCATTTCCCTGGCGCATTGGATCTACACTCAAGGGCAACCCTTTGTATATTATTTAATGAAACACCTAAGAGAGGTACCTTTTGGTATGCTAGGAAATAATAGAATATTAAAATAATATTTTGTTAAATTTGAGAATATTTTACATATATTCTAGATGTGTTTTCATAATCTTCGTCAATGTGAAGTTGGTGAGGTTTTCTAATAACATTGGTGTGGCCCAAATCATGGCCAAGACTTTCTAGACCCTTATCGGTAGATCAACAAATTGTTCAATCTCCTCATCCTTCTTGTCATTAAGAAGGTTTTCAAAATTGAAAACATTGAAAGCACATTGAAAATACATTAAAAAAATTTGATTTGTCTCATCAAACAACATTTCCTCATCACTTCTGGAAGAGCTCTAATCACTATTAAATATGGCTTGAGCTTAAAGACGACATCTTATGTGCTAGAGTGAAAATGAAAAGGATACTTTGATTTGAGCTCTCCCTTATAATCACCATGAGCCCATACAACCTAGAATCTTCCCTCCTACCTAGCCTACACCTAAATCCATATTTTTTGGGCTGATTTTTTACTTACCCACCTTACTTACATTTTAACTAAACCTCTAATCATGTTCCTAAATAACACATTGGTCCTAAATACTCATTTTGATCATGTTATTTAAACTTTACATTAAACTTTACCGTAAAACATTAAAAATCAGACTCTAAGCACCAAAACCCTAAAAACTATAAGCCAACACTAACTTTGATCATGGTCCTCAACCCTAGCTTTAAAATGTGATTCATAATGTCGACTTTTTACATGAGCACAAGGCATACCTTATAACCCTAATCATAATCTCTAAATATTAGCCCTAATCCAAAAACTAAACTCTAAAATTTTAAATCTTAAACCTTCAAAAACTAAACCTAAAACTAAAACTTTAAAATCTAAATCCTAAAATCCCAAGTCCTAAACCCCAAAAGTTAAACCCTAAACAGATTAAACACAAACCCTAAAAACTAAAACTTAAAATTAAAAATTTTCAAACCTAAAAACTTAAACCCTAAAATGACCAAAGATAAATCCTAAAATATCAAGTCCTAAACTTTGAAAATTAAACATTAACAAAAAGAAACAAAAACCCTAAAAGTTAAAGCTTAAATTTCAAGTCCTAAACCTCAAAAACTAAACAAAAATCTTAAACCCTAAAAAAACCAAACAAAATCCTAAAAACTAAACTCTAAAACCAAAGCTCAAAACTCTAAATGCATAGCCTAAAGTCCCTATTAGCCTATAGCCATATATCTGTATCACCCATAGGTCATATAGCCAATATAATCAATATAACCTAATAGATGATGTAGCCCAATAACCCAATAGCTATATAACCATAGTCCCTTAGCCTCTAGTTTACAACCCCATAGCTCCCTTAGCCTTTCCTTCAAGGAAAACTCTATTGCTTGTAGAGTTTGATCAAAAACATTTGTGTTAGGGGCTTCTTTCGGTTTCTGGTGACTGAAGACATGGTTTTGAGAAAAAGAGAAGACAATTCTGATATTTTTTCCCCAAAAGAAAGTGATGGGATAAAAATGCATTTTGATAAAAATATGAGTAAATGGTTGTGCAGAGCAATGCAGAGTGTAAAATGGTAAATTTTACAAACACAATAGAAACCAAGGTAACAGAATGTGAGCACTTTGACATCTCCTATTCTGGAAACAGTTGCACAAATTGGATTTTTCTGGGAAGAAATGTGGATCAGACCTCTCAATGTTCAATTGTCTGGATTTCACTCATCCCAACTCAAATCAAAAACACCAACACTCCAACAGCAAATCAGGGAGCAGAAGCGCCATGAAGAAACATAGAAAGAAATGCAATGCACAAGAAGCAGATGCAATGGCGAAGATGTGAAGCAAAAGAAAGTCGTGACAGTGAAGAGCGATGAAACAACATTAAAAGAAGAAATGCAATGAAGCAACAGAGGATACAGAAGTTTGATGAAGCAACACAAGCACGTTGAAGCAACACCAGAAACAAGATGTGTGGAGAACCTCCAGCTGCAAGAAAAATAACAACACAATGACAGCATCCGACACATTGAAAGGCAAAACCTAAAGGCAAAAGCTAAACAGCCTTGTACACTCCACTTTAAGTCAAAAAGGCCGCTTTAGGTCAGAAAGAAGTGAAAGGAAAAAGAAGCCAAGAAAAAAGGGGCAGTTCTTTACATAGGTCTAGGTTTAGACCCTTCTCCTGTGCATAATTTAGACATCAACAAGGTGATATGGCAAAAGACCCTGTGGAAAATGACCCATGCATGCCCTGTACAGGGTTTAAGGCACTGTGAACATGAGAAAAAGTTTTTAAACATAATCTGATCTAATTGTATCTTAGACAAGCCTTCTAGAATCCTCCAGCAAAATGGTCTCCACCAATGGGCTACAGAGATGCATACAATCAGTGCAGACTTCAGCAAATTTATATCTTGCAAACCTAACACCATAAACTCATGTTTGATGTCATGTGGGAGAACGCAGTCCATGGAGAATTAGGAGACAAGAGTTCGCATCAAAGTGACCTCTAATGTTTGAACATCTGAAAAGTCTCCTCAGCAAAGCTCAGGTTTCATTATATAATTCATATGTACTTTTCTTAACTTGGGAAATCAACACCAAGAATAAATCATAGTAAATGATCCTTCAAGCTTCCTGAACATATCTCAAAGGAAGATATTCTGACACTCCTGCCTTGAACTATATTCCAGAACTTGTCTTATACCTGAAAAAGCACAACGGATGCAGGTTGCTCTTCACATGATCACTTTGGCAACACAACGCATGCACACTACAAACTAACCCATAGATATTTCTACAGGATCAGGACCCAAACTAAAGACATGCACCCTGGCTATACATCACCTGTTTATGTTAAACTGCAACTTCTTTCACAGGGACTGGATTGGAGAGAACCAAGACTCTGATATCCAGGAGACTAAATTGTTGAGATAGGTCAAGATTGAGTGCCTCAAAGTAGGATTCTGAGGTTCATCTCTAACCATCCTTATGGCTAGTAGGCCCATTACACCAGTATGAGGACCATCTACTTTACTATACTTCACTTGATAATGCAATCGCTCACCCTCAATAATTCTGGAACCTGGACTCCCTGGAGCAGGGTAGCATGAACCCACCCCAATAATGTAACCATCCTCATTGCCAGCTTCAGTTCCATGGCCATAAACAGGTGGAGAATTACAGATCAAGCGCCCATCCTCTCCCCAGAGACTGGAATCCAAGGCTGCTAAGTGTAAGTGAGACACTACGGTCACCACTTTTCCTCCAAAGGGAGCAATTACAGTTGTATCCCGAGTGTCGACACATTCTTCAGATTGAGGATCTGCATGAGCACCACATGATCCTTCTACTGTATACTCAATCAGACCATCTCCCGAACCATCTTTATCTGTCACATCGATGCCAAACAGAGTAGTAGGCACAACACATGCATCCCATTCCACGTACTCCCATGTGTACTGCAAAACAAATATTGCCCATTCAACCCCTCAAGTTAATTCCTCCTGATTAGCACAACCAAATCCACCCATGTCTGTTGCTTAGAGATCCTGTACAAAGCAACACTCAAAGTTCATCTAATGTCCCTTCCAGTAAGCTCAAGGTTTGGAATCAGAAGCCATCCCCCATGACCTGCATGTCCTCTCAAGTGATACTCAAGCTTGCAGTCTTGCAGGATTGCAGGGCTAAGGGACTAATTTTAAGCCATGAATATTTGGTTGGAGAAAAACAGAAGTAATGGGAGGAGGATTACTAAAGAATTGGAGTCCAAACTGTAATCTGCTGAAATGTTTCATGCAGTTAAGGTCTTGAAAGAATGGCAAGAATTTCATTACCTGTAAATAGAGAGTCCTCTTGGGACCATTGACAAAACCCTCCTCAACAGCACAACGTCTTTCATCTGAGCAACAATGAAGACCACCCATGTACCCTTCTGGCAAGGGATCCCCTTTCTCTGTTGTTGTTACATTGTACAAATCACATCTGCACCAAATAGATCCAACTCACATACACATATACATACATACATACACAAACCTGGAGCTTTCATGTGCTTCCAAGACTTAAGGAAGTTTAAACTAATGAGAAACCCCTGGAACTCCAGAATTAGAATTCTGGAGCTCCTAATTTTTTGGAGTTTTATTTTTTCCATCGCAAGAGGAGCTTTGGGAGTGAAGAAAAGGAACTAGCTAGTAGTACTACAAGGGAACCTGGTGCGAGGCTCTGACCTGCATTCAGTGCAACCAATTTTGTTCACAGCTCCTCTGGTATCGATACCGTGCACGTTCAGGATCCACACTGCTTCAAAATCCTTGGGGACCTTGGCTGTGGCTCCTGTTTCCATGGCGAAAGGGGCAGGGTACCTAGTCTCGGTGCCGCGAGTTTCACCTCCAACGCCCATGTAATTCAAGGGATTACGATGGCGCGGGCGTTCAGACCTCACATAATGATGATGATGATGATGATGATGACCATGTCTCCGGCCTAAAGTAACAACATCATCACCTGCACGAGAAGGAGTGTGAGAGTTCCTCATACCCCTCATCACCATTTCCATATGCCTCGCCAGGTTTTTCTTCGGCAGCACGAACTCAGCTATGACCCAGTGATGAAGGTAAACCTCGTGCAGCGGCACCGAGACGCCATCCTCATCCACAAACTCAGCGAAGAAATCTATCACTCCGATATGGCCTTTAGGCACTTCACCATTGAAGAACTTGTCCTTTGCATCTCCAGGCCTGAATATCATTGCAGGTGATCTGAACGTCTCCCTCCTCACAAAACTAGGGTTCAAAGACTGACATCCAGATGCTGCTGCTGCTGCAGCATCAACAATATTCACTCCATCTCCGCCTTCCGGCGCTTGCTGCTCCAGGCTGCTGCTAATGCCACCTCTCAAAGCAGCAGCTCCACACAACACACCCAACAACAAGAAGAAGAAAAGCGGCAACCCATTTCCAATTACGCGGTACTTCATCATCGAGACTACACCTATCTTCCTTTCTTTCTTTCTCCAAATTTTGTTTTCTCTTCAAATTCAGCCTTGGAGTTGAGCAAGAACCTACTGGTATTATTATTATTACGAGGGTGAGGGGGAAATCTCTTTCTGCAGTTCGTTGTTCAACCACTCACTCCAGAAGACGACCAACTACAAAAGGAAACCAAACCCTCCTGCGAGAAGAACCACACTGCAATCAAAAAACCCCAATGAAATTCGCGCTTTATAGGTTTCGAGCGGCCGCAATCCAAAACAGAAACAAACACAGAAATTGCACACAATCTTTCGTGGTGATTGCGCGAGACGGTGGCCCCGAAGAATCGGCGCCCTGCTTAAATGTTAAGCTTGGTCAGCAAGGCAAAATAACAAACATACACATACAAAAACAAATTTCTATCTATGAAAGTTTGTTGGCCTTGCCTACCAAGGCAAGGATACTGTATTTAGATTCATTATAGAGTATAGTAGCTTAATGGATTTTGGCTCCTAGGTAGTAGGTCTATTTTTATATGAGGCTTTTTGAAAGATGATATTTTGGCTTGTGTTGAAACTTGAGATCAGTTATAGAGTTATAATATCTTGAAGGATTTTGGTTTCTTTGAGAGGATTTTTTTGAGGATTACATTTTTGCATGGTGAAATATTTGAATTTCCATAATTCTTCTTTTGCCTTAAAACATTTTTTTAATGTATATGGCAAGGTCACAATGTGACACACCCCTTGTTTGTTTTGTTTATCACCGGAGTACCTTAGTGGCTTCGACATAAATTAAATTATTTTTTCATTTTCCCCTGGTTCCCAATGTGTTCTCACTATGTTTTTTTTAAAAAGTTCTCAATGAGTTCCCATCAGGTTCCCATTATGTTCCTGAAGTCCTCAATGTGTTCCTCAACATGTTCTCCATAACACCTCACTTTTATCCCATATGCTTTGGCAAATGTTGTCTGCCTTTCCCCTGCTATAGAGCTGGGCCAAAGGGAAGGAACTTTATACTTCAAAACAGAACCTTCTATTTGGGGGAGCATCTGTAGTTTCATTTTTTTGGAGTGATAGGCCAATCAAATTGGCTTGTTACAAATAAAATAAAATAAAATAGAACTTGGGAGGCACCTTATTACATATAGTAAAGGACATCGTGATGTGAAGCATCATTTCGTTCATCTGTCTCATCATCCATCCATCCATCCGTCTGGTCATCCATGCGAATCGACACCCTGGAAGCTCCGAGGTTGCCTGCTGCACACCATCCCTCTACTGAGTCTGACACTGCAGCTTTCTGCCCACCAAGAATGGGAAGGAAATCTATCCATCATGCAATGCTCTCCCAGCTAGCTACTTCCCAAATGCCCAACTTGGTC
>Ga0116227_10002839_pt1 | contig 39017 bp, 35 predicted proteins | sample S1TSphgellanicum_FD_89693 | JGI IMG/M metagenome (GOLD analysis project Ga0116227, IMG submission 89693) | Host-associated microbial communities from peat moss isolated from Minnesota, USA - S1T2_Fb - Sphagnum magellanicum MG | ecosystem: Host-associated > Plants > Peat moss > Unclassified...
CAAAGCTTCTGTAAAAAAATAAACCCCCCACCCTGTCTCTTTTTCACCTTTTTTTATTTTTCCTAAGTATTTTTTGTGCCCCCCCCCCCCCACACCTTTTTTCATTTTGGAATCAAGTCTTGCACTAGGAAGTCACATCTTTTTACTACTTCATGAAGAAATGAAAAATAAGAAATTCATGAAGAGTAAGAAAGAGATTTCACAAAATTCGAATTATGAAGAGCAAGACTTGGAAATTTGAGAACATTTGAGGAAATCTTTGCATGATGAAATGTTTGCAAACACAAATTTGAGCATGAAACCTAAATGCAAAGTTCACAAGCTTGAGATATAAAATTTTTAAATCTTTGCTATAGGTACATACAATTTTGAGGCTGAAGAAATTTTTGCAAACAAAAATTTGGGATCAAATAATCTTTGCAATAGTTGACAAATTTTGAGGAGTTTAGAAGCAAGTACTCGAGTTTAGAAAGTCTACAAAAAGTGTGGGATGAGACAAGTGCACTAGTAAAGCTAGTTTCAAGGGTCTTGATTCTTAACAACAAGAGCATTGATGTTTTCCAGCTGCTGTAACAGTAGTGCTTTTGTGTACATCATGATGATTACCACTAGTACCATGATCCTCATGCTTAAGTGCAAGTTCCTCCCTCAACCGTTGTGCCATCTCTCGTCTCAACATCTCCCTTCGTTGGTTTGCCTAGAACAGCGGCAACAAACAAACAGCCACAACAAAACAATTAGACCTGGAACCTGTAGTGATCACCCACCTCAAGAAGTTTGCTCAAGAAATTGAACCATATGTGCCTAATTTCAAGTGGAATCGTCAACTTTGAGCTACTCCATGTAATCCATGTGGGTCAGAACACATTATATTGAAATCGACCCCAGCTTCTTTGCAAGTATCTAGCTAGCTAGATAAAGATGCAGCAGCATGTGGGTGGGTTCAACCATTGTTCAAGTAATCCCAGTGTAGCTGCTGCTGCTGCAAAGTAGTACTGAATTAAATAAGCAAGCATGTCGTCACATAATGGCTCTAGTGCCCTTTAAATGACATCCATAAAGATGATAAATATTCAACATAATAAATTGGAAACACAAGGTCAAGATTAGCATGGTGAAAAGCAAAGCCCCAAGCTGTGGATCCTTCAGTTATGCTGGAAATGTTTCTATAGTGCAAGTTCTACATGACCTTAGAGTGTAGAGATATCAAACTTTGGGCCATTTCTAGGTGCATCAGTGTCTAAGAACCCTGAAAGACAGAGCCAATATATATGTGTGTGTGTGTTGCCTTGAAAGATTAGAGCTGATCAGGAGTTCCAATGTTAACTGCAGAAAAGAATTTCATTATGCAATTTAACTAATGATGATGGAGGATGATGATGCATGCTGATGATCTGATCTGACCCACCCAGCTGATTTCAGAAACCATTTCCTGCGAAGTTTTGTGAACTTTCTGATCGCTTGTTGCAGGTCTTGCTGGGGTTGTACAGCTGGGGCTTGGATGTCCAGCTGAAGTGACCACGCTCAAGCTGCTGCTAGTGATGGGTAGTTGATTACCAGAGCTGATGGGTCTCCGCAACGCCTCTTTCATCCTCCACAAACCAGTAGTCCTGTTATAATCCAACTGCAGCCAAAATCCCAAACCCCACCGAGTTCTACACAATTGGGGCACTGACTTTATGGATCATACCCAAGAAGAGGGGATAAAACCCTAATGCAGGGAACAAAATGGAGAAAAAATTGGGGATTATTCTAAGGATAACTTCGATATGTAGTATTTACTAGCTTGCTTGAATCCTTGCAATCTGAGTTCATCAGTAGCGGGATGGAAATTAGAGACATATGGTCTAGAATAATTGGTCATTGACCTCATGCGTCTCAGCTGCAGCTGCCTCATGACACTTTTTCTGTTCATCTTGCAACTCGTTAAGCTGGCGTTTCATCATTTTCTGCTGCTCACGTATAGCTGCACCAGATCAATAATTGAATTCAGGCAGACCTGATGAATGGAACTTCAATATACAAAAAACATACTTCTACTGTCATAAGTACATTACTTGCAAAACACACAGAAAGAAATTTTCACAAATGCTTATAATATACAGCGCTCTGCAGGAAATAATACATCGAGTTGTAGTTCACTTCTACCACATCAGCTTGTATGAATCGATAGAGTTACTAGTGTTCTAGTTCTTTGAACTTTGAAGTCCAGGGATTGAGAGAGAAAAGCTGGTACAAGCAGGTTGCTGAAGGACTTGAGTAGCCACAGACTTCATGGGTGCATTCACACACTATCATGAGTCTCAGCAAATGCAATTGTACTTGATTTTTCATGTTTTAGTGTCAAAAAATGTACTAATATTACAAGTCCAATGTGTCTCATGTTGATCAAAAGGCAACAGTTTTTTTAAAATCATGTTTTAGTGTAAAAATTACACTTGTGTTACAAGTCGGGTGTGCCTCGATGTTGATGTGATAGCAGCAGCAGCAGCTAGAGATGGTTCAACATACATATTCATGAGTTCGAAACCTAAGTACCTTTTCTTTGCTCAACAAGACGATCCCGAGCAGGAATTTGATGTACGATCTGTGCCTGCATCATGTGCTCATATTGTTGTGACCCATCCTTTTCTTGAAGCATCCACCCCTGGTTTGGCTCTCTCACTGCCACCTTCATTGAAACAACAACTTTTTTCGCGTGGAGCTGCTAGTAGGAATAGGTCTTAGGGTTTTAGGGGGTTTAGGGTTCAGGGTTTTAGGGATTTAGGGTTTAGCTGGATCCATGGCTGGCAAGACCCCAATTTTCTGCAGCTAGCTACAGGGATCCCGAGGGATCAACAGAACAATTGTTGAAGTTCTCGAGGGCCAGACCTCCAACAATTGTCAAGCTGCTTGACACTCCTTGTAATAAATCTATGAGGAATTTTTATATATAGATGATCAATTGTGTACTGGATTGAATCTGGAGCTGACCTCAAGAGGCGGAGCTGCTGGTTCAGCCTCTAGTTCCCAAAACTCAGGCAGCTGATGGCTCAGGATGAGCTGATCTAGCTCCTTTCTGCCTTCTACACTTTTCAGGTATTTCTTCTGCCTCTCACGCATAGCTGCACATGATGACGCAACAGTCACACAAATTTCCCTGTTGTTGTTAAAGGGTTTAGGGTTTAGGGTTTAGATCTGATCGTCGATCTCATGCTGCATGCATGCAGCTGGTCCCCCTGGAAATATATACTAGACTGATCGAATCTTCTTTGTATATAATTAGAGATCTCTGAGATTCAGATTCTAGAGCTGTTGCAGGCTACACTTCATGAGCTGCAGCTAGGTGGTTCGTTTATGTCCAGCAGGACTTTGACAAAAACTGTATGAATGCATGCATACATGATCTGCTGCATCCAAAACAAAATCATGGAGCCATGCAGGCTGATCTATCTAGCTAGCTAGTTGCAGAAAGAAATAAATAAAGAAAGAATTGGAGGATTGATCTTAACATTGTCGCCGAACAAGAAGACAATCACGTGCTTGCTGAGCAAGAACGCGTGCTTGTCGTTGTATCTCATTCTCGCTTCGTCTCAACTCTGACTCTCGTACTCCATCTGCCAGCTGCAGCTTCATCATTTACACAACGACTTCAGCATGAGCTTCATCGATGTTGTATTTTTAAGCCAAGTCTCTAAATCCTAAGCGGTCTGACACGCCAGATTCATATTGTCATCATGCATCGTCATACCATCTTCTGTCAGAGGGTTCAAGTAAGATGGAGGGGTCAAGTGAGATGGAGGGTTGAATAATCGCTAACATTGTTTGTCACAGGCTTCCATTCTTCAAATAACGACGCCTGTCTGCAAAGCAATTACTTCCAGTTTGCATGAAAAAATTCTAGCCTGATGAGGAGATTCAAGTAATTCACTGATGATCATCATGAGATCAAGTACATAAGAAACTTTGCAGATCATGAAGAAGAACACACATCCACATGTTATAAGAAGAAGAAAAAGAAGAAGATCTGCATAAATTCACGTGTTGACAATAATAAATTCTCCCAGCTACAGGTCAATTTATAGAGTTTGCTGCTGCATGCACATCAGATTTTTTTGTAGTACATTTACATGGGTTTGAGAAACCTGGTGTCATGAGCAGCATCATGATGATCCTGCAGCTGCTGCACGTTAGTCGACTGCAAGAAGTTGCTGCTGCTGCTGCTGCTGCAGCAGCAGCTGGTTTCTAGTAATTCCCTGCTCTCCAAATCTCTTTGATCATGATCTTCAACACCGGCACTTATAATTGCGCCAGCAGGATGAATTCTATCATGACTTATAGAATTTCCTTGAAGAGACTGATGATGATTTCTAGAGTGTTGATGCAGCTGAGTAGCTGAAATTGCTGTAGCACCCTCCAGCAGCTGCACTACTGGAGCTGCTGGAGGACATGATGAGATTCTACTCTCATGAGAATATGCGCTTGATGGTTTTGAGGATCTGGCACTGGTTGTTGGGGATTTAGGAAAGAAGCAGCTTGTTTGCAGCACTTCAGCCTGAACATGTTGTTTCTTTGTTGTCCAGCTGCCTGAGTGTGAAGAAGGAGCTACAGCCTGAGCTCCTGCTGCTGCTGCTGCTGCTGCAACTGCAACTGCAACATGTTGTTTCAGACCAGTACCTCTCTTTTTCCCATTCTTTTTTGTTGTTGCTTTTGCTGCTGCTGCTGCTCCCTGGAGCTCTTTGATTAATTTGTGTCCAGCTGCTGCAGCTTGCTGATCCCTAGCACTTGCAACAGTGCCAAGTTCTCACTTTTTTGTGTTACAAATTACATATTTTTGGCTTTGTAAGAAGTCAATTAGCTTTTTATTTTTTAAAATCAACTAGTTTCCAAAAAATGTTGGTTTTCACTCAATTCTTTTGACCAATTCAACATTACATAATTGAAAAATAAAACTTTCAAATATATGGATAAATACTTGGTGGACACTTAATGTAAAGTTTGAGATACACATGCCTCAAATGATCATGTTTAGGAAAGTGTTTTTTTAAGGAAAGTATTAGATAATTGTTCAACCTATTTTTATCATCCTATTATTATCTAATTTTTTAATATTTACGCACTAAAATCATCTTATATTAATTAGGATTTATTATTTTAAATTATTATATAATTTATATTATATTTAAATAACATGTACCTTACATTTTAACTAATTAATTTTTACTCAACAACCAATATGTAACACTTTATATTTGTACTCACTTTTTTTTTTCCTTTTTTTTTTAACTAGTGTTCCCCCCAAGATAAATATTCATCCTCATAAATTATATTTTAAATTTATCTAATTAAGTCTTTACTACATCGATTATGTATTTTGTAATTATTTATATTTTCAAAAATATTTGAAATTTTCCCATTTTTAAAAAAAAAAGATATTTGAAGCTGCTTAGAAGGTAAAGCAAACAAGTAAACTTTATGCCTACACCACGAACAATTTTACTCGGACCGCCAAAGATAATTATGCACTCAAGACCACCCAGCAATTATCACCTCCTCCCTAGATTACAAGGTTGTCAACTAGTTTAGACTGCGAGCATTGTGCCTTCACTAGACATACCCTTTTTGCAAGCAGGTGCCAATGCCACCACAACCTTAATTTTATAAAAATTGAACTCTTAGAACCTAAGCTCACCCTTAAGAACCGGACCCAAGTTGAGCCTTTAATGGCACCTAGGTCCCAGCATTAAAAATAAATAAAAAACTAAAACCAGTTCTCAGGAACCTATTTTCACTAATGTGAGAACTGATGGGTAGGTTCTCAATCTGAGTATCACATTATGGGAAAACCAGGTTGAGAACCACGGGACCCTTTGAGAACCACCCAACACCAGTTGAAACCCAATGTCAACTCCGTCAAATTAAAAGGGTGTGAATGCTAATTTAAGACATCATAGCAAATTGCATTAATTTGCAATATATGATCTCCGGGGTGTCAAAAGTGAAGTTTTAGACTACGAATTAATACAGCAACTGCATAATTCATTCAGTCTAGTCACAAAGACTTGTCAAATAACACCAAAAGTATTATATTCTTTACTATGAAAGAGTTTGAAACACTGTGTTTAGATTCATGAATGAATGAAAACTTACAGGCTAAGTGCATATTTCATCAAGCGTGCAGCGTCTGTACCCAGCAGATTCCCCTATAGATGATGACCCACAAGATCAATTTCAAGGAAAATTGAACCCGCCCTTCCATTGCAAAGATTTGCATAGCCAAAACCCATCAATCAATCAGGACAATTTATGTACCATGTGGAAAAAAATTGCACCGAAATTTTCTAATGTGCACGTGTTTTCAGATGTATATAAATTATTGTTTTAAGTATCCACCATCATCAGCTCCCAATTTTGCTATGATCAGTTCTTGAGTTACTTCAATTTGTACACATGGTAAGTTTAAAGAAAATCTCTAGCACAAAGATTGACAATTGACATGATTCAAATTGAGCACAGTTTGCACGCATGATGCATGATCTTAGCCAATTAAGTTTCTACATCATACCTTTGTTCCTTTGTTTGCAATTTTGGAAAGATACTTGGCTGCTTCATTGTCAAATTCTTGTGCAAATGTTACTGCAATTTGTGTCAAATTGCAATAGTCATTGATCAACCCAGGGCCATGGTTCCAGAATTTCACTGAACAAAATGGCTTGTCAACCTATGCCTGGGCCTAAGCTGAAAATCTACTTTTGTGTGAATCTTGTAATGAAAGATTATAAAGAGTATAATAAGGGATATGGTAACATCTGCCTTCTTCCTTGGGATGTGAGTAGACTTTCTTGATGTATGGTGCTGCAACTATGGTGTGTCTGCCACAATCATCTAGACTCGTATACCCTCGCAGCTCCTTGTTCAGAGTCTTCCCTTGATTCAACAACTGTTTGTTCCTCTTTTGCATCATTTCCTGTAAAATTTGTACCATGATATTTGTCATTATGCAGAACTTTTTCTCTTCTTTTTTTTTTTGTCTTTTTGGGTAAATTTTCGTATTAGAACATAATTTGTCATGATGCACAACATTTTCATTTTATTTTTTTGTACTTTTCATTTGTTGGTGTAACCAAGTTCAATGTGAATCAGCTTTTAATTCTTTTAATGTTTGGAGGTTTTATCATAGGGAATCATGGCTCTAAAGTCTCAATGTTTTTCACATTTTGAAATTTCAAAACACACACACATGAAAATTTGTCAATTTATTGTGTGCATGTTTTTTTGTTTTTTAACAGGTGTGACTTTGTTAGTTTTGATAATATTGATTGTCAATTTTAGTAATGTTCAACATATTAGACAAATGTTTTGAAATTTCAAAATACATACACATGAAGATTTGTCAATTTGTGTGCATGTTTTTTTTTATGTGTGTGACTTTGTTAGTTTTGATAACATTGATTGTCAATTTAGTAGTGCTCAACGTATTAGATAGATGTTTTGAAATTTCAAAACACAAACACATGAAGATTTGTCAATTTGTGTGCATGTTTTTTATATGTGTGTGACTTAGCTAGTTTTGATGACATTGATCTTCAACTTAGAAATGCTCAACATATTACGTAGATGTTTTGAAATTTCAAAACACAAACACACGAAGATTTGTCAATTTGTGTGGATGTAAATCTTGGAGGGGCAATTTGGGTAGTTGGCAAGTGTGTGTGGATAGGTGACATGGAGGGGATAAAGAGTAGGTAGCCTTTTCTCTACCAAGACGAAATTTCTTTAAAAAGAGAAAGAAAATTCAAAATTCAAAAATGAAGTGATTTTGGAAGGTTTCTATTGCCACAAGTGATGAGGAAAGAAGAACAAATTGCCAGATTTTCTATATTTGGATTTCAGTGCATGTAGTCATAAATATTTCAGGTTGATTAAATATTTGTATTCATATTTGGTTTGTAGCCAGATTTCACTAAATCTTCTGAAGGATGGTTGCCATGTTTTGTACATCTTTCTATCACCACTTCGGCTACATAAAAAAATTAATCTAAAAAAAAAAGTGGCAAGAAGGAGAAGGGTTTTTCTCATGATGTTTGGCATTCCAGAAATGGTCAACTTTCTAATTCTCTATTTTGAAGAGTACCTTGGGGAAATCATCAACTTCCAAAATTTTAAATACCTTGAAGAGAAGGAAATCATCAACTGCCAAAATTGCAGCCACCACAATACTAGACATGGCTTCATTTCGGTGTCTGCATCAAAAACAAACTCACCCATGATTCACGAGTGAATTTCCAAGTTGCCTAAAACTAGAGTTTGGCATATCTCTATCATTAGTTAATGAAAATCTTAGCTAACAAGCACAAACACTAATTGGATTCATGTCCAATGTAACACGCAAGAGTAGAAGTGCTATTTCTTAGCAACTTAGCTGTGGAAAGCATGTTGACGAAATCAAATAAAAATCAAAATGAACACTAGAGTTTTTTCAGAACTGCTTTCTACCTGGTTTTCATGGCCTTCCAAGTGAGGTTGCAGTTTTCAGAAGTGCATTGTCAGTGATAGATGGGGAGTGGTTATAGAGAGGAACTTACTTGCCAAGCATTTGAACAAATTGGGTCACGGAAATTCCTAAAGTTTTCAAGAAATCAGAAATGAGGCCATCTACAAGCTGCTTGAAGTTCTCATGTATCTGCAAAAGGAAAGTATGAAATTGGTTTTGATTCGGTCATACAATCTCAAACATAATTTAGTATACTTCTCATAAACCCAAGCATCACTTTGGTGCTTGCAGTGCCTCATGACATCCCAGGGCTCGTTACAAATGTGATTTGTAATAGGTTCAAATTCATGTTGGGACAGAAATTGTGAAGTTGGGCAAATTGTGTTTCCCGAGTCTGAATATAGTCAGAATAAAATTGGTATCCAACAAGATTGATGAGAATTTTAAGAGAACCCAAACATCAACTTTGTTCTTGTGGACATCTTTTTTCCTGAAAAATCCAAGCTCTCTATGCAACAACTGTACAACAACATACTGGCCAGCCTCACCTGATGACAAGCAAGAACTTAAGAAGGGAAATTCTTTGGGGGAAGGAAGGAAGGGACAAAACATACAGTGGTGTATGCAAGCTTATTCTGTTCACCATTCTCAAAAGTGATACAATTTGTATCTATGAAATTCAGCAAAGGACCCGAGTAAAGAGGGCTATGCAGAAAACGAGTGACCGCATCTGTCATCCAGTTTGGGCATTCTGAATTCTCCATTCACCTCCTCCCACAACAAAATATGATTACAGTACCAATGCCTGAATGAGCTTATTTCTTATTGAGAGATGAAGAGCCAATCAATTTGAGAGTCAGGTTTCAGGTTCTCATGGATAGGGGATCATATGGTACATCTTGTAGCATGTCTTCTCCTAGAGCAAGTGAGTCTTAGTTTCTTTCTCATGTCTTTGCTCCATTATTCAACTTCGTCTTGTTGTTCCTCAAGTATGTTTGTGCATGGGCTACATTGCGACTCTCTATAATATATATGCTCCAAATGGTGGTATATAACAAAGGACCCAAAATTGCAACTTTGAATCTATGCTCATTGGGCAAAGACACAAAGGACTTACTATTTCCAAATGCAATTTTCCGCAAGTACATCAATTTTTAGTAAGGCAAAGTGATTATTTTCCAGATTACAAAAACAAGAAGAAAGACATATATGCTTGACATGAAAAGACTTACAAAGAATCATGGGTTTTTTGTCTTTTTCAGGAAAACCCAAAGAAAGAAAACAAGCACCTACCAATTGGGATCACATCATATGAACTTCGTGTAACAAAAGTGCCTCAAATGCAATGCACATCTTTTAGGTTTGGAGTTGCGGGTGTGGGTGGGAAGTAGATTAAAAGAGAGACAAATGTGGAGAATAGTAGAAGAAAAACGCATGAAAAGGAAAGAATAGTATACAAGTTGGAAGCTGAATTGGAAGAAGCAAAAAAAAGAAATGAATGTGATCTAAACAATATTTGTTGGGCCCATGGAGTTTATATCGAAGTTTCAAATTCTCGATTCATCCCAGGACACATTTCCAATTCGGGGTATTGTGAACTCAATGAAACAATTTGGTGCAAAATGCAGACCTGAAAGGGTGGTACATGGTGAAGGTGAAATACAAAATAATGTGTGGGAAGGGGGAGAGAAGGGATGTCATATTGAAGTGGGGAGATAGAGGGAGATGGAGAGATACAAAAGGCAGCCAAAAGTGCCTCAAATAGGTACATCTGGATTATGATCTGGTCTCAACTTTTCAATACTGTATTAAAAAAAGCACACACAATCCAGACCAATGCAGAATTCCTTCTGGAAATTGATGCAAAATCTTAAGTGAAAAGCTAAGAATTCAAGGGTTGCTTGGGAGCTCTTCACCCAAGAGTATGTATGGTTGGATCACACAAGTTGCCACAAACTTTATGTTCTCATTATGGTCCACCCTTTCCTTACTAGTTCTGGCATACTCATAATCTAAAACTATTTTTGCACACTCAATAATCATCTATCACATATATTGAGGTGCTATATTGATCAATTGTCACCTAATTTGGTGGATACCTAATTTGTTACGAAGTGTCTTTCTTGACTAAAAACTGATTCTTGGATATGTAACTACTTGATAGTAACTTCACATTAAACTCCAAAGTGAAATGCATTAGGCTGAAATTGGTCTTGGGATGGGCATCCTTGCAAAACATTAATGATATCAAAGACTTCATCAAGCTACGTTGTTCAAATTTGATTTAGTGGAGAGTTAGACTCCCAATCATACTAGAGGTTACTAGGACTAATGTACATATCATGGTTCAATTTTTCAGTCTTCTCCTCCACTCACTATGGTAATTAATTCCACTCGTATCAAAGGTTTAGGACTCCATTTTCATGCTCTTCACAAAGACAAGGAGGTGTGTGGTCATGAGGCTCCCCCTCCAAATTGCAACTAAAAAGGGAAAGCCAACATTGCCTTGTGAAGAAGGATGGTGTTGTTGGACTACAAGAAGAGAAGAAGCCTGCATCTTGCTTCTGAGCTCCTTACAAACTAGCAGGTTTCCAATTTGACCCAATCAACATCAAATCATACATATGTATGTTTGTGATTGCAAGTGTGCTGACTTAATTAGAATTAAGACCAACAAGCACCAAAACCCAGAATCCTTCTGCCACGGGGCTTCATGTAATGATCTCAATGGATCAAACTCCATTTCCCATATCTTCAACCTCAAGTTGCAGTTCAGCTGAAATGGCTCCCTATTTTCATCTGTAGTCAAGTCCAGACCTGCCACACTCATATCCAGCACTGAATCCTTATTCTTGTTAACTGAAGAAGAAGAAGAAGAAGAAATGGTGAATTTATTCTTGGCCAAGTTAGCAGTTTCCATTTTGGTTTGAGCTGCAAAGGATGCAAGCACTCTCACGTCAAGGTTCTTCTCATTTTTCTTACTCTAACCTCTTTTGAAGGTGGAGGACAAGTCAAAGAAATTGTGCAATATTTTAACTTCTGAAAATTGCTTGGATTATGCAAAATATTTTTTGGGTCTCATGATTGAATCATAAAGGATTCAAATAGGATGATTATGACATCCACAGAATGTCAAGATTTTTGTATCTCCAAATTTGTTACAAAAACATCACAAGAGTCTGAAGTCCGCAAAACTAATTAATTAGATTTACACTGAAACATGTCACTCAGTTTTATCTTATGATTCACACAATGTGCACTCATAGGGTGAACTCACTCTATCTCACTCTTGCCTCTTCACATCAAAGGAATGGGACTGCAAGAGCATCTCCACCCACAGCACTAAAATTGCATGTACAATATAACTTGTAAATTTAAACATATCGGAAAAAGAAGAAGAGCGAGATGTGCCTAAATTCATAACACCCCACTAAAGCCTTTCACCAACCCTGAAGTCTTGTCTAAATTACACTGAACAACATACTATACATACTACATCTTTCCAGCAGACGTGTTCCAATATTGAATGTGCAAAATGCAATATAATCTTAAAGCATAAGAAGCAATAGGGAACTTGGTGTCAGAAGATAGTTTTGCTTCTGGTGATGAACAAAGAACTGAAAAAATTAAACTGTGCTAAGTGTTGATTTCAGAAAATTACATATTATGATTTATGGCCTAGAAAACAATACTCTATGCAAGAGGGCATAGCAAACTACATAACAAGAGCCAGATCAACAGATGAGACAATTGTTTGAGGTGTTGAGAAAACAATCAAATTCACTCTGGGGTTTGGGGACTATTGCCTAATATGTAAACATAGTTAGGAAGGCAAAAGAGCCATTATCCTCTTCACCCATTACCCTCTAGATGAGGGATGTGGGTACTTCCCCAACTGGAATCTCTCCAATCCCGAGAAAGTCTTTTTGGTTATACAAAAGTGCAGAGTATCTCAAGAAGAACGTCTTTTGTTCAGATGGTTAAACCTTAAACCCTGATATTCTATCTGGTGCAACACATGAATGGTTCAGACTGCATAATAGACTGCTCATCATATTTTCCAGAAGTGCGTATGCTCCTTCACTGTTATTTTTTAAGTAGTTATTGGCTGGGAAGGTTTTAATCTGCTTTTTCATAGGAGTGTTCAGGTTACTCTAGAAACATAGAATCTCAAATTCGGTGCCTCTAAATTATCCACTCACTAGAGGCAAGTGATTTTTTCGCATACAAATTTAGATGGGGACAAGAGATTGCTGAGCTGTCCACGAATCCCCTGGCTGTAACTGCACTGGCTCTAGCTGTAGACTCCACCCAAAAAACAGATTCCAGAGTGCAGTGTTAGACCACCCTCCTCAAGGAATTTTTTCTCTGATAGTTTAGGGTTTTGGGTTTAGGGGTCTAACTTTGAAAAACAGAACCCCAAATCTTGCAGTACAACATTTGAGGTAACAAATACCCATAACCAGATGAGACATTTGCAATCAATTTTAGAACATGGACTAGATGGTGACATAATATCTTGATTCTGTACACCTCTCATACCTGTGCATTTTCAACACAGACAAAATCTTTGTAAGATGCTTCCATTGTCAAATATGGGTTCCAGAGGACTATATCCGACCATCTGAAAGAAAAACACAAACCATTAAGTCCATCTATAACTAAATGTGGAGGTAGAAAATGAATATCAGATGCAAGTGCCTTCACAACAATGCAATATTTAAGTCTGAGGTCAAAAAGTCTTGTTGGGACGAAACAGAATCACAACTAACAACAACCCAATCCTGATATTCTGGTATCTTTCAACTAGAAGGTCAGGAAAATTCTGCACATAATAATAATGAGGATCAAACTGATGGATGAATGTTTTGACCTAGAATGACACAAAAAAGCTTACCCAGAATTCTTTATGGACAAAGTGGTGCCAAGGCCATTTGCTAATATGACTTCATTTGGTGTGTTACGATACATACAGTCCACAAACCCCGGGAATGTGATTGTCTCTCTGTGGTACCATAATGGTCAGATCCATAAGTTTTTCCAAGCAGTAACATTTTCAACATGCCAACCTCTAAAACTACAAAACCCCATGACAAAGAAAAGAAAAATGCTAAAAACATGGTGCACAAGATTGGGAGATGTCAAAAAGACAGACCTGTCTTCTGTGCCCTTTACAGGGTTCTTTGGATCCTCGTATGGTTTATTGAATGTTTCACAACCCTTTAGTCCCTTGACTGATACATTGGCAATAGCTGCCTGCAAATATGCAAAATATATAAATATATATCAACGTCAATGATTTAGGGTTTAGGATTTAAAATATAACACTTCAAGTACATATGATACTGTGTGGAAAAATGGGTTGGGAAATGTGAGGCACACATTACCCGGAAATATGTATGTAGTGCCGTTGTGAACGAAAATGGTTTCTGGTCAGTATTTTGGACTGTAATCTCTGTGCTCAGCTTGTCATTGCCCAACACAATCTGCAACCCATATATGCAGGAATCATTTTCCCAACAACAACCCAAGATGAAATAAGGGACAATCTGTGCTATGTTTCCAGAAACCCACAACAAAGTCATACCTTCTTACAAGCAGGACTGTTAAGCTTCTGCAGAGAAACTTGATTCATTCTCTTTTCTGTAATTAGAATCACAAATATGAGGGAAAAGATCTGAGACTCACACATTGAATGGAGGTTGTAAAACTTGTCCTAAAACCCTAAACCCTAAACCTGGGACAACAAAATCTCATGGATTATTCCAGAGACACCAAATCTACAGTGTACTGAACGGTGTAAAAGCTGACCTTGAAGTTTACAACAAATTCATAGTCCCAAATATTGTGACTATAAGTGCTTGGCTTGAGCTCCAAAACAACAGTGGTGCTGTCTGCATCACTCTCTGTGCTTGAAATGTCCCATGAGACATTGCGGGCAAATCCATGCTGCTCATGCCAACCACTGATTGTTACAATCCATGTCCAATTCCCTGAACCACTTTAACCTTCAGTTTCAAAGCCAATCCAATCTCAAATATATGAAGAAAGCACCATGAATTCATTGTGCTTTTAGATATCATAAAGCGTAAATTAGCCCATCAAAATTGCAGGCGCTCATTGAGAGACACCGAAACATCAAAAATTAGCAAAGTACAAAACAGAGAATTAGACAGATATGAACCCTGTAGTTAGAAACCCATAAACATCAAACCACCTGAAATTCATACTAGAAATCAAATGAACCCAGAAGAACACATGCCTAAAGAACGACAATTCTAGAAACCCTATGTTAAAAAAACTCCCAAAGGCCAGAACCCGAAATCCTTATGCCTAAAACCCTCAAGGGGGAAGAGAGGAGAGGTTGCCTGCTGAATGCTTCCTGGACCAAATTGAGGAAAACAATGAGGAATGCCTCCACTGCACACACATAACAAATGCCAAAGGCTCAGAAGCAAATACTATGGGAGTTGGAACACAAATGTAGAACAACAGTGAAAGCAACTACTTAGTACACAGTAATAGAGCATGCTATCTACACAATCACCTCACAAACTAGGAACTTGGAAAGAAACAAGAGGACAAAAAGGGCAAGAGTTATCTGTTAAAGCATGGGTTTTTGATGCTTCTGCCATCACCCAACGAACAGACAAGCAAAACAGACCAAAAGAGTTCATGAAGGAAAATGACCTAATTGGCTTCTGGCCTGTGAAGACCGCATCAGGTCTCACAAACAGCAAATCTTTGCCTTCTGCTGTCTTCCAAGATGTAGTGCAAGCCCCATACAAGTATACCTCTGCCACACTGCTCCTCAACCAAAATCATGAGCATTCACATTTGTTTAGTAAAACAGAGATTCAAGGGGCTCCATGAACAAAAAGAAGCTTCACAAAAAAAATTATTGAGTATGGCTAGAAAAACACCTTTGCTTGAATCAAATCAAATTTTCCACCAAACCAACGAGATATTATGTGGGAAGCTAAAACCAGGAGAGAAAGGCAAGGTGGATGGAGGGCAGTGACAAAATAGAGAGATACCTGCCATTCGGTGAAGAAAGTGAGACTTTGGGTAGCCCGCCTTCTCCACTTTCCACTTTCACCCCCTCCTTCCCAAACTTGTCATTCAAGCTCTCAGCTTCAGCTGTAAGTCTGCTGATTTCTCCACACACCATTGATGAGATTTTGTGTGTGTGTCTCTAGTGGTAAAACTTGGTAAAGCAGCAGGTGAATGTTTGTTTGTTGTCAGCCCCACATTTTGTAAGGTGATGATGAACTTTAGGGCTTTCTTCTCATGCAGAAACTGAATGTTTTTGAAAAGCTAAACAAAGATATAGCAATATAAAAACCAACCATATAATCTGAGGGAAGAAGAAGAAGACCAACGAGATACCATTTGATTTGTTTTTCCAATCCACGACCCAACAAGAACTTGTGGTCTCATGGGTCAAACAAATGTGGAATAGATTTAGCTCAGAAACCCAATTCTGAAAACAAACAGATTGAGAGAAAAAACACATGGAGAAACAACAGGTTCTTCAAGAACGCAAACTGTGGAACTTACCCAACAGCCTGAGAAGAAGCTTGAGGAAGCACCAGATTCAAGGACAGAGGAGCTGCTCTTCTTCTGCTGCTGCCGGTGCTGACTCCACCCACAATCCTCTTGGACAACCAAACTGCAGAAGAAGAAGAATCATCGTCTATAGATGAGCAGCAGTGCTTCCATGAGAGAGTACAATTTGTGGGTGGCGGCTGTTGTTGTTGAGAAGAAGCAGTGAGATCATTGGAGAACCAAGGAGACGATGCTGATGCACACAGCAAACCCTGAGCAGAAGAAGGTGATACCAAAAACTTGGCCATGACTTACTGACCGGCCGCTCCTTCTCTCCCCTTCTTTTCTTCTTACTACAAATCCTTCTTCGCCACCTTCTTCCCTTTTCTTCACTGAGAAAATCCAAAAAACTAGTTGCTGCTTCCCCTTTGTTGTAGATTGTAGATCACCTTACTGTCTTGTCTTCTTCTGGGTCCAATCAGAGAGCCAGCTTCTTGCGACCCAATGAGTACAGTCTGTGATGAGCAGACTTTTAGAGAAAAGTATCAATGGAAAGTGGCATTGGGTATCTACAGGATTTGGATATGCTTCTTCTTTCTTCGTTGATACTGAGAATCTGCTGCAACCAATCTAAGGTAGCAGATTGTTGGGCAGCCTCAGCATCAGCAGCAGCAGCAGCAGTATGATCTGATTGCAACAGAGACAGAGGAGTGCTTGGAATGTGCATCGCATCTTGTGTACAGGGGACCGTGTGCTCAGAAGTTGTGACAGAGAGACAGGGCGAGAGGCATGTACACAAAGCAATGGGAAACTCCTGGATTTGAGACTGAGCTTGGATGCAGTCTTTGAATTGCATGTTTTGCTTGCTGCAGGCACTTTGTGTTGGAGCAAAGAAGGGATCATCATCAAAGTTGCAAGATTACTACTAATGTAATCTCCATTGCAAGAAGCTTCTTTCTCATAGAAGAAGAAGCAACAACACAATGGTGGAACAGAAGATTACTAGTAGTCTCCATTGCAAGAAGCTTCTTACCACAGAAGAAGCAACAATCACTAGGAGCAATAACACAAGGGTGGAACATGAGCAAAAGAGAAAAATAGAGATTGGATATGTGAACATCAACAACACAGGCAATATACAGAACAGTAGTAGTAAGGAAGAAAAGCATTCCATTCAACCAGTGGCACAAACAAATTATCAAGAGGTCGTACACAGGAAAACAGAGTAACAAAATACTGACCTCAGAACTCAGTAGCCATGGTGAGTCCACACATAGATCATACATAGATGAAGCAAACACATATGTTACAGAGAAATGGGGAAATCCTACAAATGTGCGTCACTGGCCACTGTCTGAATCAAATGAAACAGAATCCCAGACTGTATTGTCATATAACAAGCCAAGTTGGACTGAACATATTTTTCAGCTTTGTGAAAGCTGAACCATCTTCATCCCTGATGCAATTAAGCACCCCTAAAGTAATGAAGGGAAGAGACATGAGAGTTTCCAAAACAAACATTTTTCATGAAGCTCTCTTATGATCCAACAGATACACAGCTTAAGAAATAATAGATGGGGCTGTGAACAACACTACTAAAAATACAAACTATGATGGAAAGTGCAAGAATTTCTTTTTCCAAAACTAGCACAAGAAATATGTTGCCTACGGCTATATGTACAATGGACACCAATTTCTGTACAATTATGGAATAGCGATGAAGCAGCGCAAGTTTGTGAACTTAAAGCTGTGTTGTGACAGTGTCTCATCTTAGAACTTTGAGGATGAGGCAGCATGATGTCCACACAGCCATGGATGCAGCCCGGATGATAATAGGGTGCCTGTAAATCCTGTTCAAAATCCCACAGAATTCCACATCAGTATTTCCATGCTATAGTGCAAAATCTCTCCCAAACAAGTTGGTCCAAAGGAAACATAAGCTGCAAGTACCATATCTGTCCACTGCATCACATGAGTAAAGTTGAAAATACTTCATAGCAGAACACTCTTCACAGGTTATGGAACTTACGAAAGAGCTGTAGCACCCCAAGACCCAGCAGTGTAGAGGAATTTGCCAGTTTCCCAAAGTTGGCGAATTTTCCCCTTCTTCTCGACCTTCTTGAATGCTTGCGCTATTGCTGTTCACACACAAACAACAAATTCATTTTGTTGGAACAAATAACTTAGTCAAAAGCCTGATCTAAAAAGTGTGAGCCAGATGCAAAAGGTCTTGTTTGAGGCACATTGATGGCAAACATAAAGACCATAAGGGGATAAAATCAATCGGGCATTACTGACAACTAAAACAGATGACTATCCAACCTACACAAGGGAAGTCAACTTTACCATCTTGCAGTTCCTTTGCAGACAGATTCTGCAGCCCAACACACACAAGGACAACATACAAGTGTGTTAGAACCACAACTTACATGATGAATATCCACCCAAACAAACCATAAAAATGTCTACAGCATATTGTAGCAGCCGATATGGTAGGTCAGGTTGGTGCTTAGAGGACGCCCTCGGCCTCTTCCTTGGGAGGAAAAAGATTCCTTGTGGGCCACAACTAATACAAGAAGGTAAACAGACGTTAACTCTGCTAAGATTTCAGCTTGATTGGAACAAGGTGTTAAATCAATCACCCTCCTCTCACCCTCCTCTCAGGCTATTGGATGTTTTAGGGTCCATCGTTTTAGGAAGAGTTAGCTGCTATAATGGTGAAAGATACCTTTGCTTGAGGGATGGACAAGATGTAACGGGCCATGAAGCTTGCAATGCTATCAACAATGTCATCCTGATTGATCATAACATAACCATCAGCTCCCAAACAATCTTTCACCTCCTTGGGATCCCCATGGACCAAGTCAGTTTCAGAGAGCCATAGCCACCCATTTGGATCATCCACATCCGCCTTTACAAACATGCCATCTGGATCCAACATTCACTGTCAGTCCAAGCAGGAAGAGGAAAAGAAAATCCACACCTCATAAAAATGTAACAATCCTCAGCTTGTCAAAATATTAACAACCCCAAGATTACCAAGAAAAACCTAAATGGAATCCCTAAAATTACAGAACTCTAACTTAAGGCCCCCTGACCTTCAAGGTTTCCGTCTCTTGGAAGGGCCATGGCTTAATTAAGTCTTACTAGTGGTTCAGATCCAAGAACTACCTGCAGGCATAACTGACATGTAACCCTAGAGGTAGGGAGAATTCCATTGGCAGGATTTCAACACATACCCAAAACAAAGCAGTAATCATTTTCACAGTCTTCTAAGGATATGCAAATCACATGAGAAAGAGTTCGGAAATTTTCACTTGAGAGGTCTTCACTTAGTATGGAATTTGCAATCACTTGAAAAAGAGTTCAGAAAAAAAAATTCACATACCCTAGAGGGGTCTTCAATACTACAGAATTTGCAATCACTTGAGAAAAGAGTCCGGAACCAATCTTCATAACCCTAGAAGTCTTTCACTCATATGTGATTTGCAATCAATTGAGAAAAGAGTCAGGAAGAAACTTTTCACCTTCTGTCTTCACTAGGATGGAATCTGAAGATGTCATCCCGTCACCATTCAGTGAAAATGATTTTAGCTTCTCCAAAAATGCGGCAGATGCTACATTCATCTTCAGTTTCTCATACAACTGATGTCACAAACCCCCCCAACAAAAGGATTCCAGAAAGAAAAAGCATTTTAGTATTGCTAAAAGGTTGCAGGTCCACTGCTGACATAAGACCCTTGATCTTCTTGAAACTCTTGCTGAAAAAATTCTTGCAAATGGTCCATTTGTTGATCAGGAGAAGACCAGAGGAAAGAATTAAGTGCAAATTCAGAAAATGTAACAACATGATCATGATGAACTGAGAGGCATGAATGGATGTCCAAGCCAAAATTCTCTTTCATGCAAAGCCAAATTCTCTTTCCTTGAATGAAATTCTTATCCTAAAAAACATGCAATTACCTATGATATACTCAAGACACAAACTTCAGTTCAAGAGATTTGGCCACCAAAATAAAAAAGCTTTTGCAAGAGAGTTTAAAACCCCAGCAGCTCAGAATTAATTGGCCAGGGAATTGCCACCCAAAAAAAAGGAAACCCTAGGAAAGAGATCACATAGAAAACGAAACCCTAGGAAATAGATAACCTAGAAACGAAACCCTAGGAAAAAAGAGATGCAGACAGAACAGGCAGAAGCCTCACTTCGACAGAGCGTTCCACGGACACGCCTCCATTCTCCATTTTCTGCTCATGTAGATGACTGAAAGCCTGCTCATACATGGCGATAGTGGCACGCAGTCGCGCGTTCTCCTTCCTCTCCGAATCAAGTTCTCCTTCAACCTCCGCCCACTCCCATTCCTTGGCCACGGTTTTGGCCACCATCCGCTGGTGGTTCCACTCTAACGCTCCCACAGCAGCTTCCGCCATCTCTCCTACGGCCACCACCATCTCCACTCCATGCGCCCCCACCATTTTCACTAAGCTTCCTCAAACCCCAACTACCAGACCTTCCTTCAAGACTTCCCCCGCACCCACCCCCAAAAAAAATTCCAAAAAAATTCCCCAAAAAAACCTGAGAATAGAATCATTCAAAATACGCCCACATGCTTGCAATCCGTGATCTAGAAGCAGCAGAAAAAAAAAATGGAGATGGCGAGGGGAATCGCGCTTTGCAAAACTCCCTCTTTGCTTACTTTCCTCTTCGCCACCAGCAGCAAAGAGCAGGAGGGAAGAGAAGGCAAAGGGGAAAAAGAGACGGTGCCTCTTCTTTATCCCTAAAGTTTCGCCATCTTTCTCGTTTCCTTGACTGGAGCTAAAAGAAATCGCATTTCTTGCATTTCTTTCCCATATCTTTGAGACCTCTCTTGAACTATCTTTTAACCCAAGTTTGGCAAACACTTCTTCTCTTTTCTTTCCGTCTAGGTACTTCCGAAGTGGGACTAGAAGAAAAGAAATCTGAGATTTCTTTCCCACATCTTGAGGCTCTTTTAGTTATCTTTAACCGTTTGACAACTTTTTCTTCTTTTTCCAGTCTAGTTCTTTAAAGTGGAACTAACTGAAATCTGCGATTTCTTTCTCACATCTTGAGCCTCTTTCAACCACCTTTAACCGTTTCACAATACTTTCTTTTCTTTTCCTTCTACGTCTTAGGTGGAACTAAATAATAAAAATCTGCGATTTCTTTCCCATATCTTGAGCCTCTTTAACTGTTTGACAACACTTCTTCTTTTATCTGTCTACGTAGCCTATTAGTCTCTTTTCGTGGAGTGGGGTTTCCTCTCATTCAGTACAAAATTTCTTTACCGCCGTGTACTAAAGTGGATGCCGATAGATACATCCGAAATTTCTTTTTTGCAAATTTGTTTACGACTCTTTTACACTATTACAATTCTTTTACACATGTGCAATTCTTTTTTTCTTCTCTTTTACACTTGTGCATTTCTTTTCCTGTTCTTTTACACTTTCAGCAATTCTTTCGCACTTTCTCTGTTGGAAAGCGTCAAGCATCGTATTTGTCGTCACTCACCTTTAGCACTAAGTGTCACTCTTTTCTTTTGGCACCTCGGTTGAGTACAAAGTTTGTTCTCTTTGGCACTCGGGCGTGGACCTAGTCTTAGACAATACCCAACAACGACAACCCTCTCTACCAGTATCTAACACATCCAGTGTGCACTGTTTAGTTTCTTCCCCGATCTAACACATCCAATGTGCACTGTTTAGTTTCTTGCCCCCATCCCCACCCATGAACCTGAAAAGATGGATTGTACAAAGAAAGAAAGAGACTGTTTGAGTCTCACTCATCACCTGGGCCAATCCTTGTAGTTGGCCAATGAGAAACAATCATTTAGTGCTCGGAAAGAGTCATTTCCTGCTACTTTGGCTCTGGGAAGGCCCTGATAACAATGTGCACTTTTCCAGGCCTCAAAGCAGTTTCACCCTGTTTTTTTCTGCAAATCTTCATGCAAGAAGTACCTGGGTTGCTCTTACAACTCTCAATTTTTTCATAGAGTTGTACATTTTACTTATTTATTTTAGCCATAAATTATTTTGCATAGACAAAGCTTTTGCAAGTTGTGAAAAAATATTTTGTGAATTGTTATTAAGCAATGAAATTCAAATGTGTTTTCCTTCCTAGAATTTTGTATATTTATTTATTATAAACCATGTAGACCAATGTTTTTTTTCAGGTTCAATCTTGTGTAAAATTGGCCTTTATTTTCTAAGCTAGGTGGATTGAAGTGGCAAAGTTACCATATGGAAATTACATTGCACACACGGTTATAAGTTTTTTTTGGCCATAATACGATGGTGATAGTTTTAGTTGAGTGTTTCTCCTATCATGAAATTATTTCATGTTTCTCCACCTCAACAATGCTTCCCTAATAATAATGTCATTCCTCAATGTCCACATTCCATGGTTGCAAACCTAATAATGTGTAACATTCAAAAATCGACAACAAAGCTCTATTAACTACATTAAGAAAAGAAAAAGGCATTTTAAAAAAAACTATCTTATAGTATGAGCCTTAACAAACCAAATTGTGGAACAAAGTCATAGTTAACATTCCGAGGGCAAAATTGAAGCATTGTAGTAGGTAGTAATGCCCACTTGCATTCATCATCTAAAATAACAATGTGGGTGGTGTGTGCATGTGTAAAATTATTATGGTAAGGCATATTGATTTTATAATAATGGTAAACTAACATTAATAATTTAAAACTCAAATGTGATAATTATAATTATAATCTATCAGGGCAACTAGTGTTTGTAAAACCTTCATTTTTATTTTATTTTTTATTTTTTTTAAATCTTTTCATTCTTGCTTGGATTGTTAACATTAAAAAAATGTATGATGCAAATACAAATTGAGAATGAATACAAAGCTTGACATAGAAGATTATAGAAAGCTATTCAAGGGAGGGAAAATGGATGAGACAAAATATTATTGCATTTACTAAAAAAATAATAATGGACAATGTAAAAAAAGATAAGGGAATATCTTTCTTTTTCTTTTAAAATATTTCTTTGGTTTTTATAAACAAAATAATAATTTTTTTATTTTCTCTACATTTACATGGATTACTAAAATTAAAAAAAAATTCTCTATATCTGTATATGTATGTATGTATGTATGTATGTCTAAAGTTATGACATGTGGAGGTATGCATGGTTAGGGTTAGGGTTTGGCGGGAGTGGGTGTTTTTGTGCTTGTCTCCACACACGTGTCGTGTGTGGGGCGATTGTTACTACATGCAGTAACATGCTTGCTGCTTGTTTTTGTGTGGCATTGTATGTGTTGCAAGCCGCGGATCTCGAATAAGGACTAATCCAATGAACAGTTGTTGTTGTCTCTGAAACAGAGCAGTTTTTTTTTGGTTTTGTTTTGGGTTTTGGGTTTTGGTTTCAAGTCTTGTGAATGTCAGGAGCTCTTGTGGCTCTTTTAGGTAGCAGATCGCGTACTACACTGCTGTATACCAAACATTGTCTGGCTGGTCAGTTATCCAGTATTCGGAGTTTTGCACTATCAGTGAGAGAATATCACAAGGACACAACAGACGACAAGATGGCAGCTCCTCCACAAGAAATCAAGAAGAACAAGATGTTTGGTGGCTTCAACCGGCGCTACAGGCATGAGAGTAGCTCCTGTGGATGTCCTATGACTTTTACCGTATACTTCCCACCAGCTGCAGAGTCTAAGAAAGTGCCGGTGAGGAGAAAGAATCTCATTTGCATTTACCAGCTTCCCATGTTTCCATAGAGAGGAAGGAAGCAATATCAATGTATACATACTTTTTGCCTTTGCAACATGTTGATTCCTGTAGTATTGAATCATGGGTTAAATCAGTTTGTTTTTGGACACTACCTAAAAGAGAAATCCATGAGCATTGAGTAGTGTCAGATGGCTTGGATCATGTCTCTTTTATTTGACATCTCATCTCTTGGAAGCTCCAGATTCTGTACTGGTTATCAGGACTCACGTGCACAGATGAGAATTTCATTCAAAAGTCAGGTGCACAGCGAGCAGCATCTGCACATGGAGTTGCATTGGTTGTCCCGGACACCTCACCTCGTAAGTTATCCTATTCCTACTATTTGAAGTCTCCTTCCACTGAGCTTTGGGTATTTTCACCATTTGGATCCCAAACAGACCCAACCCATCTTCACGCCCCTGCACCCACTCGACCCTTTATGAATCTGACCCCATTATAATTATTACCTTCAAACCCTCTACTTCGTAACTGGGGTGTTATATGATAGATGTGCTGAGGGCTGACCCCTTTCTCATCTGTCCAATTTTTTTCAGGAGGTTTGAATGTGGAGGGTGCAACCGAAAGTTGGGATTTTGGTGAAGGTAAAGAGACTGAAATCTCAGATTGACCAAAGCTTACAAGCCTGTTGGAGATTGCAATTCTAGTGAGGAGCTTCTACAGATGATAATACAGGGCTTGCAAACCTTCTGGACCAAGCTGTGTGCTTATTATGGTGGTGTTGTGGGTGGCAATAATATATAAAAACAGGTGCTGGTTTCTACTTAAATGCAACCCAAGAGAAATGGAAGAACTGGCGTATGTATGATTATGTTACAAAAGAGCTGCCAAGTTTGCTGGACTCCCACTTCAAGCAGTTGGACACTTCGAGAGCCTCAGTATTTGGGCACTCCATGGGTGGCCATGGTGCGCTTGTGGTCTTCTTAAAAAACCCGGGCAAGTATAAAGTAAGTAAATTTCATCTGTTGTTGTATTGCAACTCCTTTGCAGCATTTCACAGACCCATTTAGCAGCATATAATTGGGTTGTTATCTAATTTTCAAGAGCTTTTATTGAAGCATTTGTCCACCTAATATCTTCCACCCTGAACCTGGATGTTGCAGTCTGTATCAGCTTTTGCACCAATTGCCAATCCATCTGAATCTAAAATTGGTCAGAAGGCATTCAAGGGCTACTTGGGCGAGGACAGGTCCCTGTGGGAGGTGAGTGTTGATGCCCTTTTGAAGTAAATTATGTCCACCTATCTGCACCCACAATAAGGAGATGATCAGGTCAGGGGGAAGTTGTGGCAGCCAGTCACTGCTGTTCTTGATGAAGGCAATGGTCTGATACTTTCGGTAGTGATACTTGTAAGGTTATGACTGTATTCATACTTGTCCATGTGAGTTTTGATTTTGCTAGAACTAACATAATGGTTACCTTCGAAGTGTTATTGGGGAGTTTTCCCTACAATTTCATGAACATAAAAATCATGAGTGCAAGAAATGTCTACGTGATTTGTGCTTTGCAGGAGTATGATGCTACTGCACTGGTGAAAAAATACAAGGGGCCCAAGACCACCATTCTCATTGACCAGGTGAGTTTTGTGAACGAAGGTCAAAGACCTTGTCATGTTGTTGTAATACACAGATAATGACCTCAACTTTTCTCCTTCAACAAACTGTAACCATACCAGAGATCTCATCATTTACACATAGTGCTCCATATTGCTGTTACCAATCAGTCCTGAATGCTGGGTGCATTTGGAAGTAGTTTTGTAAACACATGCTTGTCTCAAAGATGGTAAGACAACCTGCTGGTCACATTTCTGAAGATGGGATAAGGTTTTCTGATACCATAGAAGGGAAATTTGTGTTCCAGGGTGATGAGGATGAATTTTATCATGAAAAGGAATTGCTTCCAGAGAATTTTGTTGAAGCGAGCAAGAGTGTTGGTGTGCCAGTGAATTTTCGCCTGCAACCTGGCTATGACCATTCATACTTTTTTATTGCCACCTTTGTGGATGACCACATTGAGCATCACATCAAATCACTTCAGGCATAATGCAATGGAGACAAAACTGTGTCCTTTTTTTGTGTTTTGTATGCCTTTTTGCATATTTCAGGTGTTCAATGCTCTTGTAAAGTGCACAGGGGTCAACACAATCTGTAATTTCGCACACTCTTTAGTATATATATATTGTAATGGAAAGTTGTAAGTGGTTATCCAACCGGTTGGTACTTAGGGTAAATAAAGTGTTGTGCATTGCAGACTTTCATGTCTTTTGAATTTGCAAGACTTGGAAGGGACACTGAAAACCAGTAGGAATTTCCTGTACTTATCCTGTTCTCAGATGCAAGCAAGTGCAGCTAACTATATTCGACAAGGCCCATCTCCACTTCTACAGTGCAGCTGAATTCATTCACAACATGCGGTGCATCAAATTCTGGCAAAAGCTTCCACTGAGCTACCAAACTTTGGTACCATATGATTTGATGGTTGCAGTTATGAAATCTGCCTTAAAAACTTTTATGAATATCAATTGTTCAGGCTCCTGCCCATTAGTAAATAAACAATATTGGATGCATCTCTGGAGAAGAGATGAACTTCCCATCTCAGTGATGGGAATCAGTGACAAATTTGTCGTGTGTTCTAGGCAAGAAAAGGATTTCAAGATGCCCAACCAATTGATCTTATCTTGATGATATATGAATCTTACTTGGACTCAATGCTACAAATGGTGCCAAGTGTCATCCACACTACTAGATCACCACCCAACACTAATGAAACCATCAAATCTGCACACATACTTGACAAGACCTTAGAAGATGAATGCTAAGCTCTCTTAAAGATCAATAAGAGACAACATTGAACTCTGGTTGTGACATGTTGCAAGGTAAAAAGAAATTTCTCTCTTGGCAAACAATCATTTGTTTTGTTGTTCTTCAATTTGAAACATACATTGACAATGGGTCAAGTGCCTGTAATCCTAACCTTGTAATCCCAACCCTATTCATGGAATTTTGGTTTGTTCCAATGTTGGCTTCACAAGGATTTCATTACATGAAAGAAAGCATAATGAACATGCTCAAATTCTAGTGATCACATCCTATTGGTATTTGTAAATTATTTGCGATTTTGTCTATTAAGAGGATGTGCACAATTGAAGAAATATTTGTAATGACACCAAACAACCTCGATCAGGTGTTAGTTTCTTTTGAGGATACCTTGAACCCTAGCTACATAATGGAAATTTCTTCATAACGGGTACATGCAATCATGTGCTTGAGAGGCCTCATCATAAGAGCATATCCACAACCATCCCATTTTGCATCACATTGATCTACCTTTGCCTAGGAGTGAACATGTATACACAATTTCAACTAGCAGTTCCAGCCTTCATGACACTACTTATGATGTCTCAACCAGATGTTACCTTGCTTGTACTTGTCTTGATTTTGTTTCTAGATTATCATCTCTATGGGGAAGAAGGGCAAATACATTTCATACAAACAAATATCATAGTTTCCATACATATGTCTTGTGATCTAGAGTTTGATCTTTTTATCCTCTAGCAAACATTGGGTTTGGAATGAGGTTCATCATTTGATATAACCAAATAAAATATGAGTTTTGGTTTGGTGACAAAAAGGGCATTTGAGCATTTTAATACTCAAACAATGTCAAGGCCTATTTTTGCGTTGTGCTTTATACAATTTTGATATTCCAAGCAAGGGATTTTTTTTCCAATTTTGTGAGGTAGTTGGATTTGCAATCCACAGTAGGACTTTGCCAAATTTGGTTACAAGTCAGAGAGAAAAGTAGAATCTTCTTGGAACCTTGCAACATGAGTTGGATGATAGCCCATTAGCATCATATACAAAGGGACATATTGACAGCAACTTAATAGATTCTGCTCATCATATCCCCAGAGAAAGAATGAAGCTCAAGTTACAGTACACTTTGTCCAAATTAAGACAATGTCCATGATTGCCATTTAACTGCTCACTTCTGTTTCTGAATTTGTACAGAAGAGTGAGAAAACGAAAGAAAGAAACAAGTCTGAGAATAATCTGAAAAATCAAGCAAAGCTCAAAGATGACATTTCAAAGAGGTGAAAGAGATGACAGAAACACCATGTACAGAAAATGACACTGATGAGATTATGTTACTCCACACCAAATGCCATTTGTAATGAAACCAAGAAGGTGATTGACAATTTCTTGTAATGCTCAGGGTAGGAGCTAGTTACCCATTGCAGCAGATTTGCACAACATTTCTGGGGTTCGTATCATAGTGCAAGCAATGCACATCTTTCCCTGCATTGTGACCAAAGTGGCATGTTGGGCACATTCTTAAGCATCATGACAACTAAATGTGGGGTCAATTCCTATTTTATATGTGGGTTTTGGGTACGAGAAAAACTCATCTGGAGTGAAGAAATGGAGAAACCATAATAAAGAAAATCTGTGTTGTTGGCCTTGGAAGGCACAAAGTCACAAGCTCACTAGCAACATTTATGGGTAAATCTGAAATTGGCATTGATCACAAGAATCTGATAAACTTTCAGCAAAATCAGCTTCACAGTTCCTGAAAAAATAATTTCAGAACCCATTAGACAACTCACACGCTCATGAACATATCACATGATCACAACCCAATTTTCAGTCCAGTTGTAGGTTGTGGTTGAAAGTTGACATTGCAAAACCCTCCAATTGTGCTCATAAATTCTTTGATTGGTTTAAATCCCAAACACTGATCCTCTTATTGACAGCAATCAGCTCTATGAGGCACTACCAACATGTTGGCATTCCAGAACAATACGGAAAAGGCTGCAATCAAGTTCTAGATTCAAAGTTGGGGTACTAAACTTCCAGCTCTTTACCAGCATTTGGTCAGCAAATTGTAAAATTGTGCTCAACTTCTTCAAAGCAAATGGCAATATCACCTATCACAATGGATTTTCATTTTGACTGCTTTGCTGATACTGCTGCTCTGAGAGACCTGCATTTCAAAATTCAACATAATCTGTTGTGCACATGAGTAACTTGGTTCAAGGAATTTTGTGTTGTACTGCGGGGACCCAGGCATTGAAGGGATGACTGATTGAGGATTGGGTTTCCCTTTATACCTAATAAACCATCACATGTTAGATAATTGAAAAGAAAGCAGAGTTGAGATGATCTCAAACCTGAATCTTCCTTGGATAGTGTCAGTAACTGATGAAGGAATTTCTAAACTTGTTCATCTTTCAAAATTACAATCCTGCTGCAACTTCTGTTCATACATTTGAGAGGAAGAAAGGTAAAGAAGGTGTACTTCATAATAGAGTGTAACAAGAACTCCACAGATGAATTGAACATACCACACATTCTTTCACACTACAGATTCTCAGACTCCAAACAACAACTAAGAGGAAGAGAATGAATTTATGTAGGCAATGTAAATAAATTGTGGATGTTATACTAGGATGCAACTAAACAGAATTTACTTCAAATTTCTTTTATGTTGTGTCCAAGGTCAAGGGAACCATGTGGGGCAAAACCAAGTACTGAACAACATGGGTAGCTCAAGTAGAGACTACCAGAAATCCAACATCATTCATAAGTAATGGTAGATTTCCTTGAACTTCAAACTGGTCAGGACAAGTTGATAATCGAAACTCTGCATGAATGAGAGCAGCTAGGTAGTAGATCAAAGCTTAGTTTGACTTGTTTCACTTGTGGCAAGTTTCCTTCATAGTTTGCTGCAGTGTTGGAAGTATGACAAAAGGGATGAGGACAACATCAGATCTAAAGGTACTGATGCTTATCTCAAAGTTGGGCAATTGCACTAAATGCAAGAAGAGATTCTTGAGATGTTGCAAATTGTCAATCCCAGACAAATGAGTATAATTCGATTTTCATTCAACATTGAGCAAGTTTTGTTTCATGAAAATCATCTTGATCACTAACATTAACACCTTGGTCATTTTCCTTTCTCAATGCCGTCTAATGTCTCTACAGCTTTTGGTTGTCTTCATGTTGCAACAAAAGAGGTACTGGCTACTCCTTTTTGTAAGAATAGATGGTGAACACAGAAATGGTATGATACAAATCTCTCCAGTGCACACAAATCAAACACCCATCATGTGAAACTTTGCTCATTTCTGCAAATCCTTAAGAAGATCATAATGTATCAACATTTATGAAACATAATAGCATTTCTTTCATAACTACAAACAAAATCCACTTTGTTTCTAATGCAATAATGCTTGTAATTAATTTCTTTCTGGTTTGCCACTCACTAAATTGTATTTTTTTTTTCAGAACTAAATTCTTTCAACCCCTTTAAGTTTAAAAAAATTGAGTCATTTTTCATGCCAAATAATATTTTTCTGGCAACAAATTGCAATTATCTTTTTCCCGTTGTCATGTAAAAAGTAAATTAGCACAAAGGTCAATAGTGGTGGCAGTGTTAATATTAAGTTGATCATATTTGAATATGACATTATTATATCAACTTTTTTTTCTTTTCAATAAGGTGAACGACTTCTTGCCTCTACAGAATCAAAAAAAGTCAATACTTTTTACATCAATTTGCATGTCATTCTTGTTCAGTTTGGATCATGAATCCAATTGAATTTGAATTTTTAAATGAAATTTAGGATTTTGATTTTTTTAAAGTAGAATTCAATTCAAGTTGCATGCAATGTCATTCAATATTTTAATTCGAATGGAACTTAATTCTCCACAAAATCAATATTCTTTTTTCCATTAGTTGATCATCACTGATAGTTGTTGAGACCTAGTGTGATATTTATCTTTAGTGATTGTCATCATATGTAATTATGTTTCATGTTATAAAGGTCCGTTCACACCAATTGATAGCAAAGTTCATAAATGATTTTTAAGTTAACAATGTTCATACATATCAATGCAGTTAACTAACGTGGATTGCCTATCTAGCACAATAACGTGTTTATCAATGTGTGATAGCCCATTGTTAGGACACAAACACAGAGGTAAATGTCTTTCAAAATCCTAGATTCCCACTTATTTGCGGTCTTATCAACATAGTTAAACTAACCATTTGAAAAACAAGGTGGTAAACTAGCATCGTAGCACTTTGATAGCTATGTTTCGTCAAAACTTTAAAAAGTGTAGAGGAACATTTTGTTCCATTACACCTTGAAAAAACATTCTATTGCATTGAAGCTTGAAGATGTTTGTAAAAGCTGCAAGATTTTTTAATGATGGCATTAAGATTGCATTCAAGAAGGCATTTAAGAACAACAAATTTGTAAGTGCCAGCAACAACTTCACAAATTCCAATAACAAGTTTTCAAGCACCATGAGCAACTTCACAGGCTAAAGTGCAAGTAAGAACACAATTGAATGCAAGCAAATCGATAGGTAGTCGAGGCAAAGGTCAAGGTGGCAATAGACTGGGTCATAATGCCAATGATGAAGAATCAACAAATCATCGACAAAGGCATGGCAACTAGGAACATATAGAAGTGTTAACATTCATTTCCTACAAACATCAAGAACACACAACCTCGAAGGAACTTGTTGATCAACGAACACAAATGATTCCTATCACACACTAATGGGAGAAGATTGTTCAAGATTTGCAAACAAGGACCAAAGGCAAGTTTCCATGAAATCGAACAATGTGCAAAGATAAGTGGAATTCTTTCAATTTTGATTACAAAAAAATTGTTGATTATCACAAAGGAACTAACAACCATATTCATTTTTGGGACTTTGTGGTTGAAAAGAAGGATAAGTATCATTTACCTCGTCAATTATGTCGAAAATTCTATGATTTGATTAAGGAATTTCAAGGGGAAAGGAATGTGACTATTCCATTGCACTTTAAAAACATCAATGCTAAAAGTGATGAAATCTGCATACTAACACTTGCACAAGTTGCACATGAGACATAAAATGAGAACGATGATTTTGAATCACAAAGGAATGCAAATGATTCTCAAGATCAACTGATTCCAAATGTTTTTGGGGTGCTAAGATATGCAAGTATCATGGATTTGTCTCAAGAAGACATAGAGCTATTGTTAGGTAATAACTACCTACTTCATGTGGTCAATCTTCCTAATTCTCACACAATACTTGCACATGGCAACATTATACTCAAAAGAAAATGTAATTATGTTCTTTCTATTGTCATTGATTCTACAAATAAAAATAACAAAGTTCTTATGGAGGCAATGAAGAAGATCAATGTTGTGCAACTTGATGGTTACAACCACACTTTCAAGGAACGCCTTTAGTTCTTCAAAGCACGAGACAAGAAGGTGAATCGAATGAACAAAAGCTTGGTGACCATTCTTTCAAACTTAAACATGGCTATGTGCCATGCATTTATCACAAATCAAACATTCATGCCTCCACCAATTGCCTTACTTAATTCTTCAAATGAAGAGGAGGAAATGGATGCAAAATGAAAAAGTTGGATCACTTGAAATAAAATTGTCCTTATTGTCATAAAATAAGAGCACCTAGTTTTGTTCATTTACAAGGACTTGATTTTATGTCTAACCATCATATGTTAGCAAATGTTGTCACCATCAGTTGATTGAACATGCGCAATACCAAGCTTCAAAGCCGTCAAAGAAAGTAAGAAAAGCATGTAGGTTTGACCTTTGCGGGTTAATGGCTTTAGTCCTAGAGTTGTTAACCATTGTTAATTTCAATCATGAATCATTTGAAACAAAGCAATTATAAGATGTTGCATGATTTTAATTTAGACTTTTGCTTGACATTTAAACTTTCAGTTCAATTTAGAATCTTGTTGTTGAGATTTAAACTTTCAATTCAATTTAGAATCTTGTTGTAGACATTTAAACTTTCAGTTCAATTCTGAATCTTGTTGTTGAGATTTAAACTTTCAATTCAATTTAGAATCTTGTTGTAGACATTTAAACTTTCAGTTCAATTCTGAATCTTGCTTCAACATTCCAAATCAATTAACATTTAGACTTTTCAATTCACAATTTTGCTATGTATTATTCATGTTTCATGTTACCTCTCTAGTTCTAATGCAATGTGCACCATGTCAAAGTCAAACATTAATGGAAATAAAATTATAAACAATTTTCAACATTGTCCATGGATTTGTGGTCTCTAGTCCCCCCAAGTAACATTCTAATGCCATTCTTTGGGTGACTTCTAAAATTTCCCCTTTTTGCAAGGTAGGTTCACTTCCCTAATCAGCCACTTGATCATCAAAATTTGATCTCATCCCCCCATGTCTATATTTTCCCAAATTTTCAATTTCCAATTAAACCATTAGTTCATCAGTGTTTACATCTTTCCCACTCAAGATCATGTTGTTTAAGATACAACAACATATAACTACATTATGTAGAAAAAACACATTCAAGTTAAGGGTGTTAGCATGGTAGGGTGGACCAATTTTGGTGTCACAAAGGTACTTTTTCTACAATGGGTGTGATTGCAAGTGTTATATTTTACTACATATGTTGGGTTTGGTTAATAAGGACTCATTTTCAAATAATAGACTTTAATATTTACATGGTGTAATTTTTTTTAATGAAAAAAACATAAAATCCCAAGAGCTACAATGGACTTTTGAAATTGAAAAATTGGGGTGTAACACCAACTGCAGTTAGGTTAATTGACTTTAATTTGGTTCAATAATAGATTTAGAACTTGTTTAGGGAATTGGTTTCAAGGTGGAAATGTATTAATAAAAAAAATGCAAAATAGTTTTGCATCATATGAATTGAAGGTATTACATTATGGACTTTTAACTATTGATAAAACACACACTATTTTTAAAAGTCCATAGCATCTAAAAACAAAGGTGTTTTGAATTTAAATTTTGCAAACTTTTGTAAATCATGAGCCTCTACAATGCACAAATCACATATGAAAAAATTGCTAAAAATGGATAGATTTCATCTTGTCATCATCATGTGCAACATTGTGCACACTATAAAGCTTGCAAAATGGACTTTGCGCCAAGTTTTTTTTTGTCAGGTTTTGGTCCACCCAACCATGCCAAGACCCTTAAATTGGATCATAAATTCTCTAAAGGTTTTCTTCAAAATACTAAAGTTGTTTTCAACCAAAATTCTTGCCCAAGAAAGTCTTTTGTTGAGCAAAGCTTGTAGAATAAAGTGCCTTACACTAATTTGCATGTGTGGTACCATCAACCACAAAAGCAAAGGATATCCCTTATCCCTGATCAAATATGGGTTGATGCCTTCATGCAAAATTTACTCATTGAACAATTTTTGATAAATGGAAAAAAGGCATAAAACTTTCGTTTCATTCATGGACCCCAACATCCCAACAAAAATGTCAATGAACCTTTTTCTTATGATCAACAATTGCTTGAAACTACACATTATATCCTTTTGATTTAAAGGAATAATATTTGAAATTACAAAAACATTAGATTTCAACTTTTGTACATGGATCTAAGTTACATTAATAGTTCCTTGAATCTTTGGCAGGCCTAACAAATCCTTGAAACCTTCTATCATTTCTATTTGATTGTCACCTTTAGGCCATTAAACTTGATTCTTGAAAACTTCATTCATTACATGTAAAACTTCTAAATGGAATGTGGATTTTCCAATAGTAAATAGTTCACCTTATTGGAGGTATTCAGCTATATGAACTAGTTTGTACAATGAACATGCTATTGTAATATTGACTAGAATTACGCACTTGTAATTTGTGTTTTGCTTTTCCATTTTGTGTTTTAGTATGTCAATCAACTATATCACAAATGATCTACATATTTGAAAGTGTTCAATCCATCTCCTATCATCATACTAATTCATCAAAAATTAAAAATAACATGTCCTTGATTTGATTTTAACCCAATCCCATAGGTCCTAATTTAACAATAGATCATACACACAAGAAATCATAAAACTATGAGAAATTAAAGCATTGAAAAATGTTTCAAAAAAAAACTTGCAAATGTTTCTGTTTACATAAAAAAAAAACAATTTGAATCCAAGTCCTATGAAATCAAAAGAATTGGATGTAAACTCCTTCTAGAAATGATTAATAATGAAAAGATCTTGTGTTTGGATTACAAGTTGGAGAAAATGAACAAGTAGAATGATTTTTAATGGCTTCATGAGGTTGAATAAAAATTGGATTAAAAAAAAATGCTTGAAAAAAAACAAAAACACCACAAAGAGTTGTGTGAAAAAACCAAAATAAAGAAATAAAACGTTGAAGGAAAAAAAATGTCGCTCGAAAAATGGAGTCAAGAAGTCACGATGGACATTTGAGGTTTAATAATAGCTGCTTGAAAGAATGGAAGTTTAGAAAGATTCATTTGAAAGGCAAAAGGTGAAAAGCTTCAGCCACAATAAATCATGATGGACAGTTGAGGTCTAAAAGTAGCTATGTGAAAGAATGGAAGTTTAGAAAAATTTGCTTGAGAAATTAGAGGTGAGGAGCTTCAATCGCAAGAAGTTGCAATGGACACCCAAGAACAGTTACATGAAATAATGAAAGTTCAAAAATATTTGCTTGAAAAGTAGAAGATGAAAAATTTTAGCTATAAGAAATCACAATGGACACCCAAGTCTGAAAGTAATTGTGTGAAAGAATGGAAGTTTAAATTCATTTGAAAAACAAAAGGTGAGGAGCTTCAACTACAAGAAATCGTGATGGACACCCAAAAACAACCACATGAAAGAATGGAAGTTCAAAAAGATTTGCTTGAAAAACATATGATAAAATATGAAACTCTAAAGCTTTGGAAAAGTATAACTTTAGAGAAAATGAAACAAAAGTGAGCAATGCCAAAAGAATTCATGATAGACACCCACAACCACCAAGAATGATCATGAACAGAAGTAAGGAAGAAGAAGGTACGCATAAATATCCATGGAAAGCAAGTACGTTATATGAACAATATGAACAAAATTAACATTACAACTATGATGGTAGGTTACAAAACTAAATTCTAATGTGAAAAAAATTGTTGGGTTCTCATAATCATCCATTAGGGCCTATCACAAAGATAGGCTACCCTTAAGCATGAACCAACCTTAAGAGTGGAAGTGCATGTTTTAATTACATGTCACATATCACACTTCAAAAAAAAAAATTGTACATTTGAATAATACCATGATGTAAGGTTTCTTCAATTATTCTTTAATAGAATACAATTAGCCATTTGATGGCAAAACCATATCACAAAGACATCATTCACATGCATCCCATGATTTTTAAAATTAAAAAAAAATTCTAATGCTACATTAGAGGCTAACATCCCAAGTAAGATTTGATATTAAATGGTGACAAGTTTTTAAAACCTATCTAAATAGTAAAAAAATTAATTAAATAAAAGTTACCAAACTAAAATTAGAGTCAAAATGTCATGAAAAGTTTTCTATTTTTTCTTGGAAATTTGGCAATTTATTTCAGAAAAAAAATTATTGTGATAAAATATTCCATTTTATTTTTATTTTTCTTATTTTGGTGAAATTTCACACCCCAAAAAATGGTACATGGATCACACTACTAATTTCATTTTGTACCTCACTTTCATAATTTCATAAACATTTCAACTTTATTTAAAGACTTTTGCAAGCATTGTATTTTTCCCTTATCTTTTTAAGTCATTAGTAGGATGATAGTAAAATGATGGTATATATATGTATGTATGTATATAATTTGGATGAATGTGAATGAAAATGATATATGCTTTTGGTGGTATAATTTCATATTTTTCCTATTCTTCCTTTTTCCAAATTTTCAAGATGGATTTTATCAATTTTGGAACATGTTTATTAAAATCAACTTTAACTATTGTTCTCTAGTTTATGCAATGTTTTTGGGATTTAAGGTCTTCACTCTTCACATTATAACAAAAATCATAAACATATTTTTTTCAGCAAACTTGCATAATATGAGATCATACTAAACCATAAGCCTCTATTTATCTCACTTGACACTCATCACTCACAACCAAGGTTTATTTTTAACAAATAAATTTGTGACATAAAATTGTCATGTTTGTCCCAATTAGAATGGCAAAGTTAATTGAATTTACATCAGATTTGTTTAAAATAAATGCCAATTATCTTGTCAAAAAAAGTCCAAATTTGTTCAAAAACAAATAGTATTCACAACTAGGGTTTGGTTTTTTCAATTGTGAGATTTGGAAAATTTGACAAAAATTTCTTTAATAAAAAAATTTAGTCAAATTTACATTAGAACAGAAAAAAAAAAATCAATTCTTTTAATTTTAAAAAAATGTCACAATTTGACAAAATTTGTTGAAAAAAAATAATGCTCACAACACTCATGACTCACGACCTACTTGTATTTGAAATGAACATGCATGAAGTATAGGGGAAGTGCTTATGTATGGGACCTTTCAAATTTGAGATCATGAAAACGGTTATTTATTATTTCATCCAATTTTGCATTTAATCAAATTTAATCAAATTCATGATGAACTATTGTTTTTTGCAATCATAGGTTCTCCATCAAGCTCTGGAGGTGATGGGTCCAAAACACAATCACCATTCTGAACCAACATCATAGCTATTCCATCATGTTCAGCTTTTGAAACACCAACACCATCCCTGGTGGCATGTATTATCACCAACTTAGAATTTGCTATTGCAGTCCTTAGCCATTAGGTTCATTATAAAAAACACCCAACATTTTCCATTTTGAAATTTTTGAAAAAACACCACACAACAATGAAAAAAGTAGAATTAAAAATTGATGGCAAGAACCATCACAGGGGAGACAAAAAAGGAAGGTCAAAAAAAGGAGAAATTCGAACAACCCGCAGGAACCATAAAAAAGGGAAAAATTATTCCCTCTTATGGTAGGAAGCTATCTCACCCACAATCCTTCTAATGTCGCCTACACACAAATCCTAAAATTTAATAATAATGGGAGGTCTAAAACATGTATCACCCACCAACACAATCTTCCTCTCTATAGCTATAGCAGAAGCTAAAGCACATTGAAAAACAATATTAACATGCTACTTGAAAAATTAAATGCAAAAAAATAAGAATGAATGATCTCTTGACCATCTATCATGGAAAAGACGGGCACACTCCTTGATGAAACGATTCATATCACATTCAAGTGCACCATGCACCTCCATGGCCATTGAAATAAAATGGTGCCCCTCATGAAGCCCTTTATACTTAGAGATCTTAACAATGGCACTAAGTTTCGCGATTACACTTGTTGGTTAACTAATAACACTCCAAACCACCATTTCCCACGTTGAATCAATAACCACCACATTGACAACGAAAACCTAGTCCTCTTGGGGTCATGTAGAGAACACCACACTACTAAAATCTGGGTCTTCTTTAATCGAGATTAGTGTTCCATGTTTGACTTCTCCTGATACATGTCCCAAAGCTTATTTATTACCCGGTTGAAAAAATCGACTTCAATTTGTTGTACAAAATCTTTCAAAGAATGAGTAATGCACTGATTTTGAGAATGTTTGCAAAACAGATTTATCTTTTTTGTGCTGACAATCGATATGTTTTTCAAAATGGGTCTTTGGGTATTTTCTCGTCTTTGCTCTCGTACGTAAAGATGTAAGAGTTGTGGTTTTTTATTATAGAGAATAGATTCCATACAATTTGTTATGGAAGGGAGTGTATAAGAAAGAGCCTACGGAGTAGTAGTCCCTTCCATATCCTACTTTCTTCTTTGAGGTGTATGGATTTTGATTTTTTTCAAAAGAACCACTGCCATATACATATATGTACCTTGGAAGGGAGTGGTGAGGAGCAAAGACCGACCTCTTCAAGTACCAAGCTAAATTCTCTCACAAAACTCTGCACGGAGCTACTAGTGTGTACAATAATACGCCGGCTTTGAAAATATATTTAAAATATAATGTTTGTCTTTGTAAAGTATTTTCATTACCCTGAAAACAGAAAACAAAAAATTGTAAAAGTAATTGTACAAGAAAATACAAATGAAAAGAAAATAATGGAAAATTGAATTAATTGATGAATTAAAATCGACTACAGAAATTTAAAATGTAACTGATTAATATTAATTAAAGAAAATTAAAATTAATTTTTTAAAAATTTAGAATCCAAAAAGAAGTAAATAAATAAATTTCAAATTTTAAAAAACAGCCTGGTGGGTTAACTTCCGGAAGCCTAATGCTGGACCCACAAAATTTTAAATAGGGCAGGGGCACCAAATTGAGTAGAGTATGGGATGGCGATTGGATGAATTCTACCCTG
>Ga0116227_10002840_pt1 | contig 39014 bp, 26 predicted proteins | sample S1TSphgellanicum_FD_89693 | JGI IMG/M metagenome (GOLD analysis project Ga0116227, IMG submission 89693) | Host-associated microbial communities from peat moss isolated from Minnesota, USA - S1T2_Fb - Sphagnum magellanicum MG | ecosystem: Host-associated > Plants > Peat moss > Unclassified...
ACTTTTAAAATCAAGATCTCCCACATTCTGAATCCAAATCTTACCAAATAAATTCCATTAAATCCTGCTCATCAAGATCTTTCCAACAACACCAAAGGAACCTTCCAATTCTTCCGAAATTTTCAGCTACGATTTAATTTAATTTAATTTTCACTGAAGAAATCATTCAATATTCAAGTCACACCCTGATCTATGCCGGATTTCATGTTAATTTTCTCATTTCATCCTGACTTTGCACTTTTTTCTTAAAGTTGACCAAATAAAGACCTACCAAACTCAAAATTAAGGCATGAAAACAAGGGCATTTTTAAAATTGTAACTACACCTTGTGTACTAAGGGGTCTGTCTAATTAGGGTGTACTTACTTACCTACCCTCCTACCTAGGCTCTCAACCTACCAACCTACTTTTTACCTACGTTACTTTCCTTCTTACCTAAACCTCTGTCCTACCTACCAACCTACTTCCCTACCTAGGCTACCTACCTTCTTACATAGGTCCCCATCTTACCTACTTTCCTATACAAGTTACCTACCTACTATCTCCTTAAGATACCTACCCATCTACCTACACAACCACCTAGGGTGCCTACCCACCTAAGCTACCTATTTATTTAAGGTACATAATGACCTACTTAGGCTAGGTAAGCATCTACCTAGATTGTTAGTACCCACCTTCACTACTTACTTAAGAAAGAAGCCCCAAAAAAATTATTTTGTCTACTCCGAAAATAGAAGATGGGGACCAAATTAATTTGATGTAAAATTAGGTGTTGGTTTCAATTTTGGTCCCTATCTTTTCATAGTGTAAAAATCATTATCATAATTTTAGGTCTTGTGCCTAGTTTGACCCAATTGATTGTGTAGATCCCTTGTCTATGTTATTTTAAGGATATTTCAATTGCCTTTTAGAAATACAAGGTGTTTCAATTTACAAAATATTTGCTCTAGCATGCATTTTTCTTTTTTACACATTATTATTATTATTATTTTAAATACATTACAAGTATCACGAGAGAAAAAAAAACTAGGTTGTTACATGCAATAATGTCCTCAAACGAGGCATAAATGGGGCATTCTTGATGCAGGTCCTTCCCATGGCTAATGATTGTGAAGGTTGTTATGTTAGAAACACATTTGGGTGTTACCCTTCACCAAATTTTCATGTTTACAAGTGAGAATCAAGGGTTTTTTTTTCTCAAATTCCTCAAGTCAATCCACTGCATATTATTTTTCATGTTTTCATTTTAGTTGAATTGACTACATGTTAGCCCTTTTTGAGCTATAATTGCCACATGGGCATATTATGTGTTGAATTGTTTAACTAATTGTAGGGAAGTAAGTAGTTTTTTCATGATTAGGGGAAAAATTGGTTAGATCTTATATGTTACAAAAACCATTTCTAAGTTTTGGAGCAACAAGTCTTCAATTTTATTCAAATCATTTGCAAATAATTGATTTTTTGTATCCAATCTTTGGTGACAAAGTTATATGAGGAAATTGAACCTTGATTATATAGGCCTTGCCCATTGCAACGTAAAACCTAACTTGTACAAAAGAAAATCTTAGTCCAACATCCTCAATGTAAAAAACAAGTATTCATTCTTGAAGGCCCACCAAAAGGGAATTGCTTGAAGGTTCAAGAATCACCATCTTAAAAAACAAACATCAATAATTGAAACGAAGGGTAACTTTAATATCCAAATTCACCTTCAAAGTTTTGCACCATATCAAGTTTTGTTATTTTTCCAACTTTAAAGTGTTGTTCCAGAAAGGAAGTTTTGCATGGTGTTGAACTTATGGTTGAACATTTGAATAACTAACTCCAAATGCATGGTCATTTGATTCCTCAGTTTAGTTTTCATAAAAGTGAAAATAAAAAAACATCATTCATCCTCTAAAAAAACCAATAAATTGCACAGTAACAAGTTTAATTAACCTCATGTATTTAGGGATATTTTATTCAAGAATCTGTGATGAAGAAAAGGTTTTTCACAACTTGGTAAGCAAATTGAGATCAAATGTCAAATATGTTGTCGAACAAACTCAAAAACCAAGTGATATATTCTTATATTAAAATTCGTGATCCACCGAAATTTGTTGTTTTCATGAGCAAAATTGATCAAAGCATGGGAGTTTCCAAACACATCATCTTGGAAACAAGAATGGTTGTCACAATACATCCAATATATATCCCCTTCACAAATTTCCACCATGGCTATGAAATCACAAACAAACACATCACACAATTTGGTAAATTTGAGCAATGAACAAACTACCTCCAAGAATGGCATAACAACATTCAACCCCAACAACATTTTTTACATAAATTAACAAACACAAGTAATACTTAGTAGAGACTATGGTGTGTGCACTAAATGTCATCTTCATGAAGAAAGTGTGATATTCAAACAACATACATTCGACAAGATTGATTGTGAATATTCATTTAGTTTTGATGTTTCATAATATTTTGTTGTTTTAATTTCCATGATCTTTAGCAATTTGGTAAACTCCAAATGTCTCTTGAAGCTATTGCTAAAATAAGTATATAAACATTGCAAAAGATGCCAAAGGTAGGTGCGAGAAGGTTTGTACCATCAAATAAGTCCAATGAATTATACAATGCACACTTGCCCAACTTGCATACTTCATGGAGGTGACTTCATCACAAGTAAATAATACAAACTTGGCATTTTGGATGACAATTTTAATGGTCTTTTTCATTTCATTGTCTATTTGTTTTACCATTTCCCAACAAACCTCATCAAACCAATGTTCTTTTGGAATAAATTAAAGTCTCAAGAACTCAAACAAAGGTTGGAAATTTTCATAATTTATCATTGGTTTATTTTTACTTAGAAGGTTGAAAATAATGACAAATTGAACAAGTTTTTATTTCTCTTCCATTGTTTAACTAAGATCAAATTACTAGATGACAATTTTTGAAAATAACTAACCATAAAAAATTTCATTTATTACATGCCCACATTTTAGATCCATAAACCACTTACCATTTAAGATCTTTCTCTTACTTGTATGCTTCTTTATGGAATCTCACTTGATCACAAAAACCTTTTCCTTCCTTTCAATATTAGTACAAACACAACATATAACATTACCTATCAAGCCAACCTCATTCAGAATGGGCTTTACCCATGGCATTTTTAAAGCCCAAAACCTTTTGAAACTTGTAGTTAACATTAGTTTCACCTTTTTTCCATTTTTTGGGATTATAGGCGCACCCATCTTCAACAATAAAGGGTTCAAGATTTTCAACTTATGTGTCACAATTTACAACTAGAACAATTTGCAATTCAAGGTTATGCACATTGTTTCTTTGTGCACCCATGTTATTGGATTTAAACATATCACAACAACAAACTTAGTAGATGCAAGTGCCTTTTCAAGGACTTGACCATCAAAGAAATATTTGAACTAAATGTTACTTGGAATTGTGCAATTTTGGAGGCATGGTTGATTCAACTATAAATTTTGGAAGTCCAAGGGTCCACCTCAAACATTGATGTGAACAAGGCTCATCACTCGATCTACTACAAACCAAATTTCAACAAGCTCCAACAATGGCAGACATTGATGACTTGCACAAACATGTTGTGTGTGCAAAAATTTATTACAAATGTTGATGTTGGATGACTTGTGCACACACAACATTCATCATACACATTGCACACAAATGCACATGAACATAAATCCACTACACAATTACAAAATTTTGCTAACCAATGACAACTTGCGCACATTGCACACAAAACAATAATTGTCAAATCTCAAATGACTTTCAATTTGTTATAGACATCAACAACTTATGCAATAAACAATTTAGGGTTAAGAAACTTCTTAGGCCCTTGAAGGTTCTTGAGACTTGAACATTGAGCATTGAACAATGACAATGAGGCAACGTTTCATCGTCAACTTGCAAACAACAATTGTATTTCTTCAATAATATTTACCTTTCAAGTCAATTGGCCAAATCAACAAAACAATACACAATTGCACATTAAAAATCAAGCATCATCATCCATGTGCCAACAACCACATTGCCATGAATCTATATTTTGTAACTTCTAGCAAAGACCAAAGTCTAAAGTGTGCACCAATAGTATTATTCACATCACAAAGGCTTGGACTTTGGAGTTATTCATTCTTAATTTATGAACGTGCATACTTACATTACTTTGTGCACTACTTCAAGTGACAATTGATAGTAAGGAGACAAAAAACTAACAAAAATGGGTTAAGGTTTAACATTTAGATTGCAAAATCAATGGTTTAAATCATAAGAATTTAATATGTCAAGGTTTAAAGCAAAGAGGTCATTAGCAAAATGAGTGATTTGCTTTAGCAGCAAGGAGGTGACATTTGTCTTACTAGACTCCTCATGATGGTGAGGCTCAAAGTTTTTTGATGATCTTTTTGCACTTTAGGGCAGATATTTTATATAAAATCCCTTTTATGATTCACCAAGGTTAATTTTGAGTTGAATTAATGCAAATTTTGCTTTAAAAAAACACCAGTCCCTAATGATGATCCCCAAAATTAATTAACATTACATGGCAATTGTCCTAAGTGGGGTATAAGATTTTTTCAAAAGTTCTGATACAAGTGGTGAACAAGTGCCTAGGTCTGGATGTGGCTATTTTCTGTTTCTTAGATTGGAAAATATCCAAAAAAATCCCTTAAAATCACAATTTTTTGTGGTTTTTTTTATTTTTTGAAAAAACTCTGCCCAGTTGCAAAATTTTGCCACAAAAAAAGGCACAGGTACAGATAGGAAAATAATTTACACATGTATGTTGTATGTGGTAATTAACATGGGTAGAGGCCCAAATGGTGGGATGGGGTATTTAAATGTTGATAACACATTGGCCAATTATTATAGCCATTTCATTGGCTCTTTTGAAGGCCACTGTAACATGGCCCCATGTACAGGCCCAAATTGAGTTTCACACTTCTTGACTTGTCCACCATAAAAAACACAGAGTATAGAGGCCATTTTACTGCTGTGGATGGAGATGCTCTTAGTATGTATCTGTCTCAAACTCTCCAGTGATAATAGAGTTATCCCTAAAGTGAGGCGATTTAAGGGGCAAGAACGGCCAGTTTCAGCATAATAGGGCAGCAAACGCATAACTGGGAATGAAAATGTTACAAAAGGAAATAACTGGGATCTAAACTAGTTTTTCCACCAATTTTGGTGGTAAACTAAGTTTCATCCTGTGTTTCCTTTTTCTTGATCGCCTGCACTGCTGCTACATATATTTTCACTGCTCCTACCCGTACAACTACTATAATTACTCTCGAACCTTGTGCATTAAATGCTGAGTTTCAGCATTTCATACCCAGATTTAATCAAAATTTCCTTACTTTGCGGATACCACTGAAAGAGGGGATAGGGGCCGAATGCAGAGGAGATAGGGGGTGAAACAGAGGGTGACTTTATGGATAACTCTAATGCAGTATAGTAATTTCTGAAGCTTTGGATGGTGGGTTGTGGTCTCACATACAGTTTGGTAAAGGAGTACAGATTTGAAATTTCATGGTGTATTGCAGACTCAACTCAAATCCTGCATTACCCAGTATGTTGTTTTGTGGAAATTCTTGAATTCTTTGGACATACTCCGAGAGTGATAAAAAAAATTAAGTAAAAAGATAGAGGACATGGCACATTGCTTAAATGTACTGACTGTGGACAACTGTGATTATGAATTTTAATGTTGTTTTCTGAAGATGGATTGTGACTTGCTTCAAGCTGAAACTTATAAAAGTCCAAGAATATGCACAATTGCACAGATCTCTTAGACCCTCTCTTGTCCAATTTGTGTCCATGTGCATGTGTGTGTTGTTAGAGAGGATATAAAATGTCTCTGGAACTTGGGTCAATTTCTTGGGCAAGAATCTGCGTAACAAAGTTTCAAAGCTGTGGGTGCGGGTTTGTCTGTCAACTACATATGAATATCAAATTGCAGAAAGACTTATAAGTTGAGGTTTTGTCACAGGGCTTCCTTTTTGTAGTGGCAACAAAAAATGACCCCTTCACTTTCTTAAAATCATAGGTATGACAATTTTGGGAAAAACTCACACTTTGTTGAAGAAATGGTGCTATTGCTTCAAGGAAAGGAAGGAGCAAAATTCTTCTATGCACATTTATTTGCAATTGCTGCAACTCCAGAATTTTCAACAATCTCAAGGTTGTAGTAGTCTAAAACAACAAACAACCAGTGGTTTGGTGAAGGTGTTACAAGCGCAGGGATGGCTTGTGTTTGATTTACTTGGATGATCAACTACTTGTTACATAATGAATCCCAGAAGCATAATAAGAACTGATTTTCGGTATTTCAACCTCTGAAATTTACTCTCATCATGTCCAGCATAGGAACAATCCCGACTGATGATCTCAACCCAATGTTTTTCATTACACAAAAGTGGATCAAGTTCTGAGCAGAAAATTGGATCCTAAAACACTCTTGCTGATGACAATGTGCCACCACTGGCTTTGAACTTTGGACCAAACTATATACAAAATTCAGAAGTGGAGAGTACTCAAGAGTCAATTGGGCTAAAACTTTGTGTGCTATAAATTTACCTCTCTCCTCCCTGGCCTGGACATCATTTCTCTTACTGAACAGCCCGAATTTTTTGTTGCTCCATATGGCAACTGGCCATTCATTGATTGCAGCACATTTGTTGCTGAAAGAGGGTGATAATATAGCATGGAAAATTGTCTGAATAAAGAGACTGAGGTAATCTAGCTTTGCCATGATATGACTTGATTGGGAGGCACCCAATGGGCCTCCAAGAGGTTTGCAGGCACCTTTCCATCCTTAATCTTTGACAGCCTTTGATTTTCTCTTCAAAAGCTCAAAATGGGAACAATGATGGGCTTTTTGGGTCTCATTCTGTTTCTGAGTTCAAGATGTTACAGTCTGACTGGCCTAGATCTCAGATTCCCCAAGAAAAGAAATTCTCCGATTCCACAAAATTGAAATTCTTGGAGCATCAAACTACAGGAAGAATTCATGACCCAAAACTAACCAACCCATCTCTTCTTGGACCATTGCTCATATCCTCCGATCAAGCACACTAAGGAATCAAATCCTTGGAAGCAAAAAAATTGATCCTTTTGGTTTGTATCACAAGATTGAAGACAATTCAACAATTTAGGACATTCCTTGAAGTCGGCGAAGTTAAATCCTTGAACTTAAGAAGTTTCTTCGAATTTGACAAAGATGCTTTGAATCCAACAAGTTTGCTCTTTTCTCATATTGCTGTTGGAATCAAGGTGCGGGGGTTGAGAATTTTGTGATAATTTATGAGAGGAAATAACCAAAAATAATTTCAGACATACATCAGGTTCAGAAAATTTCCAATAAGATCTTGACCATGTATGCAAGAGCTTGCTTGATCTTCATGAATGTGAGAGCTTGATCATGGCATGCAAGTCTACCTTGATTGATTCAAGGTTTTACTATTTCTAAGTTCTTTTCTTGTTTTTTGTTTTTGGGTACTTGGAGAACAAAAGATTTCAGAGAGTTGGGAGTCTCAAAATTGGATTGAGATTTGAAATGGAAAAAAAAAAAGTATTGGAAAAGAATGGACATGGGAGAGAGATTCTTGCAGACTTTTTTGGTCTGTTGTCTTTTCATTTCCTGATCAGGTAGGTGCAAATGCACTGTTGAAATCTGCACTTTGTAGTCTAAGAAGAAGTTCTTCACTGTTGGTTGTTTTCCAGAACAAGTTCTTTTCCACAGTTGCTTTCCCCATGAAGTTTTTCTACACACTTGTTTGTCTCCAGAACAAGTTCTTCACAGTTTTGCCAAACTAAATCTGAGAATTTGTGGTGAAAGTTTGGATTTTTTTTCAAACCCCCAGCAGTTTGATGAAGAACAAATTCTCTAAATCCCCCAAACTTGGAAAGAAGAGATTGCAATCTTCTTACCGTGTGAAATTCTTTCTCATGCACACATGCAGCAGCATCTGTTCTTCAAGATTCAATTGTCAAGGATCATCATCTGGTAGGTATTCATGGCCTCACCAGAACCTCGACAGCAGCCCCATAAGTACCTCAACTTGATGGAACAGTTGATCCATTTACTGAAACTGCTATATTGAGCAGCATTGAAGATTCACTTAGAGATGTCAAGCAGAAGAATCCAAGATTGAAGGACCTGGATCTGGGTCTTGGACAATCTGGGCTTTGGAGGTTTTGTAAGAACTTTGACAAGGGATCATCATGACATCATCGTCTCAGGTGTCCAGTGTTGTTGATGGTGATTGTAGTACTGCAGAGCAGCAAGGGCCTGAAGTTGTTGGAGCAGCAGCACCAGGCTCTGCTGTGTCATCGGCCACTTCAGTGTCAGGGCATGGGGATCACCATGTCAACCTCATCAACTTAGCTCCTCCTCCATTAGCAGCAGCAGCAGGCTATCCTTACATCCTCATGTCATCTCCATCTTCTCAAACTGGCAGCGCTGATTTCCCAGCTTACATGACAACAACAGATCAATCACACCAACAGCAAGTGAGTCATCAGTATCTGGTTCAAGCTGGATATATTCCTGGCATTCATGGGTCTGATCATCATAGTCATGGCAGTTTGTACAATGTCACACAAGGATCATCTCATTATGCTGCTGCAGCTGCTGCATATGGAGGAGGAGGAGGAGGAGGAGTCCCAGGATTCTTCCATCACTCCAATCCTCCTCCACAAGGATTTCATCACACCCAAGATCAGATTCAACGGATGCAAGAACATACAGCAATCAATTCTCAAGCTCCTCAGCACAATTTTCTTCAAGCTTGCACCACCCAGCAGTATACTGCTAACTTGCAAGGGCCAGGACTCCTGAGTGCTGCAGCAGCAGGTGCAGCAGGAGCTCGCGGTGGTGGTGGCAGTGGTCAGCAGCAGTCTGATCAGCACAACAACACTCGACATAACCCACCAAATCGAAGAATGCCTAATGTCAGGCAAAGGATTCGGAGACGAACTCGAGCAAATCGTGCACATATCATGCACATCAATGCTGTTGCAGCAGACATGGCTGCTGCATATAACAACAGAGATCACAGCACAGCTGCCAGCTACACAGGTATCTTCTTCTTGCACTATGCCAAAAACATGGATCTATGATTACATTCATATGACTGACCACATGGCATAAACATGAGTCCTATTTGACTACATGACTATGAATTGGCATAAGCAACAAGTCCTATTCAACTATTAGTCATATGAATGTAGTTATAGGTCTACATTTTTAACGTAGTGTCTTCTTCCTTGCACATGTGCATGATCTTGAAGACAAAAAATTCTCAGCTGCAGTTGTGAGTCCAGACAGAAAAAGTCCCTGACCAAAGTTGGTTTTTCTTCTGCAGGAGGTTCAGTCACAAGCTCTGTAGGTGTACTTCCAGCTGCTGGAGATGTCCTGACCCAGCAGCAGCAGCAGCAGCAGCAGCAGCAGCATCAAACAGAAGCTAGTGCTGCAGCTGCAATGCAGCAGCAGCAGCCAGAGTGGATGGCAAGAGCATTGCAGCAGCCACCAGCAGCTGCTTCAAGTACTACTAGTGCAGCTGCAATGGCAACTGCAGTTGCCGCCGCCGCTGCTGCTGCTGCTGCAGAGGAGGTGTCTGGCAGCATAGGAGAAAATTTTGAGTGCAATATCTGTTTCCAGAAAGCAAACGAAGCTGTGTTGACATGCTGTGGGCATCTGTTTTGCTGGCCTTGCTTGTACAGATGGGTTCATGTGCATTCTTACCACAAAGAATGCCCAGTCTGCAAGGGCTCCATTGCAGAGTGCAGCATCACACCCATCTATGGCAGAGAGAGTGCATTAGTCTCTGCCAGGATGCAAGCCAGTCTTGGAGGTTCTGATCAACAAGTTGTTCCCCCCCGTCCTCAAGCTCGACGCATTGAGAGTGCAAGACAGCAAAGGGAAAGAGAGGACAGGGAACGGGAAAGAGAAGAGAGGGAGCTGCAAGCTATTCGTGATTCTGAAGCCAGAGAGCTCAGATTCAACCTTGAAGATCACACACACCAGGACTCAGAAATCCATCAAAGCCAGGAACAACAAATGAGAGATCGTCATCATCAACAGCAGCAACAGCAGCAACAGCAGCAAAGAGATGATCATCATCTGCGTCCTGGACTACGATCACCAGCTGCTTCCCCACCAGAGACTCTCTCCAGGCCAGAGTCCACAGAACTGGACCAGCATGGTCAAGAAGGAGCAGGAGGGATCCGGATGGGAGCTCAAGATGATGAGCAGCAGCTGGCAGAGGAAGAGGAGCAGGTGCAGGATGCTGCTGCTGCTCATCATCATCATCAGTTTCTTCCAGGATTGAGTTCAAGGTCCTCAGGTCCAGGCAGATACTATCAGAGAAGAAGAATGCAGGCATATAGAAGAGAACAGCAGCAGCTTCGACAAGCTCTCACTGCCAGTTCTACTTCTCCCAGAAACAACAGCAATGTACTACTAGGTGAACCCATGATGTCTCATGAGAACTTGGTGGAAGACAGACAGCAGATGCTGACTGCTGCTGCTGCTCTTCTTTCTCAAGAATGGGAAGATATCATCAACATCAGTCACTTGGTTGTCAACCCTGTGCAGGTATCCAGTTTCTATAGGTGGTGAATGTATATGTGCTTGCTTCATGATTCTGCTGCAGCTTGATCATCATGCTCTTGAATGTCTAAGTTTTTTAGTTTAAGCTTTGATCAAGCATAAGTGCATGGTACAGTGTAAACAGTTTTTCCTCAAAAATTGGAAGTAAATATAGTATCAAAATAGTAACACATAAAATTTCACTCACTTTGAATTCTTCCAGAAATTGTATTTAGTGCAAATCCCATAAGAACTCACTGTATATATGATGATCCACTGGAGTGGCAGGCGGCTGCCTGGTTAGCAGCAATGCATGCAAGATTGGCAAGCATGGAAGGCAACCTTGAGAACAACAACAACAACAACATGCGTGGTGATGCTGATGTTGGAAATTTTGCTTCCTGGGAGATTGCTGCTTCAGGTTCTCAATTCTTGCAGCCAGAGGAGGAGGAGGAGCAGCGACAGCAACCTGGAAGCTTGCAGGCCAATGATGATGATGATTCAGCTGCTGCCACCACCCGGAACTTGGGTGTCAATCCTTTGCAAGCAGCAGACTGGCTGGCTGCCATGCGTGCCAGGCTGAACAACATTGAGCAGATCATGCACAACCTAGAACAACCATCCTTGAACAATCTCTCTTCTGGCGGCCAGAATGCTGCTGCTGCAGCAGTGAATTCAATGACAGGATTCATGCAGTTCCAGGATCAATCCGGACAAGCACCCACAGTTTCACAACAACAACAACCCAGAAACATATCTCATCATCATCATCATCTCATGAGCACCACTGTCACCACCCCAACCGCTGCAAACAACAACAGTGGTGGTCCAGGAGGAGGAGGAGGAGGAGCTTCAGGTTCTGGGCACTTGATATGTACATCTGTGCCAGACCCACAAGGGCGTGGAGGCAATCTTGTTGTTGTGCTAGACTCTGAAGATGAGAGCCAAGACAGTGTGGTACATCAGCAGCAGCAGCAACAACAGAGTGAAGAACAATCATCACATGTGAATGTGGTAGTGACCAACAGACGACAATTACAACAACAACAACAACAACAACATGCAGAAAACTTAGGAGACCAAGAAGAAGAAGAAGAAGAAGGAGAAGATGATGCTGCTGCTGATGATGATCATGCTGCCACTGATGAATCATCTGCCAGAAGAAGAAGAAGAAGACCAGTATCAAACTCTGTTACAAGAAATCGGCACCAACATCATCATGGATCAGCTGCTCCTACAGCTCCGCAAGATCATAGCAGCATCAACAACACAACACATGTTCGGAAACAAAGGCGCTTCGAGTAATAATTTCTTCTTCTTCTTCTTCTTGACCCAAAATTGTTACAAGTCTGTTGCTACATTTTCTTCTTCTTCTTCGTCCTCACATAAAATTGTTACTAATCTCTTGCTGCATCTTCTTCTTCTTCTTCTTCTTCCTGACCTAAAATTGTTACAAGTCTGTTGCTGCACCATCATCATCATCATCATCATCTTCTTCTTCTTCTTCTTCTTATTCCTAACCTAAAATTGTTTCATCATCATCATCACCATCTTCTTCTTCTTCTTCTTCTTTCTGAGCCAAAATTGTTACAAGTCTCTTGATGCAGATCGTCAAATGTGTCACAAATGTGTTTTGTTTTACTCAATGTGAAAAAACTCACTAAACCATTCAAGACAACCAAAAAAGAAATCTCATTTCATGAGATCTCATTTGTCGGCCTTGCCTGGGTAGGCAAGAATATTGTGTTTAGATTCATTATAGAGTATAATAGCTTAAGGGATTTTTGCCCCTAGGTAATAATAATAATAACAGGTCTATTTTTATATGAGGATTTTTGAAAGATGGTATTTTGGCTTGTGTCGAAACTTGAGATTAGTTATAAAATCATAATATCTTGAAGGATTTTGGTTTCTTTTAGAGGTTTTTTCTTAAGATTATATTTTGGCATGGTGAAATATTTGAGTTTCCATAATTCTTCTTTTGCCTTCTTAAGATACTTTTTAATGTCAATGGCAAGGCCACATTGTGACACACCCCAAGTTGTTGTATTGGAGAAGAGAAATAGATTTGGTTTGGAAGGTTTTAGGTTTGCTTCTAACCATGGTAAATATCTTGTGCTATGAATGAATCAAGGTCTTTTGAGTCCAAATTTAATTGATTTATTGTGTATAATTTAATATAACCACTAAAAGACTCACTCAACAAAGTAAAGTGAAGGGTATTGGAGCCTAAGAAAAGTCCAAACCTATGAGAGTTAATTTTCAATTTAATTTTTTTTAATACATATGTAGATTATGCAACTAAATTCTCACACAAGACTCACACGTTATACAAAACATTTGGACAACACAAAGGATGAAACTTATTATATATTTGTGGGCTAAGATCATTTGTTCATTTAAAACTCAATCTTTATGTGGGTTATATCTAATTGGGAGTTTACCACATGCACATTAACATCTTTTTTCATGAGGATCAATTGTCAAAAACATGTATGTTTTCTCTTGTGATTGAAAGCACTTCCATAATCAAGATGACTTATAAATTTATTATGACTTTATTATGACATAGGTCATTATGCAAAAGACCTATCTCAAGGCTTAAATAATAAATAACAACATGAAATTGTGAAAAGAAAAATGAATTCAAAGTTCCACATTTGCCCCCTTAAATAGTTGAAAAAAGAAAAGGATAAAATCAACCCTATTTGTTTATATCTATTAAACAAAATCATTTATCATTACAAGCCGATAAATTATGCCACATCTTAACCTTCAAGAACCATCATCTTTTTATGAATGAATCATTAAATTATTTTGAAGATATTTTGTAAGATTGAATCGAATTCACATTATTGATTAAATTCACCATTTTGTTGCACCATAATTTTCATATTGGTTATACATTGGAATTTATTTATTTGTAATTTTTTTGTATAAAGCAATGAAGAATTCAGTTTTATGTATAAAGTAAGGAACATCTTTTCAAATATTCCTAGGTTTTCACATTCAAGTATTCTTAGGTCTTTGCTTTCATCCTTAAGTTATCAAATATGGGAAGAACCTCTAAATTGTTTCTCACCTTGCAAAAAAAAATTTTACAAAATTGAAATTCTCCTTTAGTGAAAGTAAAATTACGATCTTTAATGAAAGGAATGTCCGTTTAGAACAAAATTTTGTTACAAAGGATTGAAATTGAAAAGGAATTTTGAAAATGTTTTATATAAATGTTTTGTCATATGTTTTGAAAATGGACATGCATTTCAAATCCCTAGTAAAAAGCAACTACATTTGTAGCTTCTTCATGTATGAACTACGAGACTTATTGTTATGTGAAAGCAATTTTGTGTAAGGAAAACCCTTACATAAAGATACTTTCAACACAACAAGCATGGGCAAAATGCATGGGCAAAATGATAGTTGAGTGTGACCTAGGCCTTGCATTTTGGGAATGCACCCCACATGTGCAAAGGAAAATCAACTCTAGGAACCACCTTGAATGGAACATAAATAGTTCACAAAATGAAATATACATTAGCACATTAATATGTTCAAATATTGATTAATTTTATCTTAAATGTTTATTTCATGTTAAAATAACGTGCTAAATGCAGACTTGACATAAGCAATGAATTTAGTCGTTTACTAAAGCTTTTTGTGACTCATTCTAGAAATCCAAATTGAACTACCTACCCATTTGATTACCAATTTGTTCATATTTACAACACCTTAACTTCTTGTTTATAAATTAACATGCAGCCATTCAACAAGGAAATACACGGTATGAGTTTGAACATAGAATATGTTGTCGGGGCCACCTCAATAACCTTGAGTATTAGCACAATCACCACATTGTGATTGTGTTTTCAAACATAAGTCAAATGAGGTTTCAACTTTTGAGAGAAAACAATTGAATCAATAACATCAATTGTAATTTCACAAGTTTTTAATAAAATGGATCAACATCATTAATCTTATAATGCCTATGGTATTGTATCTTATCTCAACTTTTTTTTATCATAAATGCCTTTGTTAAAATGTTTGCTACTTGTTCATTTGTTGCAAAATATGGATCTTATTTCAACTTTCTTTGAAAGGATTTTTTCATGCATATATGTAATGATAATGAAACTTTTGGTGCTACCTTGGTTATCACAAAATAGTTTCATAACACCTCCCAATGAAACATCATGAATTTTCCCAATAATTTTAATAACCACATGATTTTTTTCATTCTTTGTATCATTTTTCTATATTCATTCTCTATGTACAACAAAGCCATTCTAAGTTGTTGTTTTGAAAATTAGGTGACAAAGCTTTTTCCCATTCAAAGTCGATAACCTCTTGTGAAACTTTGAGTTTTCGTATTTTGGCCCCAAGTTGCATACATTATATGAGCAATTCAAATTTGGGTGCCTCTATTGTAAAACAATGCATACAAGCAAAGGTCTTCTTGACTTATCTAGGTTTGTATTTCAACTTTTACATGTGTGGCTCTTGAAGTTTTGTCAAGAATCTACTAACCACTTAGAAAACATTGAGTTCAAGTGTGTGTTGTTCAAATGATTTGACTCATCTAAATCCTCATGTATAATGTTTCATTTACCTCTTTCTCTTGCAAGTTGGTCTCAAATTTTTTGAACCTTCAATCATTAGCACATTCCTTAGATTGAAAATTTCAAAATCAAACTCCTTGAAAACATTGAAAGCCTCCAACACTTTTAAAATTCATATATGTGAAACTTCCTAATTATTTTTGGTTTGAAGTGATGTAATTGTTTTTATGGCTACCCATTTTGCTTAGGAGTAAAAGATTTTTCATTACCTTTACCTTCCCATTGTTTCAAACCCCTTGCAACTAGCTTAGCTTTATATTTAAGTTATTCTCCATGTATTCCAAGTTTAGTTTTGTATACCCATTTGGACGTTATGAATTACTTTTCAACAATCAAATCTAGACTAATTCCCATTTTTCATTTTTTTTCTATTGAGTTCATCTCTTCCCCATCTCTATTCTCCATGTTTTTAATGTTATTACCCCTTGGAATTCAAAGTTTGAAACATTTGGTGTTATTTTTGGAGCACCTTTCCAAATACTATGTGATTGAAAGACCTTAGGGCTAAGAATCATGCTTACTCAATTTGATGATGATGATCAAGAATTCATGATGAACTTTGTATTTTGGCACTATAGATTATTTGTGCATAATACCAAAAGGTTCAAATGGGAAGACAATTGTCTTTTGCTACTGTGGATTAATGGATGAATACAAATGATGTGTTGTGTAAAACAATGGGAAGATATTGAATGACATGTTCATAAGGAGTTGGACTATTTTGGAGTCCTACAACTTGTTCCAAGCACATACTTATTAGTGGTTAAGGATGCAATTATAAGTTCAACAATTTATTTTTCGATGTGTAGTGCGTTATTGAATACCAACGTTGTTTAATATATTTGCCCTCATTTATAACCATTGGTAATCATGGGTTTGGGTTAATAATGAAGCTTAACCTTTGTTAGCCCATGAGGTTTGATTATTTAATAGAATTGATATGTTTTATTTATGATTGAAATTAACATTATTTCTCAAAGTGACTAGACTTGTTGCTATTTTGAAATTGGGAAGTAGTGAAGGAGCTATATATGCACTTTTGGATATAATGTTTAATAGAACTGTGGCATTCTAGTTGAAATACCCATTGACCAATGTACATGATTCCATGAGGAATCCAAAAGTTGTTTAAAAAACGTTCATTGATCATTATATGAGTTATTGGGGGGGGGGCGCACTAGTTTCAAAAAGTAAAAAATATGTAAGTAAAAATATAAGGTGCAATATATTGGTTGTTGGGTAAAAATTCTATGTTAATTAGTTAAACAATAGGGTACATTTATTAAAATAATCAATTTGATTATAATATAGGGTATGTAATAATATGTAATAATGGATTATAATTAATATAGGGTGGCTTTAATATGTATATATTAAAATTTTAGATAATAATAGGGTGATAAAAAATAGGTTAGACAATTATATAATACCCCCCCTAAAAATCGTCATTTAACGCATGTAAATCCCAAACTTTACATTTCGTATTTCCACCGGGATAAATTCACAATACCATCAAAGGTAAGCATGTTAGTTGAACACATGTTATAGATAATGAAGTGAAGTTATGTAAATATGGGTTGTAGAAGGGCCATATTGGAGATTGAGAGTATACCTTGGTTAGATAAAGGGTATAGGTTCAACCAACATGTGTTTTTCGCTTTCTTCTCCCCATATTTTTTGTTATTTGGGCATGACCCTAAGCTTCTAACCAAGTTGGTTTGTGAAGATGTGATAACAATAATGAACTTGGATGATTTGTCAATGGAACTTGAGCATATGAATAGTGAATAATTTTGTTTTAATAATTGATGCCAATGCCTATGGAAAATTTGGTCATTATTCAACATCAAAATACACTTCATTATGCCACTATTTGTGAAGGTGGCCATTGGCTTTGAGTTTGTAGGTCCAAGCCAAGAAGTTTATGTGTACTCGTAACATTTGATGTGGTTACAAGACAAATCATTTTGAGGACTCTACAAAAGATTTTGTTTTTTGGGGTGTTATTGCTAATGGGATGGAAAACCATGTGCATAATTGTGGATCCTATCATTTGTTCTTGCACATTGATGGTGAGGTTGATTTGTCTTTGATTATTATCCTTCTTGGATTGTGTTGTATGTTGTGTGACCAATCCATTTGGACACCAACTATGTTAATGTGTGATTGGCATTCTACAAATTGGCATATACGATGTGTTATGTCATTTCTAGCAAAGGTATTGATTGGAAATTGGGTGTCTTTGGTGTAGAAAACAAATAGGTACCTATATATCAATGGTGTGCATGTAAGTATAAATAATTGTTTTACATGCTATGCAAAATAATGAGAAATTATTTACATTTACATGTTAACATTTTTACATTTACATTTCATGTTATTTATATATTTTAATTTACGTTTCCACTTCCATGATGTGTGTGTGTGTGTATTTATGAAACACACTAACATGACATGTAAAACAAATTTGTCATGTAAGTGTAAATCATGATGCAATGCCCCAATTAAAGTATTGCACTTTTCATTTTCTTTGTCCAGATTATTTTGTATGATTTAGATGTTTTATATTTATCTTATTTAGGTTCCACATTGTTATATAATATCAATGACAATCAATTAATGGATAAATTATTTTGATTTTGTGAAAAGTAAATTCCATTTGAATGAAAATATTGAATGACACTAAATGTAACTTGAATTGAGTTCAATTAAATTCAATTGAAGATAAATGGGATGCAAATTGGTGCATAAAGTATGGAAAAGTTGTTTATGGCTATGGTGTTCAAAAGGAATTTTTTAAATATATATATTTTTAAAAACATTTTCCCATTCATTTTTATTTGAGAATCAATTGAATACATTCCAATTTGGAACTATTGTTCAAAAGGATGGCTTATGAAATTTAAAAGTACTCTACCCAACCTAGCTTCAATCAATGATTTTCATAAAAATGTTACACAAGATGTGTATATCAAAAATCACAAAACACACAACATTTATATATATATATATATATATATATATACATATATTCATGTTATTTAATTGAAACTTTTCTAATATGATTCACATTTGATTATGAAATATATAAAATTACAATTAAGCGATTGATAAAAAAACTCATATTTGTACCCACCCTACTCATGTTACCACCATAAAATCAAGGTCTTCGTGTTTGGGTGTGATTTTTGATGTAATGAGTTTTTTCTATTGTTAGGTGTTCTTTTGTAGCTTGAGGAAATCTTAGTCCAAAATGGAAGGTGATTTTCAAATTTTCATCATGTATAAATGTTTGCTTTTGTTTGTTAATAATTATGCATAACAATAAGTGTAAGTGTCAACATGGTAATACATGACAAAGCACGAAGTTCATCGATCAACAAAACCAATGGTAATAATGAAATCCAAAACCAATGAAACCCAACTTATTATCTTTTACATGTTAATTATTTTATGAGTTAAATGAAATTATAAATAATTTCTCAAAAATTTGAAAAAACATCTACCTATTTATCATTTGCATAGATGCTTATCAAAATTGGTAGGGCAAGCCAACACAAAGCCCAAGATAGTTATGGATACATAAATTGAGATTATAAAATATTCCACAAATTAAAGTCCTAGGCAAAATAAATAAATAATTAATTAATTAAATAATTAAAAAATTTGTTAGCTGCCCATTATTTAAAATTTATTATTATTAAAAAAAGTTGTGTTACCTAGGTAAGTAGGTCCTGTTAGTTTGGGTAAAAGTAATTTTTATTATTTTTGGTGAAAATGCCTTTTTACCCTGGATAAAAAAGACAGCCCTGATTAGGGTTGAGTTGCTAGAGAGAGAGAGAGTAGGGAGAGCGACATGGGGGACCGGACGACGGGACCACCACCACCATGCTTGCTTTCTCGCTCTCGATTGTAGTCTCTGGTTGTCTGGCTGCCAAATGCGGCACCAAATTAGCTCCGGATGTTGAAAACAGCGAGTGGGTGGTTTTGATTTCATAGAATTTGGTCCACTTTTGACGGGTTTTTGCGAGAAATCTGTGGGTTTGCTTCTTTCTTCATGGTGTTTGTGTTTTTTTGTGATTTGGGAAGAAGAGTTTGTGTTTGATGGCGAAGCTGTTGCATTGCTTGAGAAGGAATGTGTGCTAAATTAAAATCCTCTTCAACTCCATGTATAGAAGAAGCAGCAGCATTTCTGGTCCTTCTCTTGAGCTTTTCTCTGGGTTTCAGAAGAAAATCCCCTTGTTTCATCAGGTCTATTCTTGGGCATTCGGGGTCCTTTTGGTTCTGTCCTTTGCAATTCAGCTTGTCGCATTTTTTCTTAAAGAATCGCTGAAATAAATCCTTTTGAGAGGATTTGGTTGCTGATGATCAGGAGCAGCAATGCCTTAGTGCTAGGGTCCATTTGGATGGTGTGTTCTTGTTTAGGGTTTTGGTTCTTTGTTTCCGATTTTGTTCCTTCTTCTTCTGTATCCATCCTCTTGGATTTCAGGGGCTCTTCTCTTTATTTCTGATTCTTCTTGTCGCCTTTTGCGTTTTTCCCCATTGCGCAAATCGAGGTAATGGGGAGCAATAATCGCATAGATTCCAGGCTGCTACACTTGGATGGGGGAGATGACCCAGACTCTCCTGAAACTGAAGTCATTGGGTATGTGATTTCTTCTTCTTCTTCTTCTTGTACTGCTCTCTGCTTTGCTCTAGAGTCTTGCAATCCCAGTCACCTGCAATGGGTGGTGATCAAACTTGTATCTTGAGAGTGATAATCCAGCGTCTTTTTTCTTGCATCAAAAAGCTTCAGCCCATTTGCTCAATTGTTGAGGAATGCTCTTTGTTATGAAGAATCTGGTCAGGTACAAAAAAAATTTGATCTGTGCTTTTGGCTCTGTGTTAAAGGGGGAAGAAGAAGCGAGGTCCACGAGCTTCTACTGGAGAGAAAAATGGAAAAGGTCTACGCCATTTTAGCTTGAAAGGTCAGTTTTTTTTTTTTTTAATTTTATTTCGGGGTCTCTTCTCAGTCATCCCAACTCTTGTTTTTTATCTTTTTTTCTAGGTCACCACCAATACTGGATTTGTCATCAATCTGTTTTCTCCAATCTTTCATGCAGTTCTTTTGATCAACGTGTTTCTTTTCTGCAGTGATTCAGGTTTTTGCCTTGTTGGGTTCACTCAGATTGTTAAAGGTTTTATTCTGTGTAAGTATAAGTAGGGATATGTGATCTGCTGCAACAACTGACTGCTGTAGGTTACAATGGAGGTGTCAATTTGCCAGACTTCTTCTTTTATGCAGCAGAGATTTGTTTCACTAATTTTGCTCGTTGTTGCCTATGGGTTCTTTTCTGAGGTTGCAGTCTGTGAGAAGGTGGAGAGCAAAGGTCGCACAACTTACAATGAGGCAAGTTTCTTTCCTTTTCCACATGGCTGTTTTTTTTTTTGGGGTTAGTGTACTCTTGTTCAGTGTTCACAATTTGGACGTGGCATCCTATGGAAATATATTTGTGGGTCCATTGAACTCTGTATATGGATTGTGCAGGTGGCAGATGAATTAGTATCTGAGTTCACAAATCCAGATAGTCCTCGCATTTCACCGGATCAGGTATTATATCATCCAGCAAGCAACAATGAGAGACTCAGAGAGAAAGTGAAACTCACTGTGTGGGAAGTTGATCTAACAGCAGTAGACCTCATTGCAGGATCCTGGCTTTGACAGAGGATATTATGATTTTGGCAGTCAAGAAAAAGTGCCTATTGTTTGTTTTGTATGCTAGGATGAAAAAAACATACGGCGACGAGTATATGATGCTTTGAATGTGCTCATGGCCATGGGCATCATTTTGAAGGACAAAAAGGACATTCAATGGAAGGGTCTTCCTTCTTCTGCAAGCCTTGATGATGACCAAGAACTGCATGTGCGTTTTTCATTGATTTTTGACATAATTATCTTTTGTTTTGTTTTATTTTGAAAGGAGCTGCACATACATAGACAGTGAAGGGCTGTTGTTAAGTTGTGATGTCATAACCTCTGTTGATGTTTTCTTCTTCTGTCTGCAGGGTGAAGGGATGCGGGTCAGAGATAGAAAGGAAAGAATAGAAAGGATAGAAAAGAAAGCTGCTTATTTACATGATCTTCAAGCTCAGGTATCACCTGCTTTGTTGAGCAGGTAAATTTTGACAGTCTTCTGTGACATTGTCTCTTTATTATCTGTAGTGACAGGGGGTTCTGGTGGGGCTTGGGCATGGAAGATGACAGGCCTGGAGAATCTAGTAAGTCGCAATGAAAGACTTTATCATGGGACAAACTCAGTTCCTGCCGGTGGTGTCACTCTTCCCTTCATTCTTGTACAGGTTTGACACTGATACTTTGATAGGCCGTTTTAAGGCACATAAGAGCGCATTCTGCTCTACCATTTGTCTATGCCATTTATAGTAAATTTCCTAATTAGTCCCTTTTATTGTTATTCTCTGATTGTCATAGTCTTTGATTCTTTTGGCGATGGAAAATTTCAGACCCAGCCACAAGCGACTGTGGAAGTTGAGATCTCTGAAGACATGCAAGTTGTGCACTTTGACTTCAACAGGTTTTTTTTCTTCTCTTAAGTTTTTGCTGTTGCATTCAGAAGCTAATTGGGTCTCAGGTACATTGTCCACTCAGATTGTCTTGGTTGGTGGCAGGAAATCAGAACTTGCATCTCAATATTTCTCAATGGCTCTCAGCATTTCTGTACAATGGTTTTCAGTTGACCCATTTGCAATTCTGATCAGTGAGCTACTTTGTCTTTTGCAGTACACCTTTTGAGCTGCATGATGATGCATATGTGCTCAAGGCACTCAGTTTGCAGGAGCATCAAGGTGCCAAAAGCACAGAGGTCATGGGACGTAGGGGTTTTGATGATGGGCTTGGCTGTAAGTTTGAGGAGGATTCCTCACCTCTGTCGAGCATTTTCCAGCATTCCTCATTTCCCCCTCGAACCTCACCTTACTACCCAATGAGCATGCCTAGTGTTGCAAAAGGCTCATTGGGCATGCTCCAGGTATCCTCATCCAGGGTGAAGCAGGAAAATCTCTCATGATAACAATTTCATAGCTTCAGCTGTTACTTCTTCCTTTCCTGGCTTCTATATTCCCTCTTGGCTTCTGTAGTCTCCATACACTTCTTGCACACTTTTTCTCTTTTCTCCTGTCTACCTCCAAGACACATCATAGTCTTCATCATGTGTACTTCTTTTCTTGACAGTATCCTGTGGTTTTTTTTCTTTTCACTTTCCCTGAAATAAGGTGGCTGGGCTCACCTATGGGCGTCATACAATCTCTCCTGTTTCCTTTTTGTTTTGCAGGTCTTTGTTCTTCTGTGCCCATACCTATTCTCTGAAATGAATCTGTCATTAGTAGATCTGAACCCAGCTTACAGTCAGATGAACATATATGTTGATTGGTGGAACCTGTCAGTTCACAAGTAGTGATATGACAATTCCTGTCTATACCCTGAAGGAAACAGTGGCAGAACACTTTGTCTGAAACAGCAAATAAGTCATCCACTACTCAATGTGGTGTGAATCTCTTTTCTCTATTCAACTTGTTTTGTCTCTTCGCCATTTTCTCGTCTTCTGACTCCTCTGAGGTTTCCGTGACTTCTTCTGTTCATTCCCTTTTTTGTATGGAAAGTCTCTTGCTTTCTGGCTTTCCTATTGCACACCAGGATTTAAGGGTTAAGGTTTAGGGTTTAGGATTCTATGACAGGAGGTGATTTGTGCAAAATCAATAACATGGGCATGGGTGTGCAAGAAGATGGATTCTACAACTTTCAGTTGATTGGTATGACAAACCAAAGACACATTTTTGTCATTTTGTTGCAGTGATTAGAGAGTTGGGTGATGAAGTTCCTCCCCTTCAAATGATGTGCACACTGGTTCCTGAGTAAATAGTCAGAGTGATTTTCCTTCTCTAGTCATTTGTGCTGCTGAGAATTCCATTCAGATCTTTCTAGTTTGAACTTTGGCTTTCATTTTCCTCGTGTCAAAAATTTCCATTTTGGTAGTTGTTTTTGGAATTGTGAGGAGTAGATGATCCTCAAGTAGTTGATGAAGCAATTGATGAAAGAATCATTTACACCTGACTTGCAGATGATCAAATTGTTGCCTGATTGTGGTCTGCACCGGTGTTGTTATAATGGAAAAATCTGATAGTTGTTGTGGATTGTTTGATCGATACCCCGTATGTCTTTATTTGAGTAGATGTAGGAAAAGAAAATCTTTGCTTGCAACATGGCCGTTATGTGGAATAAAGATCTTTCAAAACTTGATAGTCAATTTATGATTCTTTGGGATGTGATATAGAGAAATAAGCAGTGTGAGAAATGCCGCCGTGCTAAATAGCATAAGATTAAGAGGGCAAGTGCAAGGTGAATTTCAATGAATATATATTCAGGATGTTATTTTAGAAGGTTGTATGGATATTACTATGAAAGCTTTGATAGTTTGCAAAATAAAAACATTTTTGTGTCTAATAGAAGTGTTATATGAACAAGAAAAAAGACAAACAACATGTGAATTGAAAACAAGCTCTTATGAAAAAAGATTTCAAGAAAAATTGTTATATGAATAAGACTTACATTGTAACAAATTTCATATTGGGGTTTAAGGTTTGAAAACTTTGTGATTTCATATTGAATCTCCTTGATTAAAGGCTATTTTTTTTGTGACCAGATCAATCAACAAAATGGTTGATTCTTGCTTTAGGGTTTAAGATTTGAAGTATTTCCCTATTGAATCCTTTTGTTAAAAAGCCATTTTTGTGACCAGATCAGCCACAAGAAAGGTCAATTCGGACTTTAGGTTAACATGTGAAGTACTCCGTATTGGATCCTTTTTTTGTTAAGAACCCATTTAGTGACCAGATGAGCCACAAAAATGGCCTATTCAAGCTTTAGGGTTTAAGGTTTGAAGTATTCCCTAATGAATCCTTTTGTTAAAAAGCCATTTTTGTGAACAGGTCAATGAACAAAATGTTTTGGCCTTTTAGGGTTTAATGATTGAAGTATTCTTTGTTGGAATCCTTTCCATAAGAAAGCCATCTAAATTGGTCTATAATGGGCTGTAGGGTTTAAGGTTTGAAGTGTTTTCCATTGAATCCCTTTGCTAAATAGCCATTTTTATGACCAAATCAACCACAAAAATGGTAAAAAATGGCCAACCCATTCCAGCTTTAGGGTTTAATGTTTGAAGTATTTTCCTTTTGAATCTCTTTGTTAAAAAGGCCATTTTTGGGTGACCAGATCAACCACAAAACTTATCAATTGGGTTTTTTAGGGTTTAAGCTTTGAAGTACTTTCCTTTTGAATCTCTTTTTGTTAAATAGCCATTTTCTTGTAACCAGATGAACCCCAAAAATGGTCAATTAGGGTTTGAAGCTTTGAAGGTTCAAAGGCATTAGGGTTTCAAGGTTTTAGGGCTTGAAGCTTGCAAGGTTCAAAGGCATTAGGGTTTCAAGGTTTTAGGGCTTGAAGCTTGCAAGGTTCAATGGCTTTAGGGTTTCAGGGTTTTAGAAGCTTTGAAGGTTTGAAACCCCAGAGTGTTTCGCATCGTTGGAGATGGCGTCTTCGCTGCGATCCCTCTCTTATCAGGTATTGCGGAGATCCCAGTTGTGAGTTGGGAGAATGTGGGAGTAGAAAGCAGGAATTTGGGTTGTTGTTTTGGTGTTTGTTTGATTTCGAGCTTCGTTTGTGGATGGCAGGTAGGTTCTTCAGTCCGGGCATGGATAGTAGCGAAGTCAGATTATTTGGTGCAGTTCCAAGCGAGAGCTTTTGTTGTGACTTTCGATGGATACGTGAGGAGTTTTCACACTGGTGATGGATCTTCCAAGAAAGGCAAGCAGGCGCCTCTGCAGGTAGGAAGAGAGTTTCCTCCTTGGGTCTGTTGTGGGTTCTCGTCTCAAATGTGAAGCCATAGAAGGAATTGATTCTTTGAAGGATCAGCTGATTCTTCCTTTTTCTCTTTCTGCAGAAGTTCTCATTAGCGTATTGCTACAGTAAAGTTTGTTAACAAAGTATTGTTGTTTGTGAATGAGTAGCAGGAGCGGAAAATGGTCGATAGGTTTCGACTTCATGTGAGAGGTGGTGAGGGAGGATCCGGCTGCACCAGTTTTCGCAAGAGTCGCCATTCACGACATGGCGTTGCAGATGGTACAAAGTTGTGCATTTTACATGTGATTTTGCTTCTGTCTGTCATTTCACAGTCTCTAAGAAGTTGCCATTGTCAGATTTTCTTATGGAAGTGATCGCTGTGTCGAAACCCTAGAAGTGATGTATGTACCTATACACTTGGAGCTTTGGAACACTTTGGATGCGAGCAGCAGCATTCTGTTACTTTGGAACCAATGATAACAAGTCTTTTCTGAGCAGCTCATTTTAATGTTGATGTTTGCAAATCAGTTTGATGGCTGGCTGGACCGATGCGGCAAATGCAGGAGGAAATGGAGGAAAGGGAGGAGATGTTATTCTGGTCAGCTCAGCTGCTGTCTGGGACTTTAGCAATCTTCAACACCATCTGGTCAAGCCTTGTCCTTGTGTCATCATGTTGTTGCTGCTTATTCATTCATTTTTCCTGATGGTTTGCTCAAGGTCCAAAGAGTCATAGATGATGTGTGTGTGTGTTACCAGTGCATACAACCTCACGTGTTGCTTGAGAAGCCCACAACAGGGTTGAGGATAGACTAGTAGTTTGTCAACAATGGTTTGTGTATACGTCATGCTGTGCAGAATGCAAAGAAAGGTGGGCAAGGTGGATCAAAGAGAAGAGTTGGCAGTCATGGCCTTGACAAGGTCCTTTTTCTCTCTTTGGAATTAGATCTAAGAGTTAGACTCAGGCATCTTAGTTTCATTGTTTGCAAACATAGTAGACTGCTGATTTGAAGAAAATGCAATGAAGTTTGAGGGAATTGTCTCATGGCTTTGTGGATCATTGGCAGATTGTGCAGGTTCCAGTGGGAACAGTAGTGCATCTTGTGACAGGGTCACTTCCATGTTTGGAACAGAAGCCTTCAGTTCTGCCAGACCAGTCCAGTTGGGAGCCCTGGAGGCTTTCTTCACCTTCAGATGTTGGTCCCGGTGCAACAGTTGCAGATGAAACCCAAATTTCTTCCGCTGCTTGGCTGGAGAGTTTGTGCCTGGATAGTGGCAGAAGGAGAATCATCAAAAGTGCATATGGGACAGATGCAGTTGAGGAACAAGGGCTGAGGGAACAAGAAGAGGGCAGTTCAGATGGATCCATCATATTAGAAACGGCTCATGAATCTGAAGGCTGTGTTGAGGATGCGGACTTGCTTGAAGATCCTGATTTTGATTCTATAGGCAGCAAAGAAGACTTGGAGTGTCCTGGTGACGTGGGAGCTGAGAAGATCAACTTTTCAGGTATCTTCCATGCTTTAGAGTTCATACTACTGTGCAAGCTTTGGTCAGATCATTCCTCTGCATTTCAGAAAAAAAATTGGAAGTTGGTGCAAGAAAGTTGGGAGGTCAGGTTTCACCTATCCACTTGTGTGTTGTGTAGTAGGATCCCCTGTTTTCTTCCATTTCATCACACAGGTATGTAATGTATGTCAGTTCATTTTCCAGTACATTTTGTCTAATCACAATGTGAATGTGGCAGCTGAGACATCGTCCAGTGAAGATGAAGAAGAGATGGTGGATTGCCTGAAGCCTCAAGTGCAGTACTCAGTGGCAGAGTTCATAACTCCAGGGCAGAGCTTAGCAATGGCAAAGGGAGGGGAAGGGGGCCGTGGAAATGCAGCTATGGCAAGGGGCACTGGGTCCCAGAAGGCTCTTCCCAGTCATGATCATGAGCCAGGCTTACCAGGTTCTGAAGCAATTCTAATACTTGAGCTGAAAATGATAGCAGATGTTGGGCTTGTTGGAGCACCAAATGCAGGCAAGAGCACGCTTTTAGGTGCTCTTTCACGTGCTAAGCCAGCAGTTGGTCACTACGCATTTACAACTCTTCGACCAAACATTGGGAAGCTAGAATACGAAGACTTCTTCTCCATGACAGTTGCAGATATCCCTGGGCTGATCAGGGGTGCACATGAGAATCGAGGCTTAGGGCATGCATTTTTGCGTCACATAGAGCGGACCAAGGCTTTGGCATATGTTGTTGACTTGTCAGCAGGTATTGGAGACCGGAAAGGTCCTCTTCCCTGGGACCAGTTAGAGGAGCTAATGTCTGAATTAGAAATGTATGAGATGGGTTTATCAATGCGACCCGCACTAGTTGTGGCCAATAAGATTGATGAACCGGGAGCTGATGATGCATTTGAAGAACTCAAACGGAGATTGCCAGTCTCCATGCCTGTTTTCCCAGTTTGTGCAGTTTTGGAGGAGGGTATAAGTGAGTTAAGAAAAGCTTTGCGGGAACTAGTGGATACTGGAGAATCAAGGCCCCTAATTTTGTCACACAGGTCTGACACAGGGTGATGTGGATTGATGAATCTGTACTTGAGTACAATCATTTCATCATGAATTGCTTGAATCGTAAATCTATGACAAATGTATTTTTCCCTGTTAAAGAATGTATTGGGAAAAAAAAGATCATTCGCGAGTGGACACAACTGGGTTTACTTGTTTCAAGGTCAACTCATCTCTGGCCTGCCTTGTTAAGGACCCCCACTGTTTACCAAATCTGCTTTGTCTCAAAGTGTCAGCAGCGAAACCAAATGCAACTTCTCTTATACTTGATCCTTGCAACTTGGTCTTGCTTGCACAAATGCTTTCATGTTTGTGCCATCACACAATTGTTCAAATGTCCTTTGAACTGGAGTACAGATTGCATCTCAAGCACTCGTAAATGGAAATTTTTATCATGAAACTTTCTCAATGAGCAATGAACCTTTGGTATCATTCTTCTTTGTAGTAATGTATTGTTGTTAAATTACTAATTAGTCAATAAACTACTTCTTTTTAACAAGTACTTAATCAAGGGTTGTTAACAACTTCATGGCAGCTAGGCACTGCTGTTCGTGATGAAGGTGATGGTCTGTCACTTTGTGAACAACTCTCATGAGGTTATGACTGCACTCATTGTCGTGTTACCTTTAATTGTTGTTGTGGAGATTTCTCTGCAACTTCATCGATCTTGTTAACAACTTTAACACACTATCACAATTAGCAGAATTTGGTCAGAGTGAATCATTATCCCACACTCTGGATGTCTACTCAGGGGCCATACATGACGTAATTTTTCCATCCTTCCATCAGGGAATTGTGCTCTTCCATGGAGATGAATTAGATGCCCTTGGGATGTATATCCTCACCTGTAGAGGAACAACTACCTCCACATGTGATCCAGTTGAAGATCCAGAAGTATCTTGTTCATGCATATCCACCTCTCTCTCCATCATTGAAGAAAACAAGTGTAAGGCAACACCCTCAGAGTGGGGCCTTCCCAAAATAAGCACTTGCCCTTGGAGGAGAGTGTTCCTGAAATAAGACCTCTCAAGGCAGAGGGGCGCTTATTTCGGGAACGCCCTGCTCCCATGCCATTACCCTGCATAAAGCACTGGCAATTTTAATTTTTTTATAAAGTTCTCATGGAGAATAGAGTTATCCGTAAAGTCCCGCAATTAGGGGGCGAGAATGGTCAGTTTTCGCATAATAGGGATTCAAACCCATAACTGGGAATGAAAATTTTACCAAACGAAATAACTGAGACCCAGACTAATTTTTCCAGCGGATTTTGGGAGTAAACTGAGTTTCATCTTGTCTTTCCTTTTTCCTGAGCGCGCCTCCACTGATGCTCCATATACTGCTCCTACCTGTACAACTCCTATAATTACTTTCGAACCTTGTGCATTAAATGCTGAGTTTTCGCATTTCATAGTGCGATTGAACAAAACTAGTGTGGCCTGTGCTGTTAACCCAAGTGTGAACTCGTTAGAAGGTAGGGTGGACAAAACATATGACATTATTTTGCAAGGTATACTTATATCTCATGGCAAGATCTTCCCAACAACACCAAAGGCACATCACAATTCCTACTACTTGAATTGAATATTCAAGTGTTACCATGTCCTCGACTGATTTTTCCTTTCAAAACCTGGTTTTTGGAATTTATTTGAATTTTCAGCAGCAGAAATCACTTAAAAATCAATATCTCCCACATTCTGAATCCGAATCTTACCAAATAAATTCCATTAAAATCCTGCTCATCAAGATCTTTTCAACAACACCAAAGGCACATTCCAATTCGTCCTAAATTTTCAGCTATGATTTAATTTTATTCTCACTGAAGAATCATTCAATATTCAAGAACTTTTGCACTGCAAGTCCAAACATCATGGAACCAAGCGCATGTACCCACCTCGTCAAAAGCTTTCCAAAGACCACCAAGAACACGATCTGAAGCATCCCGGTTCTGTGGATCTCATAACTATAAAAACAAAACAAACTACCTTCCTTCATAGACAGATTTCCTTATTTTGCAGATACCACTGAAAGAGAGGATAGGGGGTGAAAACAGGCCCAAAGACAGGGTGAAGAGAGGGTGACTTTACTGATAACTCTAGTGTTATGGGGAAATAATGGAATAAAGAGGCAAGGCATTTCGAAAAACGGAGTTTTGAACATGGATGAGAAATTAAAATGCCATGGGTTGTTGTTGTTGTTGGGGATGCCTCCTCAATAGCGAGATTTTCAACCGCCCCAATTGGAAGTTTGACACCCGAAGTTTTTGGCTGCTGGGCATGCTCTCCATACATAGCTTTGAGTCATCACCAAAACTATGTTCGCCGGCCAAAGGTAACCACTCTAGCTAGTTTGCTATTGTATAAGAAAGGAATACATCTAAAGATGTGTTTTCCAGTCCACATACCATCATCCATCCTGCATTGTGGGCTGGTGCGTGCTGGTTCAGTGGGGCTCTGATTTTCTAAGGACTAAGGTAGGGCAATCATCATTCACAGACCACTAATTTTGCTGCAATGGCAGTTCGAGCATAGTGAACACCAGCACTTTCAAACATGGCTGCAACCCCGAGAGGATCTTGGCTGACGTGGGACTAGTTCATTCAGAAGTGATCCAGAGACTCCTTCCTTGACTGGGAATGTCTTTAATTTGCCACAAATTTGTTGAAAACTTCAACCATGTATGTTTCTTGTGTCTTCTAAATGTTTTTGTCTTTTGGGACCATGAAAATCCCAGGAATCCTGGTATAGTGGCCCAGTACAGTACATTCCTGAAATCTGGTACATCCCATAAACCACATAAGGTGGACCCAGGATGTTTTGAGGTGGTGAGCTAGGAACCACTGGTTTTTTTCCTGGCCAAATTTCACTATTTTTTGGTAAATACTTAGGATTTTTTCTTTTGGTTTTTTATTCTTTTTCTAATGAAAATTTCTAATTTTTTATAAAATTTCACCAAAATCTCGATATAAAAAAAAGGAAAAAAAAAACACACTGCTACGAACATGCTAAATCCCAGTAGGGCGAGACGACACTGTTCTTCAAGTGGTAATGATTCAAATCATGTTCCAGTGTCTCCATTGTTGGTTTATGCCTCAAGTGGAACTGGCAGAACCAAAAGTGGAACCAGCAGTTCACCACCTGTCCCACTTAGGAAAACCATCCATATTGTGTGTGTTTATGATTTAGGTCTTACACTTTGTGTAACTGTAAAATGGTTTTTTAGGAAAGTTTATTTACAGGTTGAATAATTGTATGTGTATATGCCTGAATTATGCATAAACCTGGTAAATGTGTAAGTGTTAAAAAGTGTTAAAAATCCATTTTAAGTGATGTAAAACAATATAAAAGCATGTAACTTTTATTTTGCAAGAGGAGGTGCCCAAACTTTCAAAATTTTGTTGGTTGATGGGCTCATGGAAACACAGAAATAAATAAATTTTAAATTTGGGATTCATCACAACTTTAAAAACCTAATTGACTTGAATCACAACAGCCAAGCTCTTGTAAAAACTTACGTTCAAACTTAACAATAATGAACAAAGTTAGGATTAGAAATTATACTCAAGCAATGAGATGAGACTATGTGCACACAATGCAAAAGCCTAGGCCAAAGATGGTGATGAACAAAGTTAAGAATATAAATTAAATTCAAGAAATGAGGTAATGCAACAAGCATTCAAGAATGTGCACCCAAGATATTCCTAATAGGATCACAATTTGTCCCATATCTTTTGTTCAAAAATGTGTTAATGTATTATATATAATTGGGTTAAATGGAAACCATTTCACATAAACAATTTTTGTACTAAAAGCTTATATATTGGGGGAACATTACAAACATTCAAATATTTTTGTGAAAGGTTAATCAAGGTGATGTGTTGCCAAAAAAGAAACACATTGAGGTTTGGGATGCACCGAAAATTAATGTTCATATGGAGTGCAAATAGGTGAATCACTAAAGGTATACAATATATATAATTACATGCCCAAAAACATTGATATGACACCATGCAAATGTATATTTGACAATGAAAATTATTTACACTATTCACATATAATTTTAAAACAAATAATATACATTGTGGGTAGTGTAAGTATAAATGTGACAAGTTGAGTTATGTAAATGATTTACACCTACATAATTCTACACATCATGTATATGCTTATTTACACTTACACACACAACATCAAAAAAAACTTACAAAAAATTTGAACAAGACACCAAAATGGGGTGCATTTCAAAAAAATCACAAATTAAGAACTTATGACTTATGGTTGGGATGACAAATATTTTTTCTCAAGTTGACAATATAATTCCCAACAATTTTGACAAATATCAATGAAAATTTCTCTTTTTCCTAAACTTTTTGCAAATTATTTTGTGTTAAACATCAATCATAGGTAAGATATACAATTTTTGGTTCCAACCATTCAACTTAAACTCCTCTTCCAAACCTTCAAAAAATCCCAAAGGTGAAAAACAATATAAAAGATGATGTTTTGCTTGTTCAAAAGTTGTCAACTTCTCAACTTCCAAAGCCCAAAAACTATTGGTGTGTCATATTACAATTTGAATATTCAATTAAAATATTATGCAAGGACCTTTTACTAGAATTTGTAAATGGGTGGATGTTTACATTGTAACCAATATGCATGCACAAAAGAAAATTGTAACTTCATGATGGTTTTCAAATTGTAAAACACACATTTACCCACAAACAAACATTCTTTTAATGTTGCATTTCCATGGCATGTAACAACAAACATGCACAAATCAATTACCCTGAAAAAATTTCACATAGTAAACCACAATCACAACAACATGTACCATAGCAAATGTAACAATTGCTTGATTTTTTCATGTTTTAAAATCATAATTTAATTTTATGTTGAAATTGTAAGATTTTTTTTATAAAATTATATTTTTAATATATCATGGGAATATGTAAATTAATTTGAAATTAATCCAATGAATAAAAAATAACAAAAACACTCATTAAGCATTGTAATGCTTGTATTTAAGTAGTAAAAGGACTTCTAAATGGATTTGATTTTTTTTAAATGACATTTTTGGTCAAATTTTTAACATAAAATTTAATAAAATAGTATAAAAAATATTTTTTAATTAAAAAAATCACAGACTTTTTCAGAAATATTTCAAGAATATTCTAAAAATATTTCCCCAAAAGCAATAAAAAAAATCATAAAACAAGTAGTTGTAGCTTGTGTTATCCCATTTGCACCTGCTAGGGAATGAGTTGGGGGGGGGTTGTTGTTGGTCAATTTTGATTCTAGGAGTCGTAATCAACCAAACTATGTCAATTCCTATGACACTAACACGTGTTAAAAGCTATACAACATATCCACATTTGTTACAACATTAATAGACCTTGCCAATTAGATTTTACAAAATTTGCACCTATGTTGAATTTTTAATAAAGAATCTGACCTAAGAATTGTAGATAGACATCATGTTTGATCTCCTTGATCTCAATCAACAAAGATCACCAAGACCGCCATTTGTGGGCCATGTTGAAAAAATAGATATAAAGATTTCACATAAGGCCATGGGCAACAATTTATCACATGACATGTAAGTTCCAATATAATTATCAAAGGAAAAGCTTACAGATTTATCACACAATAATAAAAAAGTTGATTATAAACAATCAAAAGTAGTCAATTTCATATATTTGTTAATTAGTTCAATAGGAATCACATGCCCATGTTAACTAAGGTTAGTTTTACCTTACTTTAACATAGCCTGGTAAATGTTTTTACCGATAACAATTTTCAATATTATTTCCCATGGGAGGTGATGTCAACTAGCTAGTTAATATTTAGGTTGGTAGGTGGAAAATCAACCAAAACCTTTTAGAAAGTGAAGGTTGGTTAGTCATAAAATTTTAGGAAAGAAAATGTCCCATCTAGATTGGCCGAAGTTTTTTGGATGCCTTTTGGAGGAATTAATAGTTAAGGGTCAAATGACCCTTGGAGAGGGGTAAACAAGGTTGCCCCTACCCGCCAATGTAGGGGATCTATTTTTTTTTTTTTCATAGTCTCGAGGGGGATTTTTTTGTTTCTCTTTTCTTGTTTCTGATTTATTTCTCTATCTTTTCCTTTCCCTCCTTTTGGTTTTTCTTTGATCACTCAAGTTTTCCTTTTATGGTTGGTAGACTATTTAGTTTGCTCACCCTATTCTTTTTCCTCTTCTTTCTTCTTCCCTTCCCTAGCCTATTTAATTTAATTTTTTAAAATTCTTATTTTGTGTGTTGATGGAAAATACAAGGAAGACAAGGCAATAAAGAAAGGTGCACATATTTTTGGGATTCCTTTTTAAAAAATTTGTTTTATGTTTTCATTTCTAATAGGATGGTAGATGTTCATATAAACAATACAAAACTAAATAAATGGTAGGAAACCCTTAGGAAAGTCATATACCTTTTAAGGTACTAGGTCTTGAAGTGTTTTACCTTCTAGAGAAAAAGGGTACCCTTTGCTATTCTATGTTGGTAAATCTACTACAAAGCAATCCCCTCGGTCCCATGCATTTTTTTCTTTTGGTTGTCATTTTGTCTTCACACCAAACTATTGCATTTTCCCACATATTACTAAAGGGTAATAATAGTGTGACAAGGTAATATATCATCCAATGGATTTTTTTTACTAAAGTTATATAAAGTGTAGTTATTATTATGTGAATAATTATAATAGAATAAGTTAGGATGTCAACTAGGTGTGTAGGAATTATTGAAATTCCTTTCCCAAATTTTACTGTCATCTTGGAAGTAATTATTGGGGCTTGGCAAAAAATCTATTTATAGTTTAGATGAATCACTTAATCCTTGTCAACATGGAGCTCCTCAAAGTATTCAACTTCTTCAATTAGTTCATAATTTTCATCGTTTAAAAAAACCTTAGCCTTTATGTAATCTTTTAGGTTTGTGTTTGGTGTACAATTCAAATGTGGGTCATCAAACCAATTTATTTACCACTATGATAATCCGATCCAAATTTCCTGCTTGTAAATGATAATGCTTTAGAACGATTTAAAAACTAACCATGTTAAAAACACTTTTTGTCTTAATTTGAAATCCAGGAATTTAAAAATTTTGTTTGGCAACAAAACCTACATTCAAAAACTAACCCTTATGGGTCTACCACCTAGTTAATGGATTTGCTTAAATAAACGAAAGAATAAAACCTCCAAAACAAAAACAATTCACCAACAACCAATGTTTGTGAAAATTCCTCCATGGATGGCCCAGTACCAAACATGTTTGTTTTTTCATCGTCACTTTCAACAATATCAATTATCACAACTACCTGGAATTGGATGGTTGGGTTTCACCATTCAAGAATTGTTATTAAAAGTGTGACCACTTCTTTCACATCATATTTAATTACAAGTCAAATAACATTTCCAAACCCCACATAACTTTTAATAAGGATTTGAACTAGGGATCCAACATTAAGGCCAACATATTATGAAATCGACAAGAATCAAAAGATTTCAAAATCGTAGGAAAGGTTTTATCACCTTCATAACCTTTTGTTGCATGTTTTTTTTTAAAAAAATGGAACTCAACATCAAATTGATTGAAAATGTTTCACCCCCATTAGGAAGGGGATTCAACTTACATTCTAATGCCAAAATCAAGTTAATTGTAGTAGACAAGACATCAAAGCAATCAATTGACTTTAAAACTAATTCATAACACATGCATTCACCATTAGATTCAAATAGGTAGTGATAGTTTTAGTAATGGTTGCCTTTGGGATTTGTTGTGCAAATTGAGTGTTTTTCGCCTAACATAACAAAATAGCTTGCTTAAATTCCAACATCTTTTCAAACATTATAACTTTGTTGGAAAACTTTGTTTTGACAAAAAAATTCAACTTCCAATGTGGCTTCCCAATTTCAATACAAGCCTTTTCCCACTCTTGCTTTCCTTTTTTCGTCCATGTAATTGTTTTTAGCAAACTAACTTGAACTTCTTTCATAATTACCAAAGTAAAATTAACATTTAAACCTTATCTTCATTGGTTGAATACTAGCATGCTTTAGACATCACATTCCCAAAGTAAATACCTTCATAAAACCACAACAACTTCAAAGGTTCAATCAATAAAAAATCACAATGTTGTAGCCATAGATCTCAGATTACCTTCATCTTTCACAAATCTATCACATGGTAGATTAATCCAAATTTTTCCAACCATCCTTGGAATTGCAAAGCCATGGAGTTGCCAATTGTTTCATGCTTTTCAAACAACCCTACGATAACATGCCTAGGGGTCTAAATTTCATCCAAATAATTAATGAGTAATGCAAATGTGTCTACAGCACCTTTGGACATCTAGAAATCAAAGTTGGCAAAAAATGTGGTTACAATTTTAAGCCCATGTAACACATGCAAGTCCATGTTTTTTTGGACCATTTTAAGTAACATTTTTTCCACAAGAAATGAATGAGATGGAAAAACAAAGTGGGGACATTGGTGCAAGACTAAGTAAAACATTTTCACATATGGAAAAAGGCATATAGCCTATGCAAATATAAAGCATAAGGTTTTCAAGAAACCTTTGTTCTAGTTCATGATCATATTTGTAATAATTTGTTGAGCCAAAAAGTGTAGTGATTATTGACCCAAATGGCCCAACCCTTTTCTTCCTTGGTTGTCAAATGTGATGTATTTCAAAACCCTTAGCCACATATTTTTCAATTATATCAACTTTTTCTTTTTAACCAACCGAAGATGTGTAAAACCTAAATTAGTTTTCATGGGAGTTAGTAACACCATTTGCCTTATTATACTTCATGAAACCTTTGTAAAAAACCTAACGAATTTGGTTTAAAACATTATCAATTGCTTGTTAAGACCTACAGATGATGCATTTCAACATCTATGACACACTCCCAACTCCTCAAAGGGCTCAAATGTGAGCCTAAGTAGGAAAACAACGGAAGAAGGAGGAGTCGGAGCACGCTCCCTAGCTCACAACACTTGGAAGGGTAGAGGGGCGTGTTGGAGCTCCGGGATGGGACTAGGAAGAGTTGACAAGCTTCACTCATTCACACGGGCCTGCACACAACCCACACAAAGTGGTTAGTGCATAGTTGGAGCACCCTTGGTGCTAGGACGAACCACGGGCAACACATACACACAAGACTCACCACGGCCCGGACTTGGGGGAAGCCACCACCTTCCCTTTATAGTATACTCTGCAGCTCTCCACGAGGGCTACATCCAAATGGCTATTTTTCCCGGGACTCCCAAGTGGGAGTCCCGAAATCGCGCCAAATGGAGCCCCATAACTTTACAAGCAGACTTCGGATTGCGATGCGGTCTAAAGCAAAGTTGTAGCTCTTGTCGAGAGCTTTCCAACGATATGTGACACGCCCCCTGCAACTAAGTAAATCGGGTCGATTCTAGACTTTTTGTGGTCGGGAGTCAAACTGGTAGTTCGACTCCCGACCCTTCTTTTGACCATAACTTGTGTTTCAGATGTCTGAATGAGCAATGCGAGCCCATTTTAGACATCTACGCTCCAAGAGCTTTCCAACGATATAAAGAACGCTCCAAGACATTGAGGTTTGACCCCTGCAATCGCTCTCTGAAGTTTCGGGAGTCCACCAGGACTCCATCTCCCAAAGTGGGAGTTACCTTGGGAGTGTGAGTGTTCACTCTCTCACACTCCCTCACATTTTTTAACACTCCCGGGAGTATGTGATGTGACTCCCGAGCTTCCTCTTGCCTTAACTCCCGGACTTCCTCTTGGCTCACACCCTTGTAAGCCCTTTGCCTTGGTCGCGAGCCCAAGGCTAGGGTTGCAACAATCTATGCATTCACAAGATCAACATGGAGGTTTTCATTGACAACAAAAAACCTTTAGCCAATCGAATTTCTATGGTGTGCCTTCCATTTCTAAACTTAAATTTCTATAGTTACAAGATATAACCCATCATCTTCTAGCAAGTCTTTATCACATTGTAGGTGGATGCTTTGAACATCTAAACTGTTAGCAATCAAGTCTATGCTTGTATCACAAGCAAGTTTGTCATCAACGTTGCCAACACTTTCAACAATAACAACGTCTTCTTTTCAAACCATTGTAGAAACCAAAAATATAAACAATAGCAAAACCTAATCATGAAACTTAATTCCACGAAAGTGCAAAACACAATAAAAGATGAAATTGGTTTTGAAATTAAAACATAAACATGAAAATTCAAAAAGCTAATTTTAAAAAAACAATAAGTCGATGGAAAGAGAAAATTTAATGTTGTGTAAATAGTGTGATGGCTATTACTAATCACAATTCATAATCTTTAAGCTTAGAGGTAAAAGGTTTCTAGGAAAAGAAATCAAACTAATATAGTGATAAGACTGCAAGAACTTGATGGTTGTTGTGTGTGAAGAATGAACAAACCAATTGCTCTTAGAAACAAGGTAATATAAGAAAAGTAAAACACAAGAAATTGGTGGTTGCCATGTGTGATAACCCAATAGAAAAAAAGAAAATAATATATCAAAATTAAAGTGCAAGAACCTAGTCGCATTTGTTCAATGTTGTAGAATGCGTAGAAACCACAAACCTCAAGTTTTTCAAGCCATTATGCTTTGAAGCTCCTTTCTAGCAACCTACAAACTATCATAGATGCTAATGATGCCAAATTGCCTCTCTCATCGATGATTATCTTCACAAAAGGCTCAAAAGTAGCTTGGTACTTGACCAAGGATGTCTAACTCACAAGAAAGCTTGACAGTGACACACACAAGCTTGATGGCTCAACAATGAGAGAAAGCTTTGAGCCTTCCTCTCCACCAGCCCTAAACCCTAAATTGTTAAACCTCGAGGAGCAAATATGGTTAAAAAAAGGTTGATCATGAACGGATATCAATACAATAAAATATCTGTTCCAATTGAAACAGTCTAAACACTTTCACCAAAGAAACGGGTTCATGTAATGTGAAACCAGTTCTAATAAGGTAAAACTTCCAAAAGTTGGATTGAACGAATGCGATAGTCCCTGGCAACAAAAGCAAAACATGAACAAGTTTTTACACTACATAAGGGTAAGGTAAGGTCACTCACCCTTTTGCAAAAAGGACCACTCTCCACCCTCCATTCACAGGGTGTGTAAAACCCTACCAGAGCATTACCGTACACCCGGGGCCCCTTTTCGACAGAAGACTTTTTTTTTTTTTTTCTTTTCAAAAAAACTGTCACCGTTTTTTTTTTTTTAAATATTTTAATGGGTGTTTTTCTTAAAAACATTTTTTTTTCATATTTTTTTTTGGGGTGTAGAGGGGGTGTTTTATAAAAATA